>Ga0209810_1000611_pt1 | contig 73931 bp, 63 predicted proteins | sample Coa_R1_7_FD_187159 | JGI IMG/M metagenome (GOLD analysis project Ga0209810, IMG submission 187159) | Surface soil microbial communities from Centralia Pennsylvania, which are recovering from an underground coalmine fire - Coalmine... | ecosystem: Environmental > Terrestrial > Soil > Unclassified...
AGTTCTCACGCTCCGCGCTCCCAGGCCGGCGACAAGTACGCCCAACAGACCGCCCAGCAGGCAGACCTGGACCGTCTCCAGCCAGATCAGCCGGAAGATGTCGGCGTGCGAGGCGCCGACGGCCCGCAGCACCCCGATCTCGCGCGTACGCTCCGTGACGGCCATCAGTACGGTATTGCTCACTCCGGCTCCCGCCACCAGCAGCGCCACGAGCAGGATGCAGTAGAGCAGCGTGCGCGTCGAGCTCACAAGGCCCTGGATGGTACGGAACAGGTGCGCCAGCGGCACGACGTTCATCTCCAGGCCCGCGTCGCACCCGCGCAGCGCCGCCACCACGCTTTCCATTTCGTTCGGATCGGTCAGCCGCACCAGGATATGCGTCAACTGCTTCGGACGATGGAAAAGCTGCTGTGCCGCCGCCAAGGGCAGGTAGATAAAGGTATCGTCCGCGCCCTGCGTTGGAGCCAGGATACCCGCCACGCGGCCCCGCTTCCCCTCCAGGCCGGGCAGCGCAAACGCCTGTCCAACCTTCAGGCGCAGAGTCTCCGCCACCGTCGCGCCCACCAGGCAGTCCTGCCCCTGCGTCGGGAAAGCGCCCTGGATACGCCAGCCCTTCTTGATCGCCAGCAGCCCCGGCTCGGCTCCCAGATAGACCGATTGCGCGCCGCTGGCCTGGTCGTAGACGGCATTCATCAGCAGGGGAGCGGCGGTGTCCACGCCCTCCGTGCGCCGCACGCGCGCCAGATACTCTTCTTTGAGATAGCAGGGCCAGCTTGCGCCGTGGAGCGCTATCGAGGCGGCATCGTAAGGGCAGCCCTTCGGCACGACCAGGACATGCGCGCCCAGCCGGTCCAGCTCGCCCTGCATCCCCGCCTGGTAGCCGCGCTGAAACGCCGCCAGGCTGAACAACGCCGCGACCGCAATCGCAACCCCCATCACGGTCACCAGCGTCCGCAGCTTGCGCCGCCCACTGTTTCGGAATGCCAATCGCAGCCAGGTCATTGCAAAATTACTCCAGGCGCAAGGCGCGCGCCGGCTGCAGGCGGCTTGCCTGCCACGCCGGATACAGCCCTGCCGCCAGCCCCACGCCGATCCCCACCAGCGCGCACTGCATCGCCACATCCCCGGTCAGCGTCAGCAGCGATTCCGCAGGGGCCAGCGGCACCAACCCCTTCACCGCCTGCTCGATAGCCCGGCCTGCCACCGCCGCCAGCAGCAGGCCCGCCAGGCTTCCCAGTGCCGTCAGCAGCACCGCCTCGACGGCCAGCAGCCGGAATACCTGCCCGCGCGACGCCCCGACCGCGCGCATCACGCCCAACTCGCCCGTCCGTTCCAATACGGCGGCCAGCATCGTGTTGAATACCGAGAGTGCGCTGATGGTCACGGCCAGGATGGCGATAGCCAGCACCAGCGTGCGCACCGCGCCGATCAGGTTCAGAAACGTGCCCATCATCTCGGCCAGCGTCACCACCTGCGCTCCCGGCGTGCGCTGCAGACGCGCCGAAGCGTCCGTGATCAGCGCGGGGTCTTTTAATCGGATGGCGATGGCCGTCAGGCGGCCTGGCTGGTGGAACATGGCCTGCGCCGTCGCCAGCGGAATAAAGAACTGGCTATCGTCGCTGGTGCCGCTGCGCTCCAGGATGCCGCAGACCTTCAGGCGCTTCCCGGTCTCCGGGCTGTAGAAGGAATCGCCCACCTGCCGCATCTCGGTCGCTGCCGCCTCCGCGCCCAGGATCACCGCGTCGCCGTTTGGGAACCAGCGCGAGCCCGCTTTCAGCTTCCACCAGGGCTTGAGCGCGCGGATAGATTGGTCCACACCCACCCAGAGGTCGGTGCGTCCTTCGGAGGGGCGCGGCAGGGCCACGAGCAGCATCGGTGCGGCATGGGTCACGGCGGGGTCGTGACGCGCGGCGGTCAGCGCCGACTGGGGCAGGGAGACGTCGAGCGTCTTGCCTTTAAGCACCCGCGCCGCCGCATCGTAAGGGCAGCCGAGGGGCACGAGCATCATCTGCATCCCCATGCCGTCAAGCTCGCGGGAAAGCCCGCGCTGGTAGCCCTGCCCGAACGCCAGCAGGCAGGCCAGCACGCCGACCGCGACGGCCACGCCGAGGAGGGTTAGGCCGCTGCGCAGGCGGCGGCGCATTAAGTTGCGAAGAGCGAGGAAGAGCATAGCAAATTCACAAATGGGAATGCGGTCTTGAGCCTGCCGCGCCGCTGCCAATATCCAGCAGCGTGCCGATGTCCAGCAGCGTCAGGACGGTGCGCGCGCCCTCCAGTAGGGCCTTCGCGGAGGTCTGCGCCGCAGCGGGCACGGCGGGAATATCCTTGCCCAATTGCCAGGAGGAGCGGGCGGTTTTGCCATCGAACGCGCCCAACCAGGCAGGGGATTGCAGGCATTTTGCCACGTCCTCAGGCTCCCGCAGCCGTTGCAGCCTCGCGCCGACAACCTGGCCCTCCGTCCCGACGGCCAGCACCAGCTCGATGACGCCCGATTCGCCCTTGACCCGCCGGGTAATCACCGCGCCGATAGGCAGCTGTCCCTGCAGAATGCGGTGCACCGGCAGCGCGTGGTCTTCGCCGGTCGGCGGATGGCCCAGGCGGCGCGCGATCTCCAGACGCTGCCCGCTTAAGATCAGTGTCTCGTCGCGGAAGCCGGTCGCCTGCGGGAAGAACCGTCTCAGATCGGCTTCCGGAGCACGCCACGGGCAGAGTCCTGCCGTCTCTGTCTGCTGCGCGGCGACGTTTTGCGGCGTCAGCTCCAGGAAAGGCGTGTCCGGCTCGCGGGCAAATTGCGGCAGGAGAAATCGGGCCGCTAGCGCGGCCACGACGCCCGCGCCCAGTATCCAGGGAAGCGGCTTTGCCATCTCAGCCCTCCATGCGCGGGGCGCACCCTCTCGCACGAAAATGCCTCTTCCCTCTCCTTGCGAAGGAGAGGGGCCGGGGGTGAGGTCTCTTTTCACCTCAGTAGCGTATCCCCGTCGCGGCCAGGCCCGGCTGCGCGCCCGGAACCACCGTGCCCGTGACCGTAAGGTTCGTATGCAGCGGCACGTCGCTGACCACGAAGCCGGCAGCCTTGGTATCCACGCGCACCGTGCCGGTCCTGTCGCGCAGGATGAACCAGCAGCCCGCCACGGGGCACTTCTCGATCATCTCGCCGCGCAGGGTCACTTTCCGGGCAGCATGGGCTTTTGTTAGATCCCGCGCGGTCGCCGTTGCCTCGGCGGCTGGCGTGATGCCTAGCACATTCCCTGCCGCTCTGCCACAGCCGGCAAGCGCCATACCGATTGCCAACGCACAGGCGCCCGCCGTGAGAGAGCGTTGTAGAGCCATGGTTGCTTTCAAATCCGTTTTTCTCATTTGTGAAGAGGTCACGAAAAAGGCTACCGTATCCGCCGTAGTGCTTGTTTCGTTGGCGATCTGGGCTTGATTATACGGGAAATTGCTTAAAAGTAGCTAAATTTGAGATTAAATCTTTTTAAGCTGGGCCAGGTAGGACAGCCAGGCAGGCTCTGCGCTCCTGGATGTGGGCAGAAGTCTGGCGCGCTTGCCTACCTCTTTGATAGGGAAACCAATGAAAAGTCGCACCCTGCCCTTGCCGGGCACGGAAAGTACCCGGCTCTAGGGCCTACGGCCAAGCGACTGCAAGGGACGGCGCTACGCTTGCTCGCGCCTTTGCCTTGCGACTGGCGGACGCGCCTGTCCCGCAGGGTTTTCCGTCCGAAGGACGGTTGGCGGCAACGCCGCCCCTGAGCCGGGTACTTTCCGTGCCCGGCAAGGATCGGAGGTTTTCAGCCCCCGGCGCTCTAGAGCTTTGTATGAGGTTTAACTGATTCATCTATGAGGGGTATGGGAGTCAATTGCGATCTGCGTTCGTGGGTGGACGGCCATCTGCGATGACTTCCGCCGGGACGGGCGGCGGCGCGGGCGCGTCCATTTCGAGGGAAGGCAGTTGGGAGAGGTCGGAGAGGCCGAAATAGTGGAGGAAATCGGGCGTCGTTACGTAGAGCGTGGGACGGCCAACGGCGGCTTTGCGCCCGGCTTCGGCAATCAGACGGCGCTCCAGCAGCGTCTTGAGCACCCCGCCGACGGAGACGCCGCGCACGGCCTCTATCTCGGGTGCAGTGATCGGCTGCCGATAGGCGATGATCGCCAGCGTCTCCATCGCGGCCCGCGACAGCTTGCTGCTGCCGCGCGTCAGCAGCCGCCCGACGGCCTCGGCGTGTTCCGGGCGCGTCGCCAACTGCCAGCCGCCCGCAATGCGCAAAAGCTGCAGGCCGCTGCCCCGCTCGGTCAGGCCGATCTGGAGGCTGCGCAGCGCCGCCTCCGTCGCGATCTCGTCCAGGGCGAGCGCGCGGGCCAGAGCAGCTAGCGGCACAGGCTCACCCGCGACAAAGAGCAGGCATTCCAGGGCCGCCTCGATCCCCTTACCTGCGGGGCCGCTCATGCCGATCCGTCCTCCGTCTCCGCAGGCTCGTCTGCGACCGGCACGAGCCGGATCGTCTCAAAGGGGTGCCGCTGCTCGGCGCGCACCCGCCCCAGCCGCACCAGTTCCAGCAGCGCCAGGAAGGCCAACACGATGCCGTAGCGCGGGCAGGGCAGCTCGAACAGCGCCTCAAACGCCAGCCCGTTCGGGTGCGCGGCGGCGATTTTGCGCGCGATTTCGACCATCTTCATCCGCAGGCTCAGGCGGCGGCGCGGCGTCACCGCCGTCACCGGCCGGTCCTCCACGCCCGCCTCCGCCAGCAGCCGATGCAGCGCCTGGTAAAGCTGCTCGGCGGTCGCCTCCCCCTCCGGCACCGGCAGGATATAGTCGTCTACATTCTCCAGCGCGCCCCGGAAGTAGATCTGGCGGCGTAGCTCCTCCCAGCCGCGCAGCGTCTCGACCGCGCCCTGATACTGCTGATACTCCAGCAGACGCGCTACCAGGGCCGCGCGTGGGTCCTCCCCCTCCTCCTCGCCCTCCGGCGCCGGCGGCGGCGGCAACAGCATCCGAGACTTGATCTCGATCAACGTTGCCGCCATGACCACATACTCTCCCGCGACCGCCAGATCCAGCGCCTCCAGCAACTCCATGTATTCCAGGTATTGCTGCGTGATCTCGGCGATGGGGATGTCGTAGATGTCTACCTCATTGGCGCGAATCAGGTGGAGAAGTAGGTCGAGCGGGCCTTCAAACGCGGGCGTTTTGAACAGGGGTTTCGGTGCTGTGCCGGCAGCAGCGAGAGGGGAGGCGGGCCGCGAATGAACGCCCGCTTTTACGGTCGGGTTTGTCGTCGGCGCCTGCACGGCTAGAACGGAGGAGTCAGAGGTCACACTGCTCATTTCAGGCTAATAATACACGCTGGCGGCCTGCCTGTCAACTCCCCGCTGGCAAATCTCGCAGGCAGGGGTGAGGACAGGCGCGTTGCAGGTTTGCTTTAGTTCGGCATCCAACTTGCCAACAATGAACCTGAAGGCCGATTTTATCCGCGCCCAACGCCGGAAAATAGCTTGACAGCCCAACGTCCCAGGCGTTACAATGCCATCATATACGACAGACCAATAACGAGTCTGCGCTTACCGACCCTGAAGCTGCGTTTCCCTAAGGAGCCTACCATGCGCTCATTCCGTCCCCCACGCCACTTCCGCCCATTCCGGCGCCTGCCAGCGCTGCTGCTCTGCGCGGCGCTGCCGATGGCAATCCTTATTACCGGCTGCTACAAAGACCGGCCCGGAGCGTATCCGGTGGTCGCCAGCGCCAACGGCGACATACGCTCTATGGGCAGTACCGAGGCGCTGCCTCCCCTGACCGCTAAAACACCCAGAGTAGCGAAAGACAAAGTCCCTGCCGCCAGCGTGCCCGGCGAAGCCGATTTTGGCGTCCCCTTCTATCCGGGCGCGAAGCCGCATACCGGCCTGGATGGGGTGCCGAGGGCCTCTCGTGAGAGCGATGGAACTCTGCTTCTGCTGCTGGAGACGCCCGATCCGGTAGAAAAGGTCGTCGCGTTCTACCGGAGCCGGCTGCCCAAAGCCAGCTTCTCGGAAGCTATTCAGGAGGGCAAGCGCGTGCAGACCGTCACCAAGGAGCTATCCGATCACGGCCTGCAGAGCATCGAAATCAGCGCCAGCGGCGATAAGACCCAGATTCTGCTGATGCGCATTCCGGCCCTCAATTCCAGCGGAGAGACGCCCATGCCCCCTGACGCGGCGCAGCTTCTCAAGCAGATCAAGACGGCTGAAGGGCTCGCTTCGCCCTCCTCTACCGAGCCGCCGCCAGCAGCCTCTGACTCCCCGCCTACGGTCGGTGCACCGGCGATAGGCAAGCCGCTGCCGGGAACGCACCCCGGCGAGGTACTGCCCGATCCGACTCGGCCCCACCGCCCCGCGCCGGTTCCGGTGGCTCCCATAACGCCGCCTCGCGATACGACGACGCCCGGCATTACGCCGGAGAGCTCCCTGAGCAACAGCGAACCCACTCCGCCGCCGATCAGCCGGCCCTGAGACGCCTGGGGCGGAATCGCCTCCTTTTGACCTAACCCCCCCGGCCCGGCAGGCTAAACCCTGCCGCTGTGGGGCTCTGCTAGGGTCGGAACTGCGCACGCTCGACTGCCAGGGACGCCGCTCAACGGTTCGCGGCTCTGCCTGGCGATCTCCGCCTAGCCAGGCCCGCTGCCCACCTACGTGGGCAGAGGTAACGCTGACTTCTCCTCTCCCCTCTCCTTGCGAAGGAGAGGGAACGGGGGTGAGGTCTCTCCCCTCTCCCGACGCTGCGGGAGAGGGGATGGGGGTGAGGGCGACCCTACACCCTAAACCCTATACCCCACACCCTAAACCCTATACCCCACACCCTACAAGAGGGGCCGGGGGTGAGGTCTTCTGTGGTGAAGGCCGCGCTTAGCCGGGCGGCCACTGCATAAAGCGCCCGCCCAGGATATGGAAATGTACGTGGTAGACCGTCTGGCCCCCATTCTCGCGGATATTCAGCACGGTGCGGAAGCCCTCCTCCGCCAGTCCCAACTGCGTCGCTATCCGCTGCACGGCTTGCAGCGCGCGCCCCATCTCCCCGGCATCTTCCATGTCCAGGAAGGTCGGGTAGTGCTTTTTGGGGATCAGCAGCACATGGACGGGAGCCTGCGGGTTCAGATCACGGAAGGCAAGGAACTCCTCGTCCTCGTACACCGGCTCGACCGGTATCTGCTTGCTGGCAATCTTACAAAAGACACACTCTTCGGGCATGGTCTCTTCTCCTGCGCGATCCTGGCTGCATGTTGATTTACGAAGACCGCACTTCCCAGGTTCGACCCTTTATCCCCGCAATAGCAGCGCCAGCAGCGCGACGACCGAAAAAATGGCGAACAGAAGCCAGCCCTGCCGCAGATGCGCCACGCTGGTCTCCCGTCCCGACCATGCATAGATGGCAAACCCCGCCGCCAGCACCCCAAACAGCGCAAAAATCTTCGGCAGCACCCCCGTAACGCAGAGCCAGAACCCGCCCAGCAACCCTACCCCGGTGCAGATAATTCCCACTAGCTCACTGCCTGCGGGCGCAACTCGGTAGCCCAGCCGGGCATCGCGCTCCCGCAGCAACACCCGTGCCCGCAAAGACGCTCCCAGGTGCAGGCTCACCACGACCGCATAGGCCAGGGGCGGCACTGCGTGCGCTCCCCACAGCACCCCGCACAACAGACGCAGAATGGGATTGATCGTGCCGCTCAGAAGCAGAATGGCCCACCAGTAGCGCTTCAAGCGCAAGGGCGGCACGCAGTAGGCAAACTGCCCAGCAGCCATCAGCAGGAAGAGCAGGCTGAGCAGCGGCGACAGGAGCGCAGCCAGCAGACAGAGGGCCAGGGGCAGCGCAAAGAGCGTGCGCCGGACGCTTTGTCTTACCGTATAACCCTGCTCGTGAATGAGGTCGGTGGACTCGTTGAGCGCGTAGAGCGCGGCCCAGAGCGCGGCGGAAAGCCCCAGCGCACCCCCGACGGCGAGCCTGTCAAAGCGCCCACCGCCCAAATAGACGCCAAGCGCCACCAGCACGGGTGTCTTGGCGATCACAGGCAGGCGGTGCGCGGGCAGAAAATGCCGCCAAGTGGCGACTTGCGAATGCGCCATCCTGGGCCGTTGCTGCGCAAGATCCGTCGAATAAATCGACCCCTCTGTGGGATGAGAGGAACTTCGGCTCGCCATCTTGCTAGCAAGATACCCTAACAGCACGCCCTTTGTGAAGCAGAATACGGATAAATTCCGGTAGAAGAGGATGCCCCGAAGTTGGCGGGGCCCAAAGCACAGCCCCAGGCGGCGTGCCTCTGGCCGCGACGCCCATGATGCGCTATGTCCCTGCGCTCAACGCCGATTGCCTGCCGCCTTTGTCCCCGTGCCCCTATTCGCAAAAGCCCCGGACACGCCCGAGGCGCGCAGGTCGTTGTTTAGGACCACATTGTTCTTGCAGTCCGTGCTGGAGATATGCACGCCGTAGGCAGGTCGCTTGGCCCTGTTGCCGGCCCGACAGATGTTGGCCTGGATGCGGTTCGCGCTCGCGCCATCGGCCAGGTGGATATTATCGTAGTCCTTATCGAGGGCCTGGCTGCTCCCAACAACGGTGTTATGGTGAATGGTATTCTTGACCGAGGTATTTATCACCCAGAGGCCATGCATGGCGTTGTTGGCGATCCGGTTGGCGCCAATGTCAATATGATGCGCCGTCCACAACATGATGCCGTGGCCTCGGTTATCTTCGAGGGTATTGCCCACGACCCGGGCCGGGCCGACGTTCCAGAGAGCCAGCCCGTTGCCATTATGGCCGTCGATCTTCTGGCCGTTGCCCCGCATCAGATTGCCGATGACGGCGCAGTTGCGCACGTGTCCGGGCGGATTGTGGGCGAAAGGCGCGGTGAGCACCAGGCCGTCCCCGTCGTTCTTGAGGAACTTGCAGCCGATAATCTGGACGCCCTCGACGGTCTCCCCCGCGTCGGGCTCAAGGTCCATGCCCGCCGAGGGCGCCGTGCCGCCGGTATTCTGGAAAACGCTGTCTCTGACAACGGCTCCACGCACATCCACGATAGACATCCCCTGGCGGCGGTTGCGGTCGGCGACAACATGGTGCAGCCTGACATTGCGCGAACGGACGCTCTCAGAGACCCGGTCAATATAGAAGCCGTCGCCCCAGAGCTCCTTGGCCGTCACTCCCTCGATAACCACGTTGCTGCTGCCCAGGACGGCGATCCCCATGCCCCACTCGCCCCCGGTTCCCTGATGGGCGTACCGGTCTCCCTGGATCGTGCCGCCAATGACGGTGACGTTGCTGGCTTGGCGAATGGAGACTGTACTGTAGTTTTCTGCTGCGTTGGGGATCACCTTGAGCGTGGCTCCGGCAGAGAGCCGTAAGGTCATGTTGCTCTTGAGCGCAATGCCCTCCCCATCCTCGTAGAGCGCGTTGATCAGGTAGGTTCCGTCAGGAACGAAGACGGTCCCCGCCTGTACCAGCCACCCTATCAACGGCTCGGCGAATGGCCACGGTATCCTCGGTGAGGCCGTCGCCCTTAGCTCCTATGTCCTTGACGTTGACCACGCGCTGCGGCGGGGGCGCGGGTGCCCAGCTGAGGGTGACGGCGAGGAGGATGAGCAGAATATGGATGGTACGGTCTGTGCGGATGGTATGGCCTCCTTGCGCTGGCGAATTGGGGCTGGTGAACGGGCCGGGCGCTTCACCGGCGGGCTATTGCGCGTTCGTTGCTTGGGCTGGGGTGAAGCGGAGCGGCCCCTTTGCGGATATTTAGTTCGCGGTTGCCTTTCTTATTCCTGCTCGCTCTGCCGTTGGGATTAGCAAAAAGGAAAGAGGAGCGCTCTCCTGAAGCAGTGTTCTCTGCTTCTCCTGCCAATATTGTGCCCTTCCAGATCGGCAAGCGCGGCTTCAGGAGAGCACTACAACCAGGTGTTAAGAAGCGGACAAGCAAGCGTACACAGGCTTTAGCAGATGTTATAGCATAGATCTTAGCGTTGACAAAAGGAAATGCATCCGGTATACTCTTACAGTTCGTTTTGCGGCTTGCCCGCAATTCCAGTGGTTTCCATTCGCCCGGTATCGCCCTAAGACAATTTTGATAATTCGCACGGCGAGATCGGGTTTTGTATTGATTCCGTGCCTGCGACATTCTTTTACCAATTCTAATTGTATCTATCACTAACGAGCGCACAAAGAGCCGCTCACAAACCCGGCCTCTAGCGAGAGATACTTCGCTTGGGAGGAGAGGGCAGGGGTGTGTCAGGCGCTCTTAGCGCTCACCGCTTTTTGCCTGAGCCTTTCTGTTGCGCCCCCAGGCGTTGAGGCAATTCACCGTGTTTGAAAGTCTATCCGATAAATTACAGAACGTCTTCAAGCGGCTGCGCGGCAAGGGGCGTGTGACCGAAGCCGACGTCAACGAGGCCATGCGCGAAGTGCGCCTGGCGCTGCTGGAAGCGGACGTCAACTATAAGGTCGTTAAAGATTTCGTCGGGCGCGTCAAGGAGAAGGCGGTCGGCACCGATGTGCTCGAAAGCCTCTCGCCTGCGCAGCAGGTCGTCAAGATCGTCAATGATGAGCTCGTTGAGCTGCTGGGCGGCACCGAAGCGCGGCTGGAGCTCTCCCCGACCCCGCCGACCGTCATCATGCTCTGCGGCCTGCAAGGGTCCGGAAAGACGACGCTGGCCGGGAAGCTGGCGCTCTGGTTCAAAAAGCAGGGCCGCAATCCCCTGATGGTCGCCTGCGACATCTATCGCCCCGCGGCCATCAAGCAGTTGCAGGTGCTCGGCGAGCAGATCAAAGTGCCAGTCTTCACGCTGCCGCCGGAGCTGGATAAGGCCCCGCCCTCCATCGCGCGGGCCGCCGTTCAGCAGGCGTCACAGAACGGTAACGACATCGTCCTCCTGGACACGGCGGGTCGCCTCCATATTGACGAGGACCTGATGGACGAGCTTGGCCAGATGAAGGCCTGGGTCAAGCCCCACGAGATTTTGCTGGTCGTGGACGCTATGGTCGGCCAGGACGCGGTCAACTTCGCGCAGGAGTTCAACCAGAAGCTGGCCGTCACCGGCTTTGTCATGACCAAGATGGACAGCGACACGCGCGGCGGCGCGGCGCTGTCTATTCGTGCCATCACCGGCGTGCCCATCAAGTTCCTGGGCGTCGGCGAGAAGCTGGACGCGCTGGAGCCGTTCTATCCCGACCGGCTGGCCTCCCGCATCCTGGGCATGGGCGACATCCTGAGCCTGATCGAAAAGGCCCAGGAGGCCGTGGACGAGAAGAAGGCGTTGGAGATGGAGAAGAAGCTGCGCGAAAGCCGCTTCGATCTCAACGACTTTCTCGACCAGATGCAGCAGATGAAAAAGCTGGGGCCGCTGGAGAACATCCTCAAGATGCTGCCCGGCATGAACACTCAGATGCTCGATAACGTGCAGATCGACCCGAAGCTGCTGGCGCGTAAGGAAGCCATCGTGCAGGCCATGACACCTGCCGAGCGTCGGGATCCCAGCCTCTTGAACGGCAGCCGCCGGCGACGCATCGCGGCGGGCTCGGGGCACACCGTGCAGGAAGTCAACCAGTTCCTGAACGAGTTCGAGCAGATGCGCAAGATGATCAAGACCATGATGGCCCAGGGTCCCGGCGGCAAGGGGATGATGCCTGTCAAGCGGGCCGTGGGCGCGCTAAAGAAAATGCCCAAAGGCGGCAAGGGAGGCGGGCGATTCCCCCGCTTCCCGTTCAACCGCTAAAAGCGATTTTTCGGGCGGCTAAAGCCGCCTTCGCGGGCTTTGCCCTCACCCCCTTCCCCTCTCCTTTCTCCTTGAGAAGGAGAGGGGAGGGTTAAGTCGGCGAAGGCCGACTTGGTGCCCTGGTTGCAGCGAATTGATTCGCCCGCAACCAATCAAAGAAATAACCAAAGTGGCGAGCAGAAGGCGAACCAGAGGGAGAGGTGATCGCGTCACCATCTATGGCAGGTTGTATAGCAGACCACGATTGCCCCTCCTGGGGATGGAAATCTGACCATTCCCTGCGTTCGTCACCCTTGCCGCGCCGCCATAAAGAGCGTCCCTTGCGTTTTTGGGGCCGGATCCATTACTCCTACCGCCGCTATCTGCAGAATAAAGATCCTGCGCGCGTCCTTTGCTGGGTGCAGCCCGCAGTCTGTCGGGCAGGGATACATATCGGAAAGGGTGAACAACATTGCCAGTAAAAATTCGATTGAAGCGCATGGGAGCGAAGAAGCGCCCCTTCTATCGCATCGTAGTCGCCAATAGCACGGAGGCGCGCGACGGCCGCTTCATCGAGACCATCGGTCATTATGACCCGTGCGTCGATCCGCCTGCCGTTAAGGTGGACGCAGAGAAAGCGCTCCAGTGGCTGGCCCACGGCGCCCAACCCACGGACATAACCCGGGCCCTGCTGCAAAAACAGGGCATCCTCGACCGCCTCGCAGCAGCAAAGGAGGCTGCGCGTCAGGCTCGCAAGACGACCTCCTAGCAATACGTCATCAGTAAAGGAGTCAAACCATTGCAAAGCCTAATCGAGTATCTAGTCAAAGCACTTGTCGATGAACCGGATCAGGTCAACATCACTGAGGTGCCGCAGGAGGAGGCGACCACCTATGAAGTGCGCGTTGCTCCCAGCGACCTGGGCAAAGTGATCGGGAAGCAGGGACGCATCGCCAACGCACTTCGCACGGTGGCCAAGGCGGCCGCCATGAAGAACAAGCGCAAGGTCTACGTCGAGATCATCGCCTAACTCTAGCACTTCTGCTCCCAAGCCCTTCGCCGCCGAACATCGCGCGTCTTCGCGTTGCCCTGAGTGGGCCCAAACGCAAGGTCGCGTCGGTGCGTGCCAGTCGGCGCGAAGGTTTTCCATCGTGCGATCTGGTCGGCGTAGGGAGGCGTGCCTACGCTGCGCCGGTAACGATCTGGAGATGTCTTACGAAGACTGGAGCCTGACGGTCGGCGAGGTCGTGGCTCCTTTTGGGCGGATAGGCGAAGTTAAGGTGCGCCTGGAGACCGATTTCCCCGACCGCTTCGGGCGTCTGTCCCAGGTCTGCTTGCGCTGGCCCAACGGCGAAGCGCGCCTGTATACGGTAGAGAATGCTCGGTTGCATAAAGGCCAAATACTGCTGAAGCTACGCGGGGTGGCCGATATCAACGAGGCGGAGAAGCTGCGCAACGCGCTGGTCCAGGTACGCACTCAGGATGCGGTAAGCCTGCCGACCAATGAGTTTTATATCCATGATTTGATCGGCTGTGAGGTGATGACGGCGGAAGGCCGCATCCTCGGCCCGGTGACCTCGGTGTTGCAGGGGCGCGCCAACGACGTGTTTGTGGTCGGCCAGGGCCGCCAGGAGATCCTGCTGCCCGCTATCAAAGAGGTCGTGCGCACGATAGACCTGCCTAATCGCCGCATCATCGTCACGCCTACCCCGGGCCTGTTGCCCGGCGAAGCCGAAGAAGCCTGAAGCAAAGAGGGAGGAGGGACAATCCATGATCTGTTCTGTTCCCTCTTCCCTTTGTTCTTAAATTATGCGTATTGATATTGTCACGGTGTTCCCGGAGATGGTGGCCGCGGTGCTGGATGAAAGCATCCTCAAGCGGGCGCGCGACCGGGGACTGGTGACGATCAACGTGGTAAACCTGCGCGATTTCACCACGGACCGCCACAAAACTACCGACGATATGCCGTACGGCGGCGGCGGCGGCATGGTGATGAAGATCGAGCCGATTGCGCGGGCGCTGGAGGCCCTGACCGGTAGGAAATTGAGCGGTGAGCCCTCCTGGGAGACAAGTTCGGCGCCATCGGATGAAACCGCGCAGGCGGGCGCCAACGTAATAGAGAACGTAATAGATACGGAGTTTGATCGCGAAGATAGTGTGGCGGAAGGTGTCGCGCACAGCGTCCTGCCGAGCCGGCAGGACGCTGTCAATGTGTCTGCGCCCTCTGCGGCGACAGGCCGCCCGCCGCGCATTCTCCTGACCGATCCGCGTGGTCGGCGCTTTACGCAGGAGCTCGCGCGGGAGCTGGCGCAGGAGGAGCATTTGATCCTGCTGTGCGGCCATTATGAAGGCGTGGATGAGCGCGTGCGCCAGCATCTCATTACGGACGAGATCTCCATCGGAGATTATATCCTGACCGGCGGAGAGCTGCCCGCGCTGGTGATTGTGGACGCCGTGACCCGTCTACAGCCGGGCGCCCTGGGCGATGAGCACGCGACCGCCAAAGACACGTTTTCAGAGCACTTATTGGAATATCCGCACTATACCCGCCCGCGCGTTTTTCACGGGTGGGCCGTGCCGGAGATACTGCTGAGTGGGCATCACGCCCAGATCGAGCGCTGGCGGCGCTGGCATCAACTGCGCGCCACTCAAGAGCGGCGGCCCGATCTGTTTGCGTGCCTGCAACTGTCGCCGCAAGACCAGAAGTTGCTGGCCTCGGAGGAGCCCCAGGCTCCGCCTAGCAAGAGACCGGCCTCTCCTCCGGCAGACCTGCCGATGGCAACGCCTCCCGCCGCGCCGACGCAGGTAGCCGCCGGAGAGAGCGCCCCCATTGAATCGAGAGCAGAACAAGAGGAAACGCATGGCACTGGGACCGGAAATCATACGTGAGATCGAGCGCAACGAGATCCAGCGCTCGCGAGAGATTTGGGCCGACACCGAGAACCGGCGGCGTGAGCAGGACGCCCGGGAGAAGAAGCGCACGGAATTCGAGCGCGTCTCCCCTGAGCAGCGTACGGAACTGCCGGGCTTCCGGCAGGGAGATACGGTGCGCGTCCACGCCAAAGTCATCGAAGGGGACAAGGAGCGTATCCAGGTGTTCGAGGGCGTCGTCATCGCCCTCAACCATGAGAGCGTGCGCAAGTGCTTCACCGTCCGTAAGATTTCGCACGGCGTAGGCGTCGAGCGTACCTTCCTGCTGCACTCGCCCCGCATCGAAAAGATCGAGGTCGTGCGGTACGGCAACGTCCGCCGCGCCAAGCTCTACTATTTACGCAGCAAGATCGGCAAGGCGGCCCGCATCAAGGAAGATCGCAACCCGACACGCTAGTTCAGGACCAAGGCGCTGGGCATTCGGCATCCGGCAGCCGGGCAGGCACACTGTCCTGCGCTGCGCCTGGGGCCGAATATCCAGCGCCTTCTGATTTGATCTGGCCTTTCTTTACCTAACCCCCCGACCCTAGCAGCGGGTAAGGGGGTGGGGGCCTCTCTCCTCTCCTTGAGAAGGAGAGGGGAAGGGGGTGAGGTCAGCACAAATAAATACATCCGTTTGAGAGGTTATGTAGATTATGAATCCAGCCACGGACGTAGGTGCGAGCGAAATTTTGGCGAACCTGAGCATCGGCGCGGTGCTCTTGCTGGCGTTTGCCCTGACCTTGCTGCGTCTGCTTTTGCTCTCTGCGGGCGGCCAGCCGCAGGGACGTCCGGGAGCGGCGTCCGAGGCGATGGGCTGGGCGCGGGGCCTGGCCGAAATCCTGGAGTCGCTGATCATCGCCGGGGTGCTGGTCTTCCTGATTATCCGGCCCTTCTTTCTTCAGGCCTTTTATATTCCTTCCGAGTCGATGGAAAATACGCTCCTCGGCCACGATGCCGGAGTGAACGGGCACGACGATACCGTCCACGATCACATCTTCGTCAACAAGCTGGTCTACCGTTATAGTGACCCCCAACGCGGCGACATCATCGTCTTTCGCGCGCCCAGGCGGGCAGACATGGAGGACCAGACCCGGGGCCTGCCGCAGCAGGAGAATATTCTGATCAAGCGTCTCATCGGCGTGCCCGGCGACACCATCGAGATCAAGAACGGCGCGGTCTATCGCAATGGGCAGAAGCTCAACGAGCCGTATATCAAAGAGCCGATGCAGCCCGAACGGGAGGCGGACTATAACTATGGCACGCCTTGCGGCTCTACCATCAGTAAGCCAACCTGTGGGCCGGTTCATCTGGGCAAGGATGAGCTGTGGGTCATGGGCGATAACCGCAACAACAGCAACGACAGCCGTTACTGGGGCACGCTGAACCGCAAGCGGGTCATCGGCAAAGCGATGCTGATCTTCTGGCCCCTGAACCGGATACGGCTCTTGACCGGAACCGGCTAATGCCTTCGACCAGGCGCAAACAGGGCCAGCGCAGACGGAGCGCACAGCCTATGATGGAGACAGACTGGTGGTGTGAGGAGCGTATCGCCTGGGCGGAGGGATATCGCTGCATTGCGGGCCTGGATGAGGCCGGGCGCGGCGCGTTGGTCGGCCCCGTCGTCGCCGCCTGTGTCGTGCTGCCCTATGAGTGTGCCATCCCGGGCATTGGCGACTCGAAGTTCTTGCAGCCCGCACAGCGCGAGCGCCTGTATGATCGGATTTGGAGGCTGGCGCGCGGGGTGGGCATCGGCATCGTCGAGGCGGAGGTGATCGATGAGATCAACATCCTGCGCGCCTCCCACGAGGCCATGCGCCTGGCCTTCGAGAATCTGCCGCTGGGCCTCTGGCCCGATGTGGCTCTGATTGATGGCCTGCCTGTGATCCCCTTTCCGATCACTCAGGTCGCACTGATAGATGGCGACGCGCGCAGCATCTCCATCGCCGCCGCCTCCATCATCGCTAAAGTCACGCGCGACCGTCTGATGGAGCAATACGACTCAATTTATCCGGGCTACGGCTTTGCGCTGCATAAAGGATATGCCGTGCCCTCCCATCTGCGCGCGCTCGAAGCCCTCGGCCCCTGCCCGATCCATCGCCGCTCCTTCGCGCCGGTAGGACAGGCACAGGCGGGCGCGGCTGAGGAGCCGGGGCCACCGCAGAGCGCGCCCATCGCCGACCCCGCCACCCCACAAGACAAACCCCAGCATGCCAGACGAACCCGCAAAACAGCCAAATCGGAGCCATCCACTCAATAAGCCTCTTGGCAATACCGGAGAGCAGATAGTAGCGGCGCGCCTGGAACGGCTAGGCTGGCGTGTACTGGCCACGCAATTTCGCTGCGCCCAGGGCGAAATAGACGTGATTGCCGAGGAGCCCGCGCAGGACGGGAAGGTGCTGGTCTTTGTGGAGGTCAAGACGCGGCGGGGCAGCGCGCATGGCACGCCCCTGGAGGCAGTCAACGCGCGCAAGCAGGCACGGCTGATCGCGGCGGCGCAGGCGTATCTGGCGCAGCGCGATGCGGAGGGCGAGGAGCCGGCCTGCCGATTCGATGTGGCGGAGGTCTTTATGGGGCCGGAGGGGCTCGCGCGCGTCAGGCTGCACCGCGCGGCCTTCGGTCAGCAAGGATAGGCAGATAGCAAAACCGCCCTGGAGCCGAGAAAGCTCCGGGGCGGTTTTGGCTGGTTAGCACGCGAAGAAGAAAGGTTAAGAGTGCAATACCCTACAATAAAATATAAGAGCGGAACTCTGTTAGCGTGCCTGTAGCTTACTATCCTGATCAGGATAGGAATATCGGGAAGTGTTCGCATCCGAATAAGCCTTAGAATTACGCGATCTAATCTCGCAACAACGCGCATTCACATATTCGGCGACGTGCGGTGGAACGTGTACGAACACTTGCTGCCCGCTACGTGGAAAGATCAGGCTCACGCGCACGGGCTGACTCATGTGGATCCCCCCTTTCGGTATGGAATTGTCTTCGTTACGGTACTACGTGTAAAGGAACATGAGAGTTCCAGGACTTTAATTATAGCATGGTTTCAGGCAGAACGTTAGCCCTGGCTGGCACGAGAGACCCAACAGATTTGCAGAATAATTTAGGCCTGAGCACGCCGAGGTTATCCTGAGGCTAAGGAAAGATCCTGAGCGCCGATCTGCCCGGCAGGACTTCCGGCGGTCTATTGAGAACCTTGTTGCAGGGAAAGAAGGAGACGCCGATGCATCCTTTGCGCTTTGCGATATTCGGGGCCGGCTTCTGGGCGCGCTACCGACTGTCCGGGTGGAAGGAGTTGGAAGGCGCGCAATGTGTCGGCCTGTGCGATCCCATCCGCGCCAAGGCCGAGGCGCTGGCCCGTGCGCTGGACGTGCCCCGCGTCTACGACGACCCGGAAGAGCTATTACGGCGCGAGCAGCTGGATTTCGTGGACATCGTCGCGCCGGTGGGGGCGCACAGCCCGCTGGTGCATCTGGCTGCCGCGCGCGGGCTGCCGGTTATCTGCCAGAAGCCGATGGCTCCTTCGCTGGCCGAGGCCGAGCAGATGGTGGCCGCCTGCCGGGAGGCGGGCGTTTCCTTCTACATACATGAGAACTGGCGCTGGCAGACTCCGATCCGGAAGGCCAGACAGGCGCTTGTTGAGGGCCACATTGGGACGCCGTTCCGCGCCCGCATCGAGATGATCTCCGGGTTTCCCGTCTTTGCCAATCAGCCTTACCTCAAGGATCTGGAGCAGTTCCTCCTGGCGGACATGGGCAGCCATATCCTGGATGTGGCGCGCTTCCTGTTCGGGGAGGCGGAGAGCCTGTGCTGCCAGATCCAGCGCGTCCACCCGGACATCCAAGGGGAAGACGTGGCGACGGTCCTGATGAAGATGGGCGGCAAGACGACGGTGATCTGTACGATGGCCTACGCCGAAAACGCGCTGGAGCACGACCGCTTCCCGGAAACCTATCTGTTTGTGGAGGGCGAGAAGGGCTCGCTGGAACTGGGGCCGGACTACTGGCTGCGCATGACGACCGAAGCGGGCACGCACGCCAAGCGCTACCCGCCACACCACTATTCCTGGGCCGACGCGGCTTACGATATCGTGCACTCCAGCATCGTGCCCTGCAATGCCAACCTGCTGCGCGCCCTGCGCGGCGAGGGTGAGGCGGAGACCTCCGGCGAGGATAATCTCAAGACGGTGCGGCTCATCTATGCAGGCTATGAATCGGCCCGGACAGGCGAGGCGGTCCGCTTCCAGGGCACGCCCAACGGGGCGGGCTGACACACGCTCCAATGGGTTTAGGCGGACAGATTCGGTTGTAGCGACGGAATGGGATTCCTTCGCTATAGGGCCAGAAGGCCGTGTGTCCCTGCGGGACACATACCCTCTGCCGACGGAGGGAGTGTCCCTGCGGGACACACAGCCGTAGGCTCTACAGCGAAGGGTTTCTAACCCGTCGAAAACAGGTATCCGCTGCGGAAGGAGAACGTAACAATGAGGCTGCCGCGTAATGTGCTCTACTACGGCAGGGAAGCGCCTTTGCCGGAGCAGACCCAACTGCGCGCCGGGCCGCTGTCCCTGATCTCCGAAGAGGGCGATCTGCGCTATATCCGGCTGGGCGACAGGGAGATCGTGCGCCGCCTCTACGTCGCCGTGCGGGACCGCAACTGGGGAACGATCCCGGCCCGGCTCTCCAACGTCCAGATGGAGGTCGGCGCCGACTCATTTCGCATCACCTACGACGTGGAGAACCGGCAGGGCGAGATCGATTTTGCCTGGAAGGGCATCCTCACCGGCGCTGCCGAGGGCACGATTACTTTCTCTATGGAGGGCGAGGCCCGTTCGACCTTTCTCAAGAACCGGATCGGCCTATGTATTCTGCATCCGATGGAGTGCGCGGGCCAGCCCTGCCGCGTCGAGCATGAAGACGGCACGGTAGAGGAGAGCGCCTTTCCGCGCGCCATCTCGCCGCATCAGCCCTTCCTGGATCTGCGGGCCATCGCGCACCAGGTACGGCCCGGCGTATGGGCCGAAGTCCGGTTCACCGGCGACATCTTCGAGATGGAGGACCAGCGCAACTGGACGGACGCCTCCTACAAGACCTATAGCACGCCGCTTGCGCTGCCCTATCCTGTCGAGATTCGCGCCGGAACGAAGGTGGCCCAATCGGTGACGCTGACTCTCCAGGGCGACATTTCCAGGCAAGCTGCCGGGGTGGGGGAGGCGCGCCTGACCTTCTCGCTGGCGGACGCGTCCACGCATCCCCTGCCGCGCCTGGGGTTGGGCGTCGCCAGCCGCGGCCAGCCGCTTACGGAGCGGGAGCTGATGCGGCTGCGCGGGCTGAACCTCTCCCACCTGCGCGTGGATCTGAACCTCGCGCAGCCGGATATCGCGGCCAGGCTGCGCCGGGCCGCCGCCGAGTCCAGGGCGCTGGGCGTGCCGCTGGAGGCTGCGCTCTTTCTCTCCAACGCTGCCGAGGAGGAGCTGCGGGCGCTGCTGCCGCTACTGGAGGAGGCCCGTCCCACCGTCGCGCGCTGGCTTATTTTTCACAGCGAGGAGAGATCCACTACCGAACCCTGGGTGCGGCTGGCCCGCCAATACCTGGCCCGCTACGACCCAGAGGCCCGGATCGGCTCCGGCACGAACGCCTACTTTACCCATATCAATCGCGAGCGCCCGCCCGTGCAGGCGCTAGACCTCCTCTGCTACTCGCTCAATCCGCAGGTGCACGCCTTCGACAACGCTTCCCTGGTCGAAACGCTGGCGGCCCAGGCGGCGACCGTGGAGAGCGCGCGCCAGTTCGGCGGCGGATTGCCCATCGCCGTCTCGCCGATTACCCTCAAGCCGCGCTTTAACCCGGACGCCACCGGCCCGGCGCGCGAGCCCGCCCCCGGAGAGCTTCCCGCCCCGGTGGATGCGCGGCAGATGTCCCTGTTCGGCGCGGGCTGGACCGTCGGCAGCCTCAAGTACCTGGCCGAAAGCGGCGTCGCTTCCGCCACCTACTACGAGACGACCGGCTGGCGCGGCGTGATGGAGGCCGAGGATGGCTCGCCCTTACCGGAGGTTTTTCGCTCCCTGCCCGGCGCCGTGTTCCCGCTCTACCACGTTCTGGCCGACCTGGGCGCGTTCGTCGGAGGCGCGGTCGTGCCGACGGCTGCAAGCGATGCGCTCAAGGTGGACGGCCTGGCGGTGCGGAAAGAGGGCAGGACGTGCGTGCTGCTCGCCAACCTGACCGCGCAGCCCCAGCAGGTCCGCGTGGGAAACCTGCACACGGCCCTCCGCGTGCGCGCCCTGGATGAGACCAATGCCGAGGAGGCGATGCGTGCGCCGGAAGCCTTCCGCGCCGAGCAGGGCGCGTTGCTGCAAGCCAACGGCGGCGTGCTGGAACTTACCCTGCGCCCTTATGCCGTGGCCCGCATAGAGAGCGCCTAAGCGAGCACTCGAATAAATGTCCTTCAGTTCTGAGCGGCTGTTGCCGAAAATTAGAGATAGCAGGTAAAAGATGCAGTTTTGTGCCCCGGAACGGCGGCAAAATGCCTAAATTAGGGCTGTGGCAGCGGCTTTTTTCTGATAACAAGGTCGGGATTTTGGCCCACAGCGTTGACACTGCCCCGGCTTGCCTGTTATAATTCATGGGCAAAGCCTCTTTAGGAAGCCGCGACCCACGAAAGCGGTTACCTGGCTTAAAGCGTGGTTGCCTCTCGAAAGGAGTAAGGATGAAAAGAGCAAAGGCTTTGCTTCATCCTTCATCCTTCCGCCTTCCTCCTTTGTAGGGCGCTGCCACGAAAGCCGTGTGTGCAACTCTAGAGAATCCGTAGCGCCTACCCTCCAGGCGCAACTCGCATCAATGGCAGATGCCTACGCGATGAGACGCTGCCTGTGCCGTCTGTGCGTTTCCCTCCCCTGCGCGCATTCATCAGGCCCAGGCAGTTCTGTGAGTCGACTTCGAGCCATAGGCCGTCGGGCATCTGCAAAGCCTGGCTGTTGAGGGGAATAAGCCGTTTTACGTATCCAGGAGGACATCCTGCCCATGCGCGCCTGGCTGATTACGGTCGGAGAACCACTGCCCACCGACGGCCCGGATGAGAGATTATTGCGCACCGGAATCCTGGCAAATTTGCTGGCATCGCGCGGCCATCGAGTGGTCTGGTGGACCTCTACCTTCGATCATATGCGCAAGAGACAGCGGTTTCCACAGGATACGGTGGTGGATCGGGATGCCAACCTGCGGATCGTGTTGCTACATGCCGGGGCCTACCGGCAGAACGTCTCTCTCCGCCGTATCCTAAACCATCGCGGCGTGGCGCGCAAGTTCTCCCGCTTGGCCCGGCACGAGCCGCCTCCGGATGTTATCCTCTGTTCCTTGCCGACCCTGGAGTTGTGTCTGGCGGCAACGGCATATGGGCGGCAGCATGGCATCCCCGTTATCCTGGATATACGCGACCTGTGGCCGGACATCTTTCTGGAACTGGCGCCGGCCTGGGGACAGGGCGCAGCACGGGCGCTGCTGGCTCCGATGTACGGAATGGCCCGGACCGCCTGCCGCGACGCGACGGCCTTGGTGGGATTGACCCCGGAGTTTATTGCCTGGGGCACGCGGCTGGCCGGTCGGCCCCGTTCGCCGCTGGATCGCGATTTTGCGATGGGCTACACCCAGGCCGCGCCTGGCCCACAGGAACAGGCCCGCGCCGAAGCCTTCTGGGCAAAGCAGGGGCTCTGCCCGAATAGCGGGGAGTTTATCGCCTGCTTCTTCGGCACGTTTGGGCGCCAGTTCGACCTGGAGACGGTGATCGAGGCGGCAAGGCGGTTGCAGGGGAGCGGCAGAGCGTTCCGGTTTGTGCTGTGCGGCAAAGGGGATAACCTGGAACACTATCGCCGCCTGGCTCAAGAGTGCGGCAACGTTCTCTTTCCCGGCTGGGTTGGTGCGCCCGAGATCTGGATGCTGATGCGCCTGGCTGCCGTCGGGCTGGCGCCCTATCGCAACAGCTTCAACTTTACCGCCAACCTGCCCAACAAGCCTATCGAGTACCTTTCGGCGGGATTGCCGATACTCTCCAGCTTGTCGGAGGGCATACTCAAGAATCTGCTCGACGCGCACGGGGGCGGCTTTACCTACACGGATGCCGCCTCGCTGGCGACGATCCTGCGCGATCTCTACGACCATCCGGAGCGCCGCGAGGCGTGCTCGGAACAGGCCCTCGCCCTCTATCGGGAGCGCTTCATCGGTGAGCGCGTCTACGGCGAGATGGCCGCCTACCTTGAGGAACTGGCCCACCCAACGCAGGCCAGGAACGAAGCGAACGCGGCGCAGAGGACATAGGCGTTCCCGCAGGCCACCGCGCCGGGCATGGAAAATACCCGTCTAGAGGGCGGCTGCGCCGCCAACCGTCCTTCGGACGGAACACCTGGCTTGGCTGGGCGTCCGCTAGTCGCAAGGCCGTTAGGCCCCCCAGACGGGGGGGCAACCCCCGGCTGGATGTAGACCAGACGGGTCATTCATGGCCCAGATACCAAGAGCGGGCGCTCGCCTCGCATGCCGGACAGGCGACGGATCATGCTTCTTCAGAAGGGAGTTCAGATATGCTAAAGCGGTCGATGGATGTCCTATTTTCGGCGTTAGGGCTGATCCTTCTCTCTCCCCTGTTGCTTCTGATCACATTCCTCATTAAGGCCACTTCCGAGGGACCCGTCTTCTACCGCGGACGCCGGGCCGGGCGCTATGGTCATCCGTTCTCTATCTACAAGTTCCGTACTATGGTCATCAACGCCGACAAGATCGGCGGTAGCTCCACTTCTGACGACGACCCCCGCATTACCCGCGTGGGAAAATTCCTTCGCAAATTCAAGCTCGACGAATTGCCCCAGTTGATCAACGTCCTCAAGGGAGAGATGAGCCTTGTCGGACCGCGCCCCGAGGTGCTGCAATACGTCGAGATGTATACCGACGAGGAAAAGGCCATCCTCCAGATACGGCCCGGTATGACCGATTGGGCCTCTATCTGGAACTCGGATGAGGGAGCCATCCTCGCTGGCGCCGACGACCCGGATAGGGCCTATGAGATCCTCATTCGGCCCACCAAGCTCCGGCTCCAACTCGATTACGCGCATTACCATCCCCTCTGGGTAGACCTGAAGATCCTTCTCTGCACCGCGCTGCGTATCCTGAAGATAGACTGGCTGCCCGGAGAAGTCGCCCGCTATGGCCGGCTCCAACCGGGAGCCGGCAGGGACCTGGCCCTGCATGCAGAGACCAAATGAGGCCGTCCTGACCTGGAGTAACCAAGCTTATGACCTTTACCGACATCCCCAACCCGGTCCGCAACGCGGATCTGAGCGCATGCACCGCGCTGGCCAACCGAATCCGCTGTCACGTCCTCCAGATGACGCACGCCGCCAAAAGCTCCCATATCGCCAGCTCCTTCTCGATGGCCGAGCTGCTTGCGGCGCTCTATAGCGGCGTGCTGCGGATCACGCCCGAAACGGTGAACTCGCCGGACAGGGACCGGTTCGTTCTCAGCAAGGGGCACGGCTGCGCGGGCCTGTATGCGGCCCTGGCGGAGCGCGGCTTCTTTCCGCTCTCCTGGCTCAAAAGCTTCTATCAGGATGGGGCCCCGTTGGCCGGGCACGCCACCCACACCGGCGTTCCCGGCGTCGAAGTCTCGACCGGCTCGCTCGGGCACGGGCTGTCCATCGCCTGCGGAATGGCGCTGGCCGGCAAACGGGACGGACGCTCCTACCGCGTCTTCTGTCTCTTGAGCGACGGCGAATGCGACGAAGGCTCCAACTGGGAGGCCATTCTGTTCGCGCCGCATCACCGGTTGGATAACCTCGTCGTCATCGTGGACTACAACAAGATTCAAAGCCTGGCCGAAGTCCAGGAGACGCTGGCCCTGGAGCCTTTCGCCGCCAAGTGGGCCGCGTTCGGATGGGCCGTCCAGGAGATAGACGGCCACGACCTGGGCCAGATCACAGGCGCTTTGCGCGCGCTTCCGCAGCAGCCGGGCAAGCCCACCTGCATCATCGCTCACACGATCAAGGGCAAGGGGGTCAGCTTCATGGAGCACAGCGTTCTCTGGCACTATCGGTCGCCCAACGCGGAGGAGCTGTGCCGGGCGCTGGAAGAACTGGAAACCGACGAATGAGGACTGCGTTTTTTCAAGCTTTAATGGAACTAGCTGCACGCGACGAGCGCGTGTTCCTGGTCGTCGGCGACCTGGGATTTGGCGTCGTGGAGCCGTTTGCTAAGAAGTTCCCCGACCGCTATCTCAACGCCGGAGTCGCCGAGCAGAACATGACCGGCCTGGCGGCGGGCCTGGCCCTCTGCGGCAAGATCGTCTTTACCTACTCTATCGCCAATTTCCCGACCCTGCGCTGCCTGGAACAGATACGCAACGACGTCTGCTATCATAACGCCAACGTCAAGATCGTGGCGGTGGGCGGCGGCTTCTCCTACGGCTCGCTGGGCATGACCCACCACGCCACCGAAGACCTGGCCATCCTGCGGGCGCTGCCGTGCATGACCGTCGTGGCGCCCGGCGACCCGGAGGAGGCCCGGCAGGCCGTGCACGCCATCGCGCAGGTACCCGGGCCGTGCTATCTGCGCCTGGGCCGGGCGGGCGAGCCGGACGTGCATACCACCGCGATTAACTTCCAGCTCGGCAAGGCGATCCCGATGCGCGAGGGTGAGGACCTGACGCTCATCAGCACGGGCGCCATGCTGGCGACCACGGTGCAGGTGGCTGACCACCTGGCCGCAGAGGGCGTGCAGGCGCGCGTGCTGAGTATGCCCACCCTCAAGCCCCTGGATGAGGAGGCCGTCCTGGGTGCTGCGCGCGAGACGGGCGCCATCGTAACGCTAGAGGAGCACAGCGTGCTTGGTGGGCTGGGCAGCGCCGTAGCGGAGGTACTGGCCGAGAACGCCTGCCGGCCCGTTGCCTTCAAGCGCATCGGCCTGCCCTCGGCGTTCTCCTCCCGCGCGGGAAGCCAGGAGTATTTGCGCGACGTCAACGGCCTCTCCGAGGGGGCCATTCTAGAGACAATTCACACGCTGCTCGGTAGAAAGAATCAAATCCCCCATGCCCCTTCGAGGCGCCCGGCCTCTCTCGACGACGGGCTAAAGCCCTTCGCTGGGTAGCCTTCGGCTTAGTGTCCCCCGGCGGGGACACCAAAAAGCCTAGCGAAAGGTTGTGTCCCCGCAGGGGTCGCTAGGCGGAGGCGCGAACCATTGCAGCGCCGACCCTTGCAGTCACTGGGCGGAACGCCACCCAGCGAAGGAATTTATTCCCTTGTAGCAGAGGAACATTTTAAGTCAGAAGGAAGATGCAATGAGCTGGACAGTGCGCTATATTGATTACCCGACGCAGTTTCGCAACATGGAAGCCGAGATTATGGACACTATCCATACCGTACTCTCCAAAGGCGACCTGATGCTGCGTCAGCAACTGCGCGACTTTGAGAATAACCTAGCCCAGTTTGTGGGAACCAGCTACGCCGTCGGCACGAGTAACTGCACCGATGCGCTGCACCTGACCCTGCGCGCGGCGGGCATCGGGCCGGGCGACGAGGTGATCTCGGTCGCCCATACGTTTGTGGCCACCATCGCCGCCATCCACCACGCCGGGGGGACGCCGATCCTCGTTGACATCGGCGACGACCATAATATGGATGTCAGCAAGGTCGAGGCTGCCATCACCCCGCGCACCAAAGCGATCCTGCCGGTGCATCTCAACGGGCGTCTGTGCGATATGGAAGCGCTCTCGGCCATCGCCCGCAAGCACAATCTGCTGGTGATCGAGGATACGGCGCAGGCGCTTGGCGGGTCTGTGGACGGCAAGAAGGGCGGCAATTGGGGCCTGGCCGGCTGCTTCAGCTTCTATCCAGCCAAGCTCCTGGGCGCCTTTGGAGACGCCGGAGCGGTCGTCACCAACAGCGAAGAGATCGCTCAGAAGGTGCGCCAACTGCGCGACCACGGGCGCATGCCCAATGGCGACCTCGCCGGCTGGTCCTTCAACTGCCGCATGGATAACCTGCACGCCGCCCTGCTGGACCTCAAGCTCAAGCGCCTGCCGGAGTGGCTGGGGCGGCGCCGCGCGCTGGCCCGGCTCTATCATGAGCGGCTGTCCGGCATCGAGCAGCTGCGCCTGCCTCCGCCCCCGGAGACCAACGGGCGCTATCATGATGTGTTCCAGAACTACGAGATCGAGGCCGAAGACCGCGATGGCCTGGTGGCCCATCTGAAGGCCAGCGGCGTCGAGACCATGCTTCCCTGGGGCGGGCGCGCCGTGCATCAGTTCCCGGCCCTGGGGCTCTCGCATTTCCGCCTGCCGCGCACCGAGGAGCTGTTCCGCAAGGTCCTGATGCTGCCGATGCATCCGGAATTGCAGGACTCTCAGATTGACTACGTCGCCGAGGCGATTCGCCGGTTCTATAACGCCTGACGGGAGGTCGCCTCATGCCAGCAACCAGCTACACAACCGTTACGGAACTGCCCGGCGCAGGCGCGACGCCTGAGCAGCTCTCCATGCTCTGTACGCGCTATGACCTAGCCCGTCGCCTGTGCGCAGGCAAAGAGGTGCTGGAGGTCGCCTGCGGCACCGGCACCGGATTGGGCTATATCGCCCGCAAGGCCCGGCGGGTCGTCGGCGGGGATTATGATCCTAAGATGGTGGATCTGGCCCGCAGCCACTATGGGAACCGAATCGAGCTGCACCAACTGGATGCGCAAAACCTGCCCTTCCCGGACAAAAGCTTCGACGTCGTTCTGCTGCTGGAAGCCATCTACTATCTGCCGCAGGCGGAGCGGTTCGTGGCCGAGGCCCGCCGGGTGCTGCGCGACGACGGCACCCTGTTTATCTGCTCGGCCAACCGGGAGTGGAACCTGTTCAATCCCAGCCCGTTCAGCCACCGCTACTACTCCGCCGGGGAGCTAAAGGAACTGCTCGCCGAGGTGGGCTTTCAGGTCAAGCTGCTGGCCGGGTTCCCGGATGTCCGCACCGGGCTCAAGAGCAAGGCGCTGGGGGGAATCCGTAAGCTGGCCGTAGACCTGCACCTGATCCCCAAGACGATGGGGGGCAAGGAGAAGCTCAAGCGCCTGCTCTACGGCAAGCTGGTGCCTCTGCCCGTCGAGCTGGGCGAGAACATGGCGCCCATAGAGCCTCTGGTGGAGGTGGATGGCCGGCAGCCCATCTCAGATCATAAGGTGATCTATGCGATTGGGAGCCTGAGCCGGGCCGAGGGGGCAGGCGCGTAGCGCAGCCACCGCAGAACTCACTTGGAGAGGTTGCTATGTCAGCAAGTCTGCCGGGTTCTTCCAGTGGACCCGCGTTCGCTAGCCAATCCGTGCCGAGCCGGTGGAACCTGCGCGCCGCCTGGCGGCGCTCGACCCAATCCGGGATTCTCTACCCGAAGCGGCTGGCCCTGTGCGCCCTGGATGCGCTCTGCACCGCCGCTTCTCTCTATATCGCCTTCAGCCTGCGCCTGGGGGAGCCGGCCCTGCGCCCGTACTGGCTGGCGCTCTACCTGGCGATAGCGCTGCCGGCGGTGGGCCTGCGTCTGTTCTCGCTGGTCCTCTTGCGCGTGTATCGGATCATGGCGCGCTACACGGGCGCGCGGGACCTGGTGGCGCTCGCCCTCGCTACCACGCTGGGCAGCGTGCTCCTGACCGGCTATCGCATTGCGGCCCATCTCGATGCGCTCCCGTGGAGCGTGGTCGCCATTGACTGGTTCGTCAACTTCTTTCTCATTGCGGGCAGCCGTATGGCCTACCGGCTGCTGCTGGAGGCGCGCCCGCAGCCTGTGGACCACGACCGCCAGCGGCGCATCCTGATCGTGGGGGCCGGCCCCAACGGGGTCGGCCTGGCGCGCGAGATCCATCGCTATTCGGGGGGCAACTGCCAGCTGGTCGGCTTCGTGGATGACGACCCCCGGAAGCAGAATGTGCTTCTGGACGGCGCTCCCGTGCTGGGCACGACCGAGGAGATCCGTCAGATCGTCACCCGCAAGGACGTGGACAACGTGATCGTCGCCGTGACCCCGGCGACCGGCCCTCTGCTGCGGGAGCTGGCCCGGCGCTGCGAAGGCTGCAAGGTGCGCTTTCAGATCGCCACCGGCTTTGCCGGGATGGACGGCGATGAGCGGCTGCAGCGCCTGCGGGATGTCTCGGTGGAGGATTTGCTGTCACGGGCGATCCATTCGGTAGATAACGAGGAGAGCGCCGCCTATCTGCGGGGCGAGCGCGTGCTGGTGACCGGGGCGGGCGGCTCCATCGGCTCGGAGTTGGTGCGCCAGATCGTGCTGAGCAAGCCGGCGGAGATCCTGCTGCTGGGGCACGGCGAGAACTCCGTCTTTGAGATCGAGCAGGAGCTGCGGCGCGAATATGAGGTCACGCCTACCTGCCTGATTGCCGACGTGCGCGATTACGACCGGCTGATGCAGTTGTTCCAGCGCCACCGGCCCACGGTCGTGTTTCACGCCGCCGCGCACAAGCACGTTTCTCTGATGGAAGCCAATCCGGAGGAGGCGATCACCAATAACGTCCTGGGCTCCCGCAATCTGGTGCGCATCGCCGCCCAGACCGGCGTCAAGCGTTTCGTCATGATCTCGACCGATAAGGCGGTCAACCCGACGAGCGTGATGGGCGCCTCTAAGCGCATCGCCGAGATGGTGGTGCAGGCCGAGAGCCGCCGCACGTTTATGGAGTGCGCCACGGTGCGCTTCGGCAACGTGCTGGGCAGCCGGGGCAGCGTCGTGCCCTTGATGCAAAAGCAGATCGCGCGGGGTGGGCCGGTGACCGTGACCCACCCGGAGGTCATGCGCTACTTTATGACCATCCCCGAGGCAGTTCACCTGGTCATTCAGGCGGGCGCCATCGGCGGGCGCGGCACCATCTACATGCTGGACATGGGCAAGCCCATCCGTATCCTGGACCTGGCCCACAACCTGATCCGCCTCTCCGGCCTGGTGCCGGGCAAGGATGTGCCCGTCAAGATCACGGGACTCAAGCCGGGTGAAAAGCTGTTTGAGGAGCTGCTTACGGCGGAGGAGGGGGCGACGGTGACGCGTCACGAGCGCATCTATGTCGCCGCGCCCGCGGATTTTCCCATCGAGCAGTTCGACGAGAACCTGGCGGCATTAATCGCCGCCGCCCAGCGGGGCAACAAGCAAGAGATAATGCGGCTCATCCAGGTCTTTGAGCCCGGTTTCCGCAAGTACGGCGATCATGCCGTCATTGCCGACGCCGCTCCCGAACCCGCCCGGGAAGCGGAGATGCGCCAGGCGATTTAGAGCGTCTCACATAACCGTACTCCCTCTGCCTTGCAGGGAGAGGGCCGGGGTGAGGGGAGAGCCTGACAGCCACGTTTTGGTAGGCACGCTTAACGGCCTGCATAGCGGCTGCTGCCCCAGAAATGTAGCAAGACAAAATATGATCGTACACAAGATCCAGATAGACCCTCTCCAGGTTTCCAGCAAATCGGAAGCTCTCGGGCTGTTCTTGAGACAGCGCTTGCGCACCTGGTTTCTTACCGGGGTCGTCGTTTTTGCCGGCTTAATGGCCGCCAGTCTGCTCTTTGTGCCGCAATCGTTCTCTTCCCGGCTCTCGCTCTCCTTTGTGGCCTCCACGGGAGGGGCGAACGGACTGTTTGCCACGATGAGCGGCCTGACAACCAGCCCCGCCAGCAAATATATCGGCGTCATTCGCAGCCGCAGCTTTGCCACCGCGATTGAGAAGCAAGTAGGGCTACAGGCGCTCTATGGGCTTCCCTCCGAGGATGAAGCCATAGACATGATCATGCGCGGCCTTTCGGTGACCGACAGCACGCGCGATGGTCTCCTCTATATCAGCCTCTCCCTGCCCGGCCCCCCACGGCTGGCTCCTGGCGCCTCCCAATTCAGAAGCAAGGTCCGAGCGGCTGTGGCGCGCGCTACCAATCTCTATGCCGACCGCCTGCGCAACTACCTGACGACTTCCGACATGGATAGCGACGCCATCCTGCTGCAAGCGGCAGGGCGGCAGATACGCCAGGCCCGCCAGGCCTACGACGCCGCCACAGAGCGCCTGATGGATTTCGCCCGCCTGCGCGGCGCTCCCATCGGAAGCTCCCTGACTCTGCCGGAACGGGCCGGCAGTGCGTCCGGCTCCGGTTCCTCCACGCGCTCCGCCTCCGGTTCCGATACCGATGGCAACCTGGATGCCGGCCTGAGGGAGTTGCAGACGCTCTATGCCCAGCGCGCCACGCTGGAGTCGGAGATCGCCTCGACGGAGGCGGCTCTGGACATGGGAGCGCGCCTACAGGAAAACCAGCTCAGCAACGTGGGGGCGCTGCCCAGCGAAGACCCGCTGCTGACGGCGGCGCGCGCCGCCGTCAACGCGGCTCGGACGCGCCTGGATAACCTCCAGATCCAGTACGGGCCGGCCCACCCGCGCGTGATCGCCGAAAGGGAACGGCTGCGCCTGGCGGAAGCCAAATTGCAGGAACAGATTCAGACGGTGCGCAAGGGCTACACGACCGACAGGGTGGAGGCCCAGGTGCGCCTGGATGCCCTGAAAACCAAATATGCCACCGTCAAGCGCCAGATCGCCGAGGCAGAGCAGAAGACCCAGAAGGGCCGCGAGTATTCCACGGAGTTTGAGCGCCTGCGCAACGAGGTCACCCTGCGCTTAGAGGTGCTGAAGGCGGCGGCCTCACAGGCGGCCACGCTCTCTATGCAGGTGGTGTCGGCCCAAAATCGAATGCGCGTGGTGGATTCGGCGCTGCCGCCCAAATCGGGCTCGCCGGGAATGCTCAAATTGGGGCTCATGTGCGGCTTTCTCACCCTGGCGCTGCTGGCCGGCTGGGCGCAACTCGAATTCATGAGCCTGTGGCGCACGGCGGTGACCCGGCAGCGAATAGTCCATGAGGACGAAAAGACCCAGGCCCGGGATGGCGTCGGGGCTTCCTGAGCCCTTGTCTGCTCGATGGCAGGGATAGGCAATCGGGCTTTGTCGGGCACTGAAAGTACCCGGCTCTAGGGCCTGCGGCCAAGCGTCCTCACGGACGCTCCTGTCCCGCAGGAGTTTCCGCCCGAAGGACGGTTGGCGGCGCAGCCGCCCTACAGACGGGGGTTTTCAACCCCCGGCTAGGACCGGGGTTCAACCCCCGGCTCTAGGGCCTACGAGAGGATAGAGCGTCATGCGCAGGCCGGGCGTGATGGTTTTCAACCCCCGGCTCTAGGGCCTAACGGCCAAGCGACTGCAAGGGACGCCGCTCAACGGTTCGCGGCTCGGCCTTGCGACTAGCGGACGCTCCGTAGCGGCAGGTTCTTCCCGCTCTACGAAGGCAGCCACCTGCCGATAGGCCCGTTTTCCCGTCCGGTAGGACGGTTGGCGGCGCAGCCGCCCTCTAGCCGGGTATTTTCCATGCCCGGCACGGATCGGAGGTTTTCAACCCCCGGCTCTAGGGCCTTCGGCCAGGCCGGCTGCGTCAAGTCGGCCCTATGGTAGATATGATCAAAACATGAAGATTAAATCGCTTAGTCGCGGGCCTTTAACCATACAGATCGGGCTCAACTCCCTCGTCGGCTACCTGTTCCTGAAAGTTCTGGCGCTCAAATTTGGAACGTCGGCGCAAAAGGACGGGTTCGACATCGCCTACTCCGTGCCGTTCATCGTCATGAGCGTCAGCGGGTTTACCTTCCTGCACAGCATCATCACGACCCAATTCTCGAAGATGCTGGCCAACGAGTCCCGGCATATCGACTCGGTCTTCTCGACGGTGCTAACCTGCATGCTCTGCCTGGGCGGGGGCTTTGTGCTTCTCTGCATGCTCCTGTCGCGTCCGCTCACCGGACTGCTGGCGCCGGGCCTCTCCCCACAGATGCAGCAGGAGACGCAGCGCCTCATTGTGGCGATGTGTCCGCTGGTGTTCACGCTGGGCATCAGCACCTACTTGAGCGCCGTTCTGATCGCCTATGCCGTGCCGGTGACGATGGAGTTCTGTCAGTTGATCACGCGGTTGGGGGTGATCGTGGGCGTGCTGATTCTGAGGCAGCACTATACGCTGATGCAGGTCGCGGTGGGGCTGGTAGCCTTCAGCGCGCTGGTGATGGCCTATCAGTGGAATCTGATGCGCCGGACGACCGGCATTCGCTATCGGCCCACGCTGCACTGGAGCCAGCCGGAGTTTATCGGCATCGCGCAGCAGGGGATGGGCTTTCTGGTCGCCGCGGTGTTTTCCCAGGTCAGTATGTCCTATATGCGCCGTCTGGCGACGCTAGATGGGCCGGGAACCACCGCCGCGCTGACCTATGCGTTTAGCCTCTCCGCGCCGCTCTCCATGCTGCTCGGCAAGCCGCTGGCGCTCTCCGCCGGGCCGGAATATATCCGCTCTTACGAGGTCGGTGATATGGTGACGGCGCGAGCGATCTTCCTGCGCTGCCTGGCGTTCTGCCTGGTGGCCAGCGCCATCGCCGTCACCGCGATCAGCCTGTTTGCGACGCCTCTCATTCATGTCCTGTATGGGGGCGGGCGCTTTGACCTCGCTTCGGTGATGAAGACGACCGGCCTGTTTCGGGTGCTCATCTGGTCCCTGCCGCCCTCCATTATTCTGTGGGTGACCCTGATGCCCCTGCTCAGCGCCGACCGCTCGCACACCGCCGCCGGGACCTATGTCGCCGGTTACTGTACCCAGCTTGTGATGAGCTATCTGCTCTTCCCGGTGTCGAGCCGGTTCGGGCCGGCCTGGGCCTACGTGCTGGCCATCTCGTTGCAGGCGGCTATCGGCATCGCATATGTGGTTCGCGGCCTGGCGCGCAATCTGGAGCGGGCGCGATGTTCAGCCTGAGAGGCAAGATATGCCGGCGGCTGGGGTGGCGCTGCGTGGATCTCGGGGCCAAAGTGCGCGGGGAGGTGCGGATCGGGCCGGGGGCCTACGTCGGGGCGGGCGCGGAGGTGGTGGCCTGGCGGGGCGACAACATCTCGCTTGGCGAGCAGAGCTATGTGCTGCGGGGCGCCCTGATCCATACCTACGGAGGCAATATCCGCATCGGACGCCGGACCGGCATCAATCCCTACTGCGTACTCTACGGGCACGGCGGCCTGGAGATCGGCGACGACGTGCTGATCGCCACCTCCTGCGTGATTATCCCGGCCAACCATAACTTCGACCGTCTGGACGTGCCGATCAACCAGCAGGGCCTGACCTGCAAGGGCATCCAGATCGAGGACAACGTTTGGCTGGGCGCGCACGTGACGGTGCTGGACGGCGTGCGTATTGGGCGGGGCGCCGTGATCGGCGCGGGCGCCGTCGTCACCAAAGATATTCCGGCGGAGGCGATTGCGGTCGGCGTTCCGGCCCGGGTCATCGGCAGCCGCAGAACCGCCGCGCTCGCCGATGCGGTCAAGGCCGCCCTCTAGCCGGGGCGTTTGAGCACTCAACGCCGGGCATTGAAAATACCCGGCTCTAGGGCGGCTGCGCCGCCAGGCGACTGCAAGGGACGGCACTGCCACTGCCAGGGTCGGCGCTGCCATGGTTGGCGCCTCCGCCTCGCGACACTCGCGCCTCTGCCTTGAGACTGGCGGACGCTGTCTCTAGCTGAGGGTTCCGTCCGCCAGGACGGTTGGCCGCAGGCCACATAGACGGGGGTTTTCAACCCCCGGCACTCTAGGGCGGCTTATGTTCCTTGAGAACGACGAAAAGATAAAACCCTTGAACCCGGCATCCGGCGCACGGCAAGCGCGGTCCGGAAGCGGCGGCAAAACAGGTGGGAGCTTGCGCGCGGCCATCCGCACCCGGCTCTGGCATCCGAAGTACGGGCCGCTCCTGCGCAACCTGTACGGCCTGGCATCCGAGCTCTCTGTCTATGGGCGCTGGCTGGCGCTCAAGGCGCTCTCGCTGGCCGTGCTGGGGCTGTGCGGTCAGAACCGGCGCACGGAGCGGGCGATTATCTCCCTTGGCAACAGGCTCTTTGGCTCCCGGCTGCCTCTGTCTATGTTCACGGATTACGAATCCTACGTGACGGAGTACGCCAGCAGCCTGGAGCCCTACTTCGCCCTCTATGACCGCAGGCTGTGGCTGGAGGGATGCATGGTGCTCGATCTGGGATCGGGCCTGGGACAATATAGCGCCTTGCTCTTGCAGCATGGGGCGCGGCGGGTCGTCTCGCTGGAATATCAGCATGAGAAAGCGCTCTGGGCACGCAAGCGGTTCGGAGAGAGCCCCGCGCTGGCCGTGACCAGCGGCTCGGCGGAGGCGCTGCCCTTCCGGGCCGGGAGCTTCGATGCCGTCTTCTCGCATACCGTCTTCGAGCACATCGGCGACGTTGGCAGCGCGCTCAAAAGCGTCGCCTCCGTCCTCAAAGACGACGGCGTCGCCCTGATCGGCTATAATTATCTGCATCATCGCGGCGGACACCATCTGTTTCCCTATATCCATTTTCCCTGGGCGACCTGGATCGTGAGCGAAGCGGCGCTGTGCGAATACTGGTCCGACCGCCTGGCCGCCGATCAGGAGAAAGGGCTGCTCGGGTTCTATCCGCAGGGCTGCCGGGTGCGCAGCCTTTCGGAGGGCAACGAGATTCACCTGAACCGGCTCAACTTCGATCAGTTTGAGGCGTTGGTCACGGAGGCGGGGCTGCATATCGTGCGGCAGGTTCCTTCCGAGGCGCTGGGGCGCTGTTTGCCGTTCTTGTTGCGTGTTCCCCGGCTCAAGTACTTCCTGGCCGGCACGATCTACTACGTCCTGGCCAAACGTCCCGAGCCCTTAATAGCGAGAGGGTGCTAAGGGGCTAGGGTGCTAGGGGCCTAAGTACCTAGAACCTTAGAACCCTAGCAACTAACACAGCGAGGTAGGATTTTGTGCGGCATTGTTGGTATCGCCGATTTTAACCGGCCTCTCACGGAAGACCTGTTGCTCGCCATGCGAGATCGGCTGGAGCATCGGGGGCCGGACGACGCCGGCGCGTTCCTGACCCCGGACGCCTCGGTGGCGCTGGGGATGCGGCGCTTAGCTATCCTGGACCTCTCCCCGAAGGGCCATCAGCCGATGACGACCCCGGATGGCCGCTTCACCATCGTCTACAACGGGGAAATTTATAACTACGTCGAGCTGCGCGCGGAGCTAGAACGGCAAGAGGTGCCGTTCACCTCTGACAGCGATACCGAGGTGCTGCTCCACGCCTACGCGGCCTGGGGAGCGAAAGCTCTGGACCGGCTCTGCGGCATGTTCGCCTTCGCCATCTGGGACCGGGAGGAGCGGACGCTTTTCCTGGCGCGGGATCGAGTCGGCAAGAAGCCGCTGCTCTATTACTGGGATGGGCAGCGGTTTGCCTTCGCCTCCGAGATGAAGGCGCTCCTGGCCCTGCCGGAATGCGCGCCGCGCCTGGACCCGGAGGCGGTGGACGTCTATTTCGCGCTCGGCTATATCCCGGCCCCGCTGAGCATTTTTCGCCAGGTGCGCAAGCTTCCGCCCGGACACTACTTAAAGCTGGCCGACGGGCAGCTTCAGGTGACGCGCTACTGGTTCCCGGAGTGCAGCGACGTGCGCCCGGCATCTACGCGGGAGGGACGCCTGGAAGAGTTTCGCGCTCTCTTTGAGGAGGCCGTTCGCATCCGACTGCGCTCGGACGTGCCCATCGGCCTCTTCCTGAGCGGCGGCGTGGACTCGTCGGCGGTGGCGGCGGAGTGCGTCCGGCAGGGATGCTCCCTGCGCGCCTTTACCGTCGCCTTCGACCAGGATCAGACGGACCTGCCCTTTGCGCGCCAGGCCGCCGCGCATCTGGGCCTGGAGCAGGAGGTGATCGCTGCCTCCGGACAAGACCTGGCCGCCGATCTGGCCCGCATCGTCTGGTACTATGATGAGCCGTTCGCGGATACCTCCAGCGTTCCCTCGTACTATATCGCGCAGGCCACGCAGGGGCGGTTCAAGGTCATCCTGAACGGAGACGGCGGGGATGAGGCGTTTGCCGGGTATCGGCACTACGAGGAGATCGCGCGCAAGCAGTTTCTCAAATCGCTGGCGGCGGCAGCGGGGCTGAAGGACGGTCGGTTCGGCCAGCCCTGGCAAGTCTATTTTCAATCCAAGTCCCTCCTGCGCCGACGGGAGCGGCAGGAGCTGCTTGGCGCCGCGCATTCAACGGGCGATAGCCTGGGCCGACTGCTGGAGGCGGAGCCGTTCCTTCAGGGTTACAAAGCGCCGGACGCGCTGCACCTGGCCCTGTGGGGGGATCGCCATCTCTACCTGGCCCACGACCTGCTGTATAAAATGGACATCGCGCTGATGGCCCACTCCATCGAGGGCCGCAGCCCGTTTCTGGATCACCGCCTGCTGGAGTGGGCGCAGCGCCTGCCGTCCGAAGACCTGGCGCAGGGCCGCGCGAAGAAGGTGCTGCTGCGCGCGGCCCTGCGCGGCGTCCTGCCCACCGAGATTCTCGACCGTCCCAAGTATGGCTTCGGCGCTCCCGTTGTCCGCTGGTTGGAGGGGCCGCTGCAGCCGCTGCTCGCGGAGTACCTGCCGACTCCGCTGTTGGAGGGCGAGGCGCAGGCCCGTCTGCTGCGGGCGCTGCCGCAGGGAAAGGCGGCGGAATACGAGCGAATCTGGGCGCTGCTCACGTTCGCAGTCTGGGCGCAAGTGTGGAGGGCCACCTGGTGAGCGGACCAGAGTCAAAGGCGCAAGACAAGGAGCGGCGGCCCGTCGTCTCCGTCCTGATGTCGGTCTATAACGAGCAGCCTGCCGTGCTCGAACGCGCGGTGCGCTCGGTGCTGTGCCAGACGTTTGCCGATTTCGAGTTTCTGCTCCTGGACGATGGCTCGACGGATGCGCAGACGCTTTCGGCCCTGGAAGCGCTGGCAAATCAGGACGCGCGCATCCGGCTCTGCCGGGAGCCGCACCGGGGGCTGACCCGCACGCTCAATGTCGGCCTGTCCTACTGCCGGGGCGAGTTCATCTGCCGCCAGGACTCAGATGATTGGTCGGAGCCGGAGCGCTTTGAGCGGCAAGTGGCGTTCCTGCGGGCGAATCCGCAGATCGGCATGGTGGGCAGCCATATCCTGCTGCATCGGGAGGATGGCGCGCCGCTCTGGCAAGGCCCCTTCCCGGAGACCCCGGAGGCGATCATAACGGCATTTCCAGCGGGAAATCCCTTCTGTCATGGCTCGGTCTGCCTTCGTCGGGCGGCGGCAGAGCAGATCGGAGGCTATCGGGAAGAGCTGCCCTGTTCCCAGGACTATGATTGCTTCTGGCGGCTCTGCGAGCGGTTTGGCGGGGCCAATCTGCCCGAACCGCTCTACCATCACCGGATCACGCGCGGTTCCGTCTCGACCAAGCGCGCGCGGGATCAGGCGGTGGCCAAGCTCCTCATCCATAAGCTGGCCGTGATGCGCCAGAGCGGGGAAGAGGATTTCTGCGCCGCGCTGCGCTATGCCGAGGAGCAGGTTGCGTCCGAGGACAGAAAGCGGGATATTCTGCTGCGGCAGGCGGATCGGGTGATGTTGGCCGGATTTTACGGCCAGGCGCTGCGCCTCTATCTCTCGGCGCTGCGTCATGACCTGTGTGACCGCCGCGCCTGGATGAAGCTGCTGCGCTGGGCAGCCTTTGTCTCTCTCCCCTCTTTGCGGAAGGATCTCTTCAGTCGGTAAACTCGACGCCGGGCACGGAAAGTACCCGTCTGGAGGGCCTACTGCAAGGGTCGGCGCTGCAATGGTTCGCGCCTCTGCCTAGCGAGGCCAGGCGTCCTGGCGGACGCCCAGTAAAGCCAGGTGGTTCCGTCCAAAGGACGGTCGGCGGCGTAACCGCCCTAGAGCCGGGTATTTTCAATGCCCGGCTCCGGGTGGCCTGGTGGACAGGAGCAGAAAGTCAAGTGTGCGGAATCTGTGGTTTCTATAGAATAGACGACCCGGCGCGCGCCCCGGCCATCTTACAGGCGATGACCGATGCCCTGCAGCATCGTGGGCCGGATGGGCAGGCGACCTGGCTGCACGAGGCGGCGGGCGTCGGGTTGGGACATACTCGCCTGGCTATTATTGACCTTGCCGGCGGCGCGCAGCCGATGCCGTCGGGGGATGGGCGCTTCGTCATTACCTTCAACGGCGAGATCTATAACTTCCAGGCGGTTCGCCAGGAGCTCGAAGGTCTGGGGCATACATTCCGAACGCGCTCGGATACCGAGGTGCTGCTGGAAGCGTATCGGCGCTGGGGACGGGCCTGCCTGGAACGCCTGCACGGCATGTTCGCGTTCGCCCTCTATGACAGCGTGGAGCGCCGCCTGTTTCTGGCCCGGGACCGCACGGGCATCAAGCCGCTTTACTATGCCTGTCTGGCGGGCGGCTTTTACTTTGGATCCGAGCTGAAGGCTATTCTTGCCGCGCCCAATATCCCGCGCCGCCTCAATTACCGCGCTCTGGCCGATTTCCTGGTGCTGAGCTATCCGCTGCTTCCCGAGACGTTCTTCGCCGGAATTCAGGAGCTGGAGCCCGGAACCTGGATGGAGGTCTCGAACGAAGGCACGCGCACAGGCCGCTTCTGGGCCTGGCAGAGAGAGCCAAAAATCCAGGAGGCCGGGGAAGCCCTGCGCAGCGCCGAGCAGGCGATCACGCAAAGCCTGCGCGAGCACCTGATTGCCGACGTGCCCATCGGCGCGTTTCTGAGCGGCGGGATCGACTCCTCCCTGCTGGTGGCCCTGCTGGTGAAGGCGCTCGGTCAGCAGATCGAGACTTTCAACGTCCGGTTCACAGAGGCCGAATATGACGAGTCGCCGTATGCGCGCAAGGTCGCCGAATGCCTGGGCACCCAGCACCATGAGATCGTTCTGGAGACGGCGGAAGCCGACATCGGCCTGGTAGACGACGTTCTGCGCCAGTTCGACCAGCCGTTCGGCGATTCGTCGGCAATCCCGACCTACCTGATCTGCCGGAAAATACGCCAGAGCATGAAAGTGGCCATCGCGGGAGATGGTGGGGATGAGATGTTTGGCGGCTATCCGCGCTTCCGGCACGCGGAGACGGCCAGGCAGCTCGGCAGGCTGCCCGGATGGTGCCTACAGGCGGCGCGCAGTGCCGCAGGCGGGATCGCTCCTTTCGCGCCCGACCTGGCCCGGCAGGCCCACCGGATGCTGCGGGCGGCCTCGGCGCATGATGAGGAGCGGCTGATGGTGCTCTCCTGCTACGAATTCCCGGACAACCTCGGAGAGATTTTCCTACCTGCCGTGATGGAGCGGATCGGCAGTTATGTTCCGGCCTTCCTGCGCGACGGAGCCCCGGCGTGCGATGCCGGAGGCGGCGAATTCATAGACGCGACCGTGCGCTACGTCCTGCCGGGAGACTACCTGCGCAAGGTAGACGTGATGAGCAGCGCGCATGGGCTGGAGGTGCGCGTACCTCTGCTGGGCGAGGCCGTATTGGACTGCGCGGCCCGGATACCGGAGCGTTTCAAATATTCGCGGCAGGGGAACAAGCTGCTTCTGCGGGCGCTGGCCGCGCGATATCTTCCCGATGAGATCGCCGCCAAGCCCAAGGCCGGGTTCGGCATCCCGCTCGATACCTGGCTTGGCGCGCAGGGGCGCAAGGAGATTCAGGCCACGCTCATCGCGCCCAACGCCCACATTCGTGAGCTGGTGCGCCCGGACTACGTCCAGATGCTGACCTCCGGCTTTGCCACGCAAGAGTGGGGACGGGCCCAACTCAGCCGGTATAATCTCTATCAGCATATCTATATGCTCTGGAGTCTGGAACGATGGCTGGCTCAGTGGAAACCATGCCTGTAGATAGAGAGGCGGCCGTGCGCGCGCAGGACCGTCCGGCAAAGCCCCTGCGCGTCTTGGCGGTGATACCGGGAGAGGCCGAAGGCGCCTCCATGATCTTCTGCAAGCGGCAGGCCGCCTCCGTCGAGTCGGCAGGAGCCGTCGGGCGGATGTTCTTTCTTACCTCCCGCACCTCGCCCGTCGTCCTGCTGCGGGAATGGCGGCGGCTGCGCGCCGAGATCCGCGAGTTTGCGCCCGATGTTGTCCACGCCCATTTCGGCTCGGTGACTGCCTTCTTCTGTGTCTTGGCGACACGCCGTCCGCTCGTTGTCTCCTATCGGGGCAGCGACCTGAACCCGGCGCCGAGCATGTCGCAGCTACGCTGGCAGATCGGCAGGTTCCTCTCGCAGCTTTCGGCGCTGCGCGCCCGCCGGATCGTCTGCGTCAGCCAGGAGGTCAAGAGGCGGCTCTGGTGGCGGCAGGGCCGCGCTACGGTGATTCCGACCGGGGTGGATATCGGCGTTTTCTATCCGCGCCCGCGCCAGGAGGCGCGCGCAGAATTGGGGTGGGGGCCACAGGAGAAAGTCGTGCTCTTCAATGCGGGCCGCACGCCGGAGGTCAAACGCCTGGATTTAGCGCAGGCCGCCGTGGAGGTGGCTCAGGGTCTCTGCGGCGCAATACGCTTCGTCGTCCTGGACGGCTATGTAGAACCCAAACTTGTCCCCGTGATGATGAACGGCGCGGACTGCCTGGTCTTTACCAGCGACTTTGAAGGCTCGCCCAACATCGTCAAGGAGGCTATCGCGTGCAATCTGCCGGTCGTTTCGGTGGAGGTGGGCGACGTGCGCGAGCGGCTTGCGGGCGTGCATCCCTCGCGGATTGTGCCCCGCGATCCTGAGCAGATCGGCAAAGCCCTTGCGGAGATACTGCAACTCGGACAGCGCTCCAACGGCTTTGAGGCGGCACAGGCGCTTTCCCTGGAGTGCCTGGCGGGCCGGATGCTGGAAGTCTATCGGGCCGCGCTGAGCCGGCAGCAGCGCCGTTTATCATAGAACAAGGGGTGCAAGTGGCCAGATACCTCGCCCTTTAGACCTGGAGTAATTTACTCAAAACGGTTACCTTCGTTCCTCCTCTCCGCTAACGAGGGGAAAGCGAACGGATGAGGTCAGATAAAGTTTAGCATAGGAGTGGCAAGTTTTATGGCGAAAAGTCTGGTTACGGGCGGAGCAGGGTTCATCGGCTCACATCTGGTTCGCCGTCTGATAGCTGAAGGGCATGAGGTGACCGTCCTCGACAACCTTTCGACCGGATCGCGGGCCAATCTGGCCGAGGTCGAGCCGGCCATCCGGTTTGTCGAGGGCGATATCCGCCATCAGGGGCTGCTGGCCCGATTGATGTCAGGGATCGACTATGTGTTTCACCAGGCCGCGCTGCCCTCGGTGCCCCGCTCGATTGCCGATCCGGCTGCCAGCCACGATGTCAACGTCAACGGCACGCTGAACCTGCTGCTGGCGGCGCGCGAGGCCGGAGTGCGCCGGGTGATCTGCGCCGCTTCCTCCTCCGCCTATGGCAATACCGCCGTCCTGCCCAAAGTCGAATCCATGCCGGCCACGCCGCGCTCTCCCTATGCCGTGACCAAGTACGTCGGCGAACTCTATTGCCAGGTCTTCCACCAGGTCTATGGGCTGGAAACAGTGGCGCTGCGGTATTTCAACGTCTTTGGCCCCCGCCAGAGCCCGCGTTCACAGTATGCGGCGGCCGTTCCCCGCTTTATCCACGCCCTGCTGCACCGGGAACCTCCAGTAATTTATGGAGATGGCGAGCAGACGCGAGATTTTACCTACGTGGAGAACGTAGTAGATGCGAATCTGCGCGCGGCGCTGGCTCCCGCCGAAGCGGTGGCCGGGCAGGTCTTTAATATCGGCTGCGGCGACCGCATCAGCCTCAACCGGCTGGTTGCCGAGCTGCAAGAGATTTTAGGTGTTTCTATACCGCCGCGTTACGAACCCTCTCGGACCGGCGACGTCCGGGATTCGCAGGCGGATATTGCCAAAGCCCGGCAAGCCTTCGGGTATACTCCAGCTATAGGTCTGGCCGAAGGGCTGCGGCGCACGGTTGCCTGGTTCCAGGCCAAATAGGTAACACGAGTGCGGCGGGCGGCGCCGCGATAAGGAAGAGCATGGAGTTTTACGTCTTGCTTGCCGTAGCCACGATTGCGATTGTCGTGCTGGGCGGGTTGGTGTGGCTGCGCACGAGGAACCTGGCGTTCCCGATAGGGATCTTTTTCCTCTACTACTGGTCGCTCTATGGCGGCTGGTCTATCGTCACGGACAAGCTCGGCGGGGATAGTGGTAAGCACTACTACTACCTGGAAGACAAGCTTTTTGCTATCCAGCTCGACGACAACTATTTCTGGTCGCTGGCCTTCTATGCCCTCTTCATTATCGCCGTCGAGATCGCCATTTTGATCTTTATCCGACCGGAGCGCAAGACTCTGCCGGTGGCGCCGCTGGAGATTTCCCATCCCCTGCTGATCGCACTGAGCGGTCTGTCGGGTCTGGCGAGCTACCTCATCATCCGGCCCAGCATCGCGGCGGCACAGGCGATGAATATGTCGGCCTACCTGACGACGCGCGGCGTCACGCAGGAGGTCCCGCCCTTCTTCACGGTTCACCAGGAGCTAAACCGAATGGCGCTCGTCCCGGCTGCGCTCGGCCTGGCGATTGCCTGCTCAGGTAGAAATCCGAAATACATCACCGGAGCCAGGGGCCGCTGGACGGTTCCGGCATACCTGGGCGTGCTGCTCGGGATGTTCCTGTTTACCCTCATCCTGGGCAATAAGAACGAGCTGTTCTATACCGGCGTGGGCGCCTTCCTGCTGTATCTGGTCAATGCGGAACGGCCCAATCGGGCCGCGTTGGTGGGGCTTGGCGCGCTCGGGGGCGTCTGCCTGGCGCTGGTAGACATGCTGCGCGGCGTGCCGCTGCCTCAAATGCTCGACTTCGTCTCCACGATGAGTTTTGAGGACGTGAAGGGGGCAATGGAGTTTCTCGGCACCAGCGATGAGGCGTTCGGGGCCCATTTTTCGATGTACGGCGCGCTGACCTTTAAGGTGCCGCTTACCTACGGCTCCAGCCTGGTAAGCCTGGCGGCGTCCGTCGTCCCGCGCGACCTCTGGCCGGATCGCCCGGAAGATGTCTACTTCCACTATGCCAACAGCGTACAGGCCGTCGCCGGGCAGGGCTATACCATCCACCATGCGACGGGATGGTATCTCAATTTCGGCGTGCCGGGCATCATTATCGGCGGCCTCGTGCTCGGCTGGGTCTGGGCCAAATGCTTCAACAGCTTCTATTGCGTTGCCAGCGCGCGCACGCGCTGGGGCTATCTGCTGGCGGTGCTCTCGCCCTGGATGCTGACCGCCTCCCTCCCCGCGCTGGTGCGCGCTGGCATTGAGGCGTATAAGGGCGTCGCCCTGGAGGCGTTCCTGATCCCGGTCGTTATGCTGGGCCTGGCTTCCTATCGCTGGCGGCCCTTGCCCCTGGCTGTGTCCGCACCCACCGAGCCGATGAGCGCCTGAACCCCTAAGCTCTCGCCCGGAGTCCTTCCGTTTTAGGTTGCGGGCGAATGAATTCGCAGCAACAAAGGCACAAAGTCCGCCTTCGCGGACTCTAAGGAGTGTCCGCAGGGACACTTCGTGCTTTTGTTGCTGCGGTTTTAACCGCCGGAAAGAAAACGGGATAGCCCCTAAGCCCGACTTTCCCGGCAGGGTTTGGCCTGCCGCCGATGGTTCAATCGGTTTTTGCGTGGCGAGCGCGCCACCGCTGCACCTCGACGGCCAGCAGCAGCGCCGCGCCAACCAGAAACCAGGCCACCTGATCTTCCTGCCCGTAGAGCCGCACGCCACTCAGCAGCGCCACAATGGTCACTACTCCCAGGCCCGTCCCCACCATCGTCGCCTGCCCGCCGGCGATGGATGTCCCCCCAAGAACTACAGCCGTAATCGCCGTTAACTCCAGGAATTGTCCTGCGTCGGGAGTGGCCGTCGCCTTGAGCGCAGTATTGATCACGGCAGCAAACCCGGCCAGGCCGCCGCTGATCACATAGACCAGGGTTTCAATGCGGGCGGTGGGAAGCCCGGCCAGGCGGGCGGCGGTGCGGTTGCCGCCCAGGGCCAGCAGTTCCCGCCCGAAGGTCGTGCGGCGCAGGATCAGGCTGCCTCCCGCCAGAGACAGCAGGCCAATCCAGAAGAGCAGGGGCAGGCCGGCGAGGTTGGTGCGGTCGAAAGTTTCGTTGAACGAGAGCGGCAGGTCGGAGAAGCTGCCGTCGTTGTTGAACAGCGAGGCCGCCGCCCGCGCCGCCGCAAACGTGGCCAGCGTGACAATGATGGGCGGCAGCTTGGCCCGCGCGATGAGCAGGCCGTTGCCCAGGCCGACCAGCGCACCGGTCACTACCGCGCCCGCGCCCGCCAGCCAGATATTCCAGCCCGCCCGCACCGCAAGCCAGCCCAGCGCCATCGAGCACAGCCCCACCAGCGAGCCGACGGAGATGTCAATGCCGCCCGTGGCGATCACCAGCGTCATTCCGGTCGAGACGAGCGCCAGCTGTGCGGCCTGCTTGGCGAGCAGGCGCAGGTTGCCGAAGGAAGAGAATTCGGGCAGTTGCCAGGCGAAAAAGAAAAACACGAGCGCGCAGACGGCCAGGATGCCGATCTCAGCCGGCCATTCCCAGCGCGCCCTGACGCCTGAGGAGGGATCGCTGCCCTGTGCCGGGCCGCCAACAACCCATCTGATTGCTTTAAACATGCCCAAGCCTTCCAGGGATTACCGCTTCCCGCGCCAACGCTCCCGACCCTCCCCTCTGAGTGCATACGGAACCTGTTGGGCCGCCCGGCCCAACAGGGATGGGCTGTGGACGGCAAGCCCGCTAAAGCGGGCTGCCAGAGGTGGGTTCGTCTCCTGCGAGAAGCTCTCTCCAGGCGGATCGCTTGGGCGCATTTACCCTTTATAGAAACCGATCCACCCTGCGTAGCCCCATTTATGGGGCTTGCCGTCCACAGCCCGGTCCTTTAGGGCCGGGCGCTTATGAACCCGCTGCCTGCCTCTTCTGGGAACGGACTTGAATAATCTGGGCCAGGATGCTGATGGCGATCTCCTCCGGGGTTTCCGCGCCGATCTCCAGGCCGATGGGCGCATGGACGCGGGCCAGCTTCTCCTCCGGGACGCCGTCGGCGCGGAGGTTCGTGTAGACGACTTCGCGCTTGCGCTTGCTGCCGATCATGCCGATGTAGGCGGCGGGCGTATCCAGCACGCGGCGCAGGGCGGCCTCGTCGGTGACAAAGCCCTTGCTGATGAGCACGACGTAGGAGCGTTCGTCCGGGGTCGGCAGGCCCGCGAAGTCCGGGGGAAGCTGGAGAACGCTCTCGACGTTCGGGAAGGGGAAATCTTCGGGCCGGGCGTATTCGGCGCGGTCGTCCACGACGGTAATAGAGAAATCGAGCAGCGAGGCCATGCGCGCCAGCGCGCGCCCGCAATGCCCGCCACCCACGATAAGCAGCCTGTCCGGGGGCATCAGCACCTCCAAAAAGACCTCGGCCCGCCCGCCGCAGACCGCGCCGAACGCCTGTGGCCCCGCGCCTTCCGGGTTGAAGGAGTAGCCGCGCGTCACGCTCTGTCCGCAGCCAAGCGCGCCCAGGGCATCCCGCACGACCAGCGATTCAAACAGCCCGCCGCCAACGCTGCCGCGCGTGCGCCCGTCCGGGTAGATGAGCATCTTGGCGCCGGTGCGACGCGGCACAGAACCGCTGGTTCTTACCACCGTCGCCGCCACCAACGGCTGACGCTCCGCCATCGCCGACGCTATCTCTTGCCATATCTCAGGTGTATCGCCTGCCACGCCTTACCTCACTTACCGCTGTCTAATGAGTGCTATTTTCCTCTCTATTGTAGCACGCCCACCTTTCCTAAGAGGAGGTACAATTTTTCCAAAATTCTTTCGAAAAATTTCGAATGACGGCAGGAGATATAGGTAATTTGCCGAAGTCTAATCTAACGTCTGTGTGGGACATGAAGCGGCACATATACCAAAATGGGCCGCACGTCATCCCCTTCTTTTGAGAGACCTCACCGTAAGAGGCTGGTGGTTGTTTGGCCATTAGACTTAGGAGGACTTTGAAATGACCCAACAGTACTTACAACGTATGAGCTGGTTATGTCACCTGTTTCTGCTCTGCCTGCTCACGCTTTCCTGCCTTGCCCTTGTAAAGCCTGCTCAAGCAGCAAGTGCACCTCTCTCAACATTCAAGCAGATTTCTTTGCGTTCGAGAATAATGATCATGTCACCTACAGTTTTACGACGACCTGGACAACGCAGGGTCTCTACGCTAACTGGTTTGTAGATGAGACCGTCATCTATTACGATAGCCAAAACAAGATCATCACCGGTAAGGTATTGTCTCTGTACCCTTACCCAAAATCAGGTACGGTCTACACTCCAGGGACAACTACTGGGAGCTTTTATACGCAAGGGGAAATAAACGCCTCTCTCAACAAGCCCTCAAATGCGGTAAAGGCTACCTATTTCTATACCCTTGAGGTTGTCATAGCGGACGGCGCTACTGTCTATGACGACAAGACCACCCAAAGTAGCTCTAACACCATTTATTTTTAGGATAGCGAGAGAGTAGGTAACTCAAGTTGCTACCTTGCCTCTTCGAGAAGGCAAACGGTGATGCAAAAGCCGGTTTCCAGAGCGATTCTCTCTCAAACGTGTTCCTAGGTAGCAACTTGGGTTAGGTATTCTGCGAACACCAAAGAAGGGGATGACGTTCTTAAGACTGTATGCGTATTTGTTCCTGCTCTTCGGGACAGGCAAGCAAAGCCTAGCAAGGGAAAGACAAATGAGGCAATTTCATCGGCGACTAGCCCCCTTTGTATGGATTGTAGTAACCGTTCTATTTCTCCTGCCTTTGAGCGTTGTCAAAGGTCAGCAAAATCAGGCAAGCGAGAAGGAACCGATAACTAATACTACTGCTTCCAAGCTAAATCCTTTGGACAATGACCCACGCCTAAGAATCAAAGTTACTCTGAAAAGGCGGCTCACACGGGTTGCTGAAGCACTTCGAGAACTAAGCATTCGTACGAAGGTGAAGCTTGAGGCTGAGGGCAACGAGGTACGCCCTGCCAGGCTATCTTTCTCGTATAAGGATATATCTCTCAAGGATATTCTCGATAGCATTGCTGCCGTTCACAACTGGGAGTGGGAGCGTCGCAAAGGGGGAATTCTTATCCTACGCGAACGAGACAATACAGCGCTTCAGAATGCATTACGTCCTCACTCACAAGCACAAGCAGAAATCTACCGAAAAGGCAGAGAGTTTGTAAATCTCCTTAGTAAACAGTCTCAGGAGTTACAAAACTCTCTATGGGCACATCCTATGCGCGGCTTCCCGCTCCCTAACGGAATAGGGTTTGGAGAACTTCCTACCCCAATGCAGCAAGTGCTGCGTGATATGTTGGCAGCACGTAGAGAGGAATTAGCGGAACAGGGATTAGACGGAGGACATCTTTCGCCTGAAGCTTTAGACGGTACACGGCTCTGGATGGAAACGTATCCGGGGGAAGGAGTTACAAGTTATCATCTCATGGTTTTTGATGAGCGAGGCGGGTGTGGTATTAACTTTAACGTCTTTAGTGATCCTAATGAGAGCAGCCAGGTCGTTCCCGAAAGTTCGCCCATCTGGTACGGTGCTTCGGAAGATACGACCTCGCAAGAGCAAGCTAGTAACGATCCTCGGCTCAACCAGAGGGTTACGCTTGATGTTCGCTCAGAAACTATCCTCGATGCCTTGCGGGAATTGGCGCCACAAGTGCCTCTCAACTTTGCGGCAGAAGTCTCCGTGTATGACCCAATCAAGAGGTCTTTTGTCTGCAAGGAGAAGCCGCTAAAGGCTGTATTGGATAAGCTTGCTATGCTGTACCACTATACATGGGGATACCGCAAGAGTGGTATTTTTATGTTCCACCTTGCCCCTGACAAGAGTGCTTCTCAATAGCTCTATGCCAACATCATAGCAGCAACGCCAGATTCCAGGGCGATAGCGCGCCCTATCAAACTAGCTTCGAATACCCCGAACGTCGTACGGTTTCCGCCCTGCAAAATAAGCCGCAACCTTTGCCTGCCGCATAATCACCACGAAGGCAATACCCTCCGAAATGGTCACGGCAGACGCGGGGCGACTCTGGCCTATCCCTTCCCTCCGGTCGTGGCGATGCCCTCGATAAAGGTCCGCTGCGCCAGGAAGAAGAGCACAATCACCGGGAGAAGGACCAGCACGGAGGCCGCCATGAGGAGGTTCCACTCCGTGCCGCCGTGCTGCGATTGGAACGCCTCCAGGCCCAGAGACAGGGTGTATTGCTGCCGGTCCTGGATGTAGACCAGAGGCCCCAGGAAGTCGTTCCAGGCGCCCAGGAACGTAAAGAGCGCCACCACCGCCAGGGCCGGCCGGGACAGCGGAACGATGATCTGCCAGAAGATGCGCCAATCCGAGCAGCCGTCAAGGCAGGCCGCCTCGCTGAGTTCGTCGGGAATCGTCAGAAAGAACTGACGCAGCAGGAAGATGCTGAAAGCCGAGCCGAACCACGCCGGAATCCAGAGCGGCCTGAGGGTTCCCAGCATCTGAATCGGCGTGTGGTCGCCGATCCACCGGAAGATGCTGAAGAGCGGAACCATTAGAACCGGGAACGGAACCATCATGGTAGCGAGCATGATGCCGAACAGCGCGCTGCGTCCCTTGAAGCGAATCTTGGCGAAGCCGTAGGCGGCAATGGCGCTGGAGAGGGTGGTGCCGAGCACCGAAAGGATAGAGACCACCAGGGTATTGTGGGTGAGCAGGGGGAAGTTCAGTTCGCCGCGCTGGAGAACGGTCGCGTAGTTCCGGACAACAACCGGGTGGGGGATGAGGTGCGGCGGCAACTCCATCGCTTTGTCCAGAGTCTTCAAGCTCGTCGAAAGCATCCAGACGAACGGAAGGATAAAGCCGATAGAGATAAAAAGCAGGCCCACAAACGCGAACCATCGCTCCGGATGCGGCCTGCGCCGGGCACGCGCGGTCGTCCGGCGCGTCGTTGTGGTGCGGGAATCGGTAGCGGTCGGATCGGTCATGGGTGAAAGTCATCAACGTGCCGCAAGAGCGGTCACTGTCCCTGGTAGTGGACCCAGCGCTTGCTGGACCAGAACGCGAGCGCGGAAAGCAAAACGACGAGCAGGAACTGAATCCAGGCCATCGAGCAGGCATAGCCCATCTTCAGGTAGCGAAAGGCGTTATCGTAGAGATACATCGTGTAGAAGTAGGTGGCCCTGGCCGGCCCGCCTCCGGTCATGATATACGGGATGGCAAAGGCCTGGAGCGTCCCGATGATAGCCATGATCAAATTAAAGAAGATGACCGGCGAGAGCATCGGCAGGGTGACGTGGCGGAGCCGCTGCCAGGCGCCGGCGCCGTCAATCTCGGCGGCCTCGATCAGGCTGCGCGGCACATCCTGCAATCCCGCCAGATAGATCACGACCGTGTAGCCCACGCCCCAAAGGCTCATGATCGCCAGCGAGGGCAAGGCCCAGGCGGGGTCCGTCAGCCAGCCAATCGGGGTCTCTATTCGGGGCAGATGCAGCGCGTGCAGTACCGTGTTGAGCGCGCCGAGGAGCGCCTGCATGGGAGCGGTCGCCAGCAGCGTATTGATCAGGCCCAGCTTGGTATTGAAGAGCCAGAGCCAGAGCATGGCCGAGGCGACGGTGGGCACCAGCGAGGGAATGAAGAGTATCGTGCGGAAGAGGGGCTGCCCCAGAGTCCTCTGGTTGAGCAGGATGGCCAGCCCCAGGGAGACCAGCATCCCTGCCGGCAGGGCGATGGCCGCGTAGATCAGCGTATTGATCAGCGACTTCCAGAAAATGGGGTCGCCCATCAGCGCGCGGTAGTTGCTCAGCCCGATGAGGACCGGCGACTGGAGCAGCGAGTAGTCGCAGAGGCTGTAGTAGAACGCCAGCACGATAGGAACGAGGGTGAAGGCCAGAAATCCGCCGATCCAGGGCGAAAGGAACGTGAGTCCTCTGACAAGCTGCCGGGCTTCCTTCCGGGTCATCCTTGGCTCCCCCGGCGCGCCCTCTGGCGCTCCCTGTACTCTCGGTATTTCTCGTCTACGCGCTCCTGAGCGTCGCGGAGGGCCTGCGCGGGAGAGGCTTCCAGCAAGGAGACTCGCTGCGTGGCGTTGTCCAGCTCGGCACCGACTTCCGGCCAGATCGGGCACGGCGGCACGCCGTAGGCATGGGGGCCGGCCATCAGGCGCTCGAAAACGGCAATGTAGGGGTTCGGATGGACCTCAAAGAAGTGCCGGCTCACCTGGCGCAGGGGCGAGTCCTGGCAGTTCAGGATGTTGAGCTTCTCCGTCTCCGCCTGGCTGTTCACGAAGGCGATGAACTCGAAAGCCTCCTTCTTGTGCTTTACGCCTCGCGGGATCATCAGCACGTCGAAGTTGGTAAAGGTGACGTCGTTCAGTCCCGGCACGGCCGAGGGAAACGGCGCCACGCCCCACTCGCAGTTCTCCTGCCGCTGCGTCGGCGATAGCGACCTCTCCAGGGAACGGGGGTACTTCCCGTGGTTCATGGCGGGCCGATACTTCTCGAAGGTAGAGGTCATCCACGGCCCCTGCAACTCCATCGCGACGGTGCGGGCAATGAAGGGGTTCTGCGTGGAGTTGAAGGTTCCAAAGCCGCTGCGGAATTCGCTCAGCGAGTCCTTGCCAAGCCGGAGCGAGTAGCCGCGAATCCAGTCGAAGGCCTTGACCATGCGCGGATCGGTCAGCAGGATGCGATCCGTTTGGGGGTCGTAGATCGGAGCGCCGAACCAGTACCCAATATAAGCGAGATACCAGCCCGGCTCCATAGGCAGGAATCCGGACTGTTTGAGCCGCCGGAAGCCGTTGGGCAGGGTCTCGTATTCGTCCAGGACGGCGGCGTAACGATCCAGCTCGTCCAGCGTGCGGGGTGGACGGTTCGGATCGAGGCCGGCCTTGCGCAGCGCCGCCGCTTTGCGGGCGAACAGCAGCTTATTATAGTAGAGCGCCTGCGAACCGCAACTGCTGACCAGCGCCCACAGATGCCCCTTATAGCGGCAGCCCTCCCAGAGAACCGGTTTGTAGTAATCGGCGGTAATCCCGTGGGCCTTTGCCAGATCGTCGAGGGGCTCCAGCGCGTTGATTTCAGCGAACTGGGCGACCTGCGTATTCCACAGGCCGGCCACGTCCGGGGGCACGCCCGCCGCGGTGGCGACCAGGGTCTTCTGATCCACATTGCTCATCGAGAGATACCGGACATAGATGCCCTTCTGCTTGCCGACCGTATTGTTGAAATCGTTGACGACCTGCTGCATCGCGGCCGCATCTTCGCCGTTCCACTTCTCCCAATAGGTGATGACGACCCGGCCATCCTTCCGGGACGATTCCCCGGGCTGCACCAGGAACAGGAGGTAAGCGGTCACGCACCCGAGGAGTGCGAGCAAGAACATACGGAAATATTTCATTAAGCGTCTCTGCCTCCGCTATGGATACTCCTTGCGGTTCCCCTCGTGGGATAAGAGGACCGGCCTTGCCGGGAGAACCCGTCGCACGGCCTCTAATTCCGGCTCCCCAGGCCCCAAAGGCAGCCGGATCTGGCCCCGTTCCACCACGGACCGCAGAATGCCCATCGTGATCTCGAAGCCCTGGTAGGCGCTCTCTCCATTGCACGGGTGCAGCCTGCGGTCATCGTCCAGCCAGTCGGCCATGTCGTTGACATAAGGAGGCATGTCCAGGTCGTAGTTCATGCAGCCCTCCCCAGACGACAGGCCATCGCGGGTGACCGCCCTCCATCCCGCTCCCGTCAGGACCTCGGCAAAGCCCTCCGTTCCCTGCGCCCCGATCCGGCACTTACGCCACCAGTAGTCAACCTCCGGCACATCCGGGGCTCCCGCGCCGGTCTCCACGTAGCCGCGAACGCCGTTCGCAAACTGAATGAGGCCCGCCACATAATCCGGCGACGGGTGGATGTCCGCCAGCTTTCCGCTGCCCGCAGCCTGTCCCATCACCCATTCGGCCTCGGCATTGCCGTTATACCAGCGCATGTAGTCCACCAGATGAGTAAACAGGTGCATCATCCACCCCACCGCATGGCCATAGACGGTGTGAACCCGCCCCAGGCTGCCGCTGTCCACGATCTCCTTCACCTTGCGATAGTGCTGACCGTAACGGTGCTGATGGCTGACGACCGTCTTCACATTCGCGGCGCGGACCGCTTCCCGGATCGCTATCGCTTCATTCATGGACAGGGCCATCGGTTTCTCGTAGGCGATCAACCTGGCCCCACAGGCGATACCGACCTGGATGAGCTCCAGCCGAACCTGAGGCGGCGTGCAGAAGCAGAAGATGTCCGGTCGGACCTCCCTGGCCAGGGCGAGGGGATCGGTGCTCGTGCGGGAGACCCCCAGTTCGCTGGCCGCCTGTTCCAGTTTGGCCCTATCCCGTGTGCAGATACCGGCCAGCTCAAAGCGGGGGTTGGCCTTGAATGCCAGCGCATGATGCTTGCCGCGCTTCCCCATTCCCACGACGACCGCTTTGTAGACCTTCATGGCTGCTCCTTGTCCCAGGCCAGGCACCGGTCAATCACGTAATCCACCTCTTCGTCCGTCAGCTCGGGGAACATGGGCAGGGAGAGGCAGGTGGCGGCATTCTGCTCGGAGTAAGGCACCTGGGGGCACAGGTCGGCGAGCTTGCCCCACGGATAGCCCTCCTGCTGGTGAATGGCAATCGGGTAGTGGAGTTTGGCATCCACACCGGCTTCAAGCAGGAACTGCTCCAGGCTGTCCCGCCGTGGGTGCTCAACAACGTACAGATGATACACGTGGCGATAGCCAGGCGGCTCGTAGGGCAGCGTGAGGCTAGTGTCCTTAAGGCCCTGCGCATAGCGCGCGGCCAGGGCGCGCCGCCGGTCCGTCCACTCGGACACGTATCGCAGCTTCACGCTGAGGATGGCGGCATGGAGATCATCCAGGCGGCTGTTGTATCCCATGCTATGGACCGAGCGCGCGAGGGAGCCATGATTGCGCAGGCGTCGAATCGCCGTGGCGACCTCCTCGCTGTTGGTAAGGACGGCCCCGCCGTCGCCGAAGGTGCCCAGGTTCTTCTGGATGATGAAGCTGGTGCAGACGGCATCACTGAACTCGCCCTGTTTCCAGCCATCTCCATGTCCATCAATGGCCTGGGCGCTGTCCTCGATCACGAGCAGGTTGTGCCGCCTGGCAATGGCGTGGATGGCCGGCATGTCGGCGCAGAGTCCGTATAGGTGCACGGGCACGATAGCTCGGGTTCGGGGAGTGATGGCCGCCTCGATTTTGTTCGGGTCAATGTTACGGGTCCTGGGGTCAATATCTACGAAGACCGGCTTGGCGTCCACGATCCAGATGGCCTCCGCAGTGGCGAAAAACGTGTTGGCCGTCGTGATGACCTCATCGCCCGGCTTGATGCCGAGGGCGAGAAAGGCCAGCCAGAGCGCATCCGTTCCGGAGTTGACCCCGACAGAGTATTGCATTCCGAAGTAGCTTGCTAACTCTTGCTCGAAGCGCTGGAGGGTCGGCCCCATGACATACTGGCTGCTCTCCAACACTGTATGGATGGCGTCGTCGAGTTGCGCTTGCAGGTTGTGATACTGGCGCACGTGCCCATAAAAGGGAACTTTGACCTGTGGCATCTTATACTCCTCGCTGTTCCAGAGCGTGGAACCCCCTGATATTTTGTCTTAAACACAGGGGACAATCCAACGGCTGCTCGCAGTCCGTTACGCTAATTGCTCAATTGCGGCCAGCCCGCGTCCTAGCCTTTCCTTGAGAGCCTCAGCCGCCTCTGGAGGCCACTTGTAGGCCCCCTTGCCAGTCTTTACTCCTAGCTCCTTACTCGCCACTTTCGCCTCCAGCCAGGCCAGAGCCTCCCGGGATCCTTCCAGTGTCGGGAACAACTGGGAGGCAATAGCCAGCCAAACATCCAATCCAGAGTTATCCAGCACCTCGAAGGGGCCGGCCACAGCCAGCCGCCTGCCGAAGCCGTTCTTCACCATCGTGTCCAGGTCGCGGGCGTCAACGACCCCCTGCTGCACCAGGAAGAGGGCTTCCCGCAGAAGCGCGGCTTGCAGGCGGTTGGCTACAAAGCCGGGTACTTCTTTGTGGAGCAGGATGGGGCGCCTGCCTACCCGGGTGAGCAGGTCGAACATGGTGGTCAGCGTCTCTTCGGAGGTCTGCTCGCTCCGCACCAGCTCCACACCCGGAAGCAGGTAGGGAGGATTGAAGTAGTGGGCTACCAACACCTTGTCAGGCCGCCCGGTCGTCGCAAAGAGGGCGCTCGGCATAAAGCTTGAGGTATTACTGGCCAGCAGCGTCCGCTCGGGACAGAGAGGGCTTAGTTCCGCAAATACCCGTTGTTTCAGTGCCAACTCCTCCGGTACGGCCTCGATGACCACATCGGCCTCTTCGGCGATCTCCGGGAGGTGAATACTGGCAGCGATCCGCCCTGGCGCCGCCTGCGCCTGCTCCGGCTGGACCAATCCCAATCGTAATAGCAGCTTTAAGTCGGCCTCGATTGTCTGGAGGGCCTGCTCCAGCCTTTGCTGGGTGCAGTCGTGCAAGCCGACCTCATAGCCGGCAACGGCAAATTCGAGGGCGATAGCGTGCCCCATCAAACCGGCTCCGACCACCCCGATACGTCGTATGGCCTCCGCGTGCATCGCCTCCTCCTTTCTCCGGAGCAGAAAGCCCCCTGGCCTCTTTGCGCTTCTTCAATCTAGCGCGTTATAGCATTTATGGATGAGCGGGTAGGTGATTTCTTCGACAAGGACACGCCGGTTCCTGCTGTTCCTCCACCGAAACACCGAAAACGAAAGGACCCTATGCATCCGTAAGAAATGCAGGGAAGCGCCAGATGTATAGGGAATATCTGGACGCCATGAAGCGTCCGGCCTTTTCCTGAGAGGAAAGGGATACGGATCGCCTGCATAGGCTATTTCAGCGAAGGAGTGAAAGTCATGTCACGACGCAAGACCGTTTGGCTGGTAAGCCTGTTGCTGCTGGTAATGACCGTTGCCGCTTCCGCCCAGATCGGCAAGATTTTAAAAGGCGGCGGCATCGCCTATGCCATTTCACAGTTCGGCCCGGAGATCAACCGCTTCATCAACGGCCTGACCAAGACCAGCAACGCCAGCCCCACCTACGAAACGAAGGTCGTGCCCGTGCTATCGGCGGGTACGGGCGCGTATGTGGGCGGCGTGCAGGTCATGGGGCCGCGCAGCGCCGTGGATAAGGTGCAGGCTGTGGTACAATTGGAAGGCAAGTTCAATCCGCTGGGAATGCGGGTGCGCGCCCTGGTTCCGGTCGCCACCAAAAGCGTCACCAATATCCGACGCATTCCCGGCGTGGGCATTAGCGGGCTGCTGGATTTCAAGCTCTAAGGTGGGAATAGCCCTCACCCCCGGCCCCTCTCCCGCAGCGCGGGAGAGGGGAGAGGCGCTTTCGTGCGAGGGGATGCTCACGCAGGGAGGGCTGAGTTGGAATGCTTACGTTCGTCGCAACCCCCATCGGCAACCTCAACGACATCACCCTGCGGGCGCTGGAGACGCTGCGCGAGGCCGATGTCGTCGCCAGCGAGGATACCCGCAAAACCGGCCTGCTCCTCAAGCACTTCGGCATCCAGAAGCCGCAAATCGCCTACCATGAATATAACGAGGAGCGGGCCGGCGAGCGCATTATGGCGCTGTTGGCGGAGGATAAGAAGGTGGCGGTCGTGACCAACGCGGGCACGCCAGGAATCTCCGACCCCGGCTATAGGCTGGTTCGGAAGGCCATTGACGCCGATATTCCGGTGACGATGGCTCCCGGCCCAACTGGATTAGTCATGGCGCTGGTGCTCTCCGGCCTGCCCGTTCACAGCTTTACGTTTCGGGGGTTTCCGCCGCGCAAGCCCGGCCCGCGCCGCCGCTTCCTGGAGGTGGATAAGGACTCGCCCCACACGCTCATCTTCTATGAAAGCCCCTACCGGCTGGAAGGGTTCTTTGCGGACGCCCTGGCGGTCTATGGCGACCGACAGGCGGCGCTTGCCAATGAGCTAACCAAGAGGTTCGAGAAGGTCGAGCGCGGCACGCTCTCCGCGCTGGCTCAGGGCCTCTCCGGAACGAAGCCCCGAGGAGAGTACGTCATCGTGATTGCGGGAGCGGGCGATGCGTAACGGCGTTCTTTCCCTGGCGCACGGCGCCCTGCGCCTGCCGGCCTTCCTGCCGGACGCCACGCTGGGCGTCGTGCGCGCCGTCGACTCCGCCGACCTGGAGGCGGCGGGCATCCAGGCGGTCGTGATGAACGTCTTTCATCTCATGCAGAAGCCCGGCTCCTCCACGATCCAGGCGCTGGGCGGGCTGCACAAGATGGCGGCCTGGCCGCATCCCATCGTCACCGACTCGGGCGGCTTTCAAGCGTATTCGCTCATCCGTCAGAACCCCAAGTTCGGCAAGATCAGCGACCAGGGCATTACCTTTCAGCCCGAAAGCGCAGACCGCAAGTTCCTGCTGACCCCCGAAAAGAGCGTTCAGCTTCAGATGGCCTACGGCGCGGACATCGTTATCTGCCTGGACGACTGCACCCACGTAGATGCTCCGCTCGCCGAGCAGCAGACCTCCGTGACGCGCACTATCAAGTGGGCCAGACGCTGCAAGGCCGAGTATGAGCGGCAGTTGGCCCAGCGCAAGAAAGAACCGGAAAAACGGCCTCTGCTGTTTGCGGTGGTGCAGGGTGGGGGAGATGTGGCGCTGCGACGGCAGTGCGCGGAGGCGCTGCTGGAGATCGGCTTTGATGGATTCGGTTACGGCGGCTGGCCGCTCGACAGCCAGGGCAAACTGCTGGAGGAGATCCTGGCGGCGACTCGCGCCCTCATCCCCGCCGAATTTCCCCTGCACGCCCTGGGCGTCGGCCACCCGGAAAACGTGCTGGACTGCGCCCGCCTAGACTACGGCCTGTTTGACAGCGCCCTGCCGACCCGGGATGCGCGCACCGGGCGGCTCTATACCTTCACCGCCAACCCGAACGCGCCGGATTTCCGCCTCTGGGGCGACTGGTTCGCCTACCTCTACATTGACGACGAGAAGCACATCAAGGCCGATACGCCCCTCTTTCCGGGCTGCGACTGCCACACCTGCCGCAGCTACGCGGTCGGCTATCTGCGCCACCTCCATAAATCCGGCGATACCCTCTTCTTCCGGCTGGCGACCATCCACAACCTGCGCTTCATGACGCGCCTCATGGACCTGATCGGGAGCGGCGCATGAGCGATTCTTCTCAACTGCTGGAGCAACTGCTTGCGGAAATAGGCGCCGGCCCGAAGTACCGGCACGTCAGCGCCGATCTGGTACGTCGTATCGGGCAGCGCGAGCTGGCGGCGCGGCGCAGCTTCAATGAGGCCGTGCACGCGACCCGGAACAAGCTCCACCAGATCGCGGGCGCCTATCTCGGCGGCAGGATGCGCTATACGAAATGGCTCGATCTGCTGGCTGCCGCCGCGCCCAATGGCGATCCGGCGCTGCGGGATGCCTGCGCGCAGATCATGGCCTATCACGCTTCGACGCGCGAACGCCTGTCCATTCTCGCAGAGTTCTACCGGACGACGCTCGCGCAGATAGCTCCCATTTGCTCCGTGCTGGATGTCGCCTGTGGCCTCAACCCGCTGGCGCTGCCCTGGATGGGGCTGGATCGAGACGTCGCCTACTATGCCTGCGACATCTACGCGGACATGATGGACTTCCTCAACGGCTTCTTCGCCATCGCAGGCGTGCCCGGCTGCGCCGAGGTCTGCGACGTGGTCGGCGGGCCGCCCGCGCACTCGGTAGACCTGGCGCTGGCGCTCAAAACGCTGCCGCCGCTGGAGCAGGTGGAGAAAGCGGCGGGATTGAACCTGCTGAAAGCCCTCCGCGCGCGTCATATCCTGGTCTCCTTCCCCACCCATAGCCTCGGCGGACGCGATAAGCAGATGCGGATTAACTACGAACAGCGCTTTCGGGAGATGGTGCGCGCCGAACGCTGGACCTTGCAGCGGTTTGAGTTTGCCACCGAGCTTTGCTTTCTCCTTTCGACCTGATACCTCTTTCAGATTTGCTTGCTGGACTCCCCTTTACGATGTATAATGGATCGAGAGATAATTGTTGACAACTGCCTATTAAAAAGGCATTCCATCCGTGCAAGATAGGGCAGTCGCACGGCAGCTAGAGCGGAAGGCAGGTGGCGAAGATGCTCTTTTTTCTGGCTCTTATGGTAGCGGGCTTCACCGGGCTGATCTTTCTGGCGCTGCCGGGAATGCTGCATCATGGCATGGGGTCGCAACATGCCGGGCATACCGGACATGATGGAGGTCACATCGGACACGGCGGTCATGCGGGACATACGATTGGCAGTCACCATGCCGGGCATCTTGCTCACTCGGGCCAGCACGCAGGCGGACATCCTACTGGGCATGCCGCGCATGGGCACGGCGCCCACGCCGAGGAGACGGCAGGAACGCCGGTAAAGAGCTTCGGCGGACTAGTACCCTCCCCGCGCGTTATCTTTACCTGGCTGGCGCTATACGGTGCGTTCGGCTATGGGCTGGTCGGGGGCGCGCACTGGACGCCGCTGCTGGCCGGGCTTGCGGCTCTGGTTCCCACCTGGCTGGTGGATAGACTGCTGGTCACGCCGCTGTGGAACCTGCTGTTCCAGTTCCAGGGCAAGCCGGATTCGCCTCTGGAGAGCCTGGTAATGGGCGATGCGGAGGCGGTGACGCCCTTCACGAACGGGCGCGGCATGGTCAGCGTCGTGCGGGATGGGAGACTGGTGCAGTTTTGCGCGCATCTGGCCGACGCGCAGGCCGGAATGCGCGTCCGTGTCGGTGATAAGCTGCGTATCGAAGAGGTGGATGCCGAGAACGAGCGCCTTACCGTCACCTTGCGTTAGTATTGTGGGGCCGGACACGGCGCGTTCGGCGGAGGCAGCGCGGCAACCTCAGCATCCGCGCAGAAAGAGAGACCAAGAGTGGAAACATTGCTGATTGTGGCCGGGGCCGTCGTAGGCGTCCTGATCCTGACGTCGATCATCATTACGACGTTCCTGCGCAGCGTGGATGCGGGCGAGATTTTGCTGGTAAGCTGGTTCGGTCGGGGGCGAGAGCGGCAGATTTTTCGCGGGCCGTGCAAAGCCTTTGTCGTGCCGCTCTTTACCCAGACGCGCGTGATCCCGGCCCAGGCGATCAACGTGGACATTGACATCACCGACCAGACCGCCGACGTGGACGCCAACGGCAGGCCCGCGCCGGTCAAGGTCACGGTCAAGGCGTCGGCCATCGTCAGCGTCGGAGAGGACGATGCGATGGTCAACACCGCCGCCAACAAGTTCTTCTCCAAGCCGCCGATGGAGCAGCTTGGCACGCTGACGGACGTGCTCTCGTCCGCCGGACGACGCGCCATCAATCTGCTCAAGCACGATCAGTTGTTCAACGCGCGCACGGGAGGGCCGACCGGCACGGCGCTGGCGGTGCCCGCGCCGGGCACGGCGACCGACCTGGTGCGCCAGCAGGACGATGATGAGCTCGCCGTCATCATCAAGGAAGCCTGTTCTCGCGAATTGCAAGACCTGGGCCTCTCGTTCAACAGCCTCAACATCAAGGCCGTCTTGAGCGAGGTCGCGGAGGCCAGGCGGCGCGAGTCGGCAGCCCGCGCGAAGGCTAGCGCCGATGTCGTGCAGGCCCAGGAGGAGCAGCGCGCCCGCATCGCCCAACTGGAGGCGCAGCAGAAGATCAACGATCAGGAGCGCGCCCTGAACATGCAGATCGCCGCCAACGGTGCGGCCATCGCCCGCGCGGAGGCGGAGCGGCAGGCCGCCGTGCGCGAACAGCGTGAGGCCGAACTAACCGCTAGCCAGATCACTCAGGCCCGTGCCGATGCCGAGCAGAACGTCATCCAGCAGGAGGCGGAAGGTCGCGCGCAGGCCGCGCGTATCCGTCTGACCGCCGAGGCCGAAGCGGATGCCATCCGCAAGAAGGCGCAAGCCCTGGCCGAGGCGGGACAGGCCTATCTCGACCTGCGCCGCCTGGAACTGGCGCCAGAGCTAACGCATGAGGTCGCGCTGGCGCTTGCCCGAGGCCAGTTCGTTAACTTCGGCTCCGGGGGTGCGGGCGGACAGAGCGCTGCCGCTTCCGGCTCCGACGATGTGATGCGCGTCGTCCAGACCTTGATGGCCGCTCAGATCATCACCAACAACGGACGCAGCGATGGCTTGCGGCGTGAGACTGGGGAGGCTATCGCAGCCGTTCCGCCGTCCTCCGAGCAGGCGGTCGTCACGCCTGCGCCCGGACAATCGGGGCAGTCGGCAGCACCGTCGCAACAAAGATCGGCCTTCCGAAAAAGCTGATCGGAGCGTGCGGCCATGGCCGGGCCATGAAAATACCTTAGGGTCTACTGCCGTTGCCGGGCACGGAAAGTACCCGGCTAGGGGGCCTAACGGCCAAGCGTCCTGGCGGACGCCCTGCCAAGCCAGGTTTTCCGTCCGAAGGACGGTCGGCGGCGTAGCCGCCCCGGCACTTTCCGTGCCCGGCTGGATTGACCAGACCGGTCCTTTATGGCCCGGCAAAACCCAATTGGTAAGATTCGTAAATAAGATGCAACCTCTGATTGGAATAACGACTCAAGAACTAGAAGCTGTCGCTCAGGAACTGGGCCAGCCGGCCTATCGCGGGCGGCAGCTTGCCTCCTGGATTTATAAGCGAGGCGCGACCTCCTTCGACCAGATGACCGACTTGCCGCACGACCTGCGCGCCCGCCTGGCCGAATCCTATACGGTCGGCACGTTGAAGATAGCGCATAAAGATGCGGCGGCGGATGGAACCATCAAATATCTGGTCGAATTGCCGGATGGCGAGAAGGTCGAAAGCGTCTACCTGCCCTATCCCGACCGCGTCTCTGTCTGCCTGTCTACCCAGGTCGGCTGCCCTGCCGGGTGCACCTTCTGCGCGACGGGACAGGGCGGGCTGGCGCGGAACCTGACGGCGGGCGAGATCGTCGGGCAGTTTCTGCTCATGCAATCCGGGAGCGCGCGGCGCATCACCCATGCGGTCTACATGGGCATGGGCGAACCGCTCTGGAACTATGAGGCTGTCGTGAAGAGCCTGCGCCTGCTGGGCAAGGAAGTCGGCGTGTCGCTGCGTAATCTCACCGTCTCCACGGTGGGCGTCGTTCCGGGCATCCGCGCGCTGGCCCAGGAAAACCTGCCCATCACGCTGGCGCTGTCGCTGCACGCCCCTGACGACGCCTTGCGCGCCCAACTCATCCCGACGGCCCGCAAGTGGAAGCTGGATGAGATCCTGGACGCCTGCAAGGAGTACGCAAGCAGCACGCACCGCAATCTGACGTTTGAGTATCTGCTGATCGGCGGCATCAACGACAGCCCGGAGCAGGCCCGCGCCCTGGCCGCGCTGCTCAAAGCGAAGCAGTTGCCCGGCAACGTCAACCTGATACCGTTCAACTACGTGGAGACCCCGCAGGGCTTCCGCCGCCCGTCGCGGGAAAGCATTCTCCGCTTCCGCGAGGAGCTGGAGAAGGCGGGCCGGGTCACCACGCAGCGCATGACGCGCGGCCACGCCATCTCCGCCGCCTGCGGGCAGTTGCGGCGCAGCCTGACGCCGGGGGCCACGGCGCGTCCGGCCTGCCTGCGGGGAACGATGCTGGCCCTGACTCCGCGCTGACCGCGCTGAGAGGCCGCGCCGGCAGCCATCGCGCAGGTAAGCAATTCCGACGACGTAGAGCCAGACCTTGCATGAGGTATATCCTTACATGGCCTCTGCCATAAATAGGGGGATCGCTTGCAGCCTGGCGCTCGCGCTGCTGCTTGTGGGCGTTGGGTGCGGCGGAGCGCGCGTCAAAGCGGCCAAAAAGCCGGAACCGACCGGCGCGGCGGAGACGCAGCCCAGCCTGCCCGGAGGCATTACCGGGCAGGAGTGGCATATTCTGTGGTCCACCCGCAATCCTACTCAGCCGAACGGCAAGCCGCTGCCCGTCGTGGACGCCCATGCCCGCACCGGCGAGCTCATGGACCGCGCCGAGGGCGATACGATCCTGCTGCATGACGTCCATGCCCGGCTCTATCGCAACGGCAAGCCCGCCGCCATTATAGATGCTCCGCAGGTCACGGCGAACCAGCGGGACCGTATTCTCGTCGGGACGGGCGGCGTTACCCTGATCTCTCTAGCCGACCCGCCGGATACGACGGTGAAAGCCAATAAGATCACCTGGAATACGCGCACGGATGAGATCGTCGGGGTCGGCAATACGCATATCGTTCGGCGATTGCGGGACGGAACGCCCTTTGAGCAGATCGGCGGGCGCGTTACCTATGATAGCAAGGCGAAAGATTTCAATATTGAGTGATAGGGCTGCGGATAGCGGTCCCATAAGACCGATCTCCCCAGGCAGGTTTTCCCAGGATGGCAGAGCGCCTGAGGGGATAGGCTTTAAGCGCATGGAGACCTTCAGGACAAAGGAAGTCGAATGAACCGTTTCGAGGACAGGAGAATCCTCGCCGCAATGCTGGTCGGCCTCGGCCTGCTGGGGCTGCTAGCCGGCCGGCCAGCGCGCGCTACCCAGCCGCCCGCCGCCGTACCGAAATCTGAGCGGCAGCCGGCCCGCCCCGCTCCCCAGAGCGGCCCGAAGATATCGCGCTTCGGCAAGGACGTTACCATTACCGGGTACACCCAACTCAAGGCCAAAGCCGATGGGTCCGGCGTCACCATCCTCGGCCCCAACACCCTCGTCGTCCTTCAGGATCCGCGCAGCCGCTCCACCCTCCGCCTGCACGCCGATACCCTCACCTCTCGAAAGGAAGGTACGGAGCTGCTGGGCCGGATTGATTTGAGCGGGAACGTGCGCTACACCATCACGCAGCGGACGGAATCCGGGACCCAACGCACGGTGGAGGGCACGGCGGGCCATGCCTTCTATCGGCGCGCGACCAACCGCTTAGAGCTGACCGACGGCGTGCGGGCCGCTCTCCTCGATCCCGAGCGTCTCAGCGGGCCGGGCTCGCTGTTGGCGGGCCGCGTCACGGTCGAGATCGGGCCGGGGCCGTATCGCTATATCATTGAGGGCAGCAACAACGATATCCGCTTTACGCCGCGTGAAAATGCCGGAAGCGCGGGCAGGCCGCAGCCTGGCGAAGTCCATATCTACGGCTACGAGTCCGGCGAGTTTGTGGTCGGGCAGAGGGCGCAGTTCTCCGGCGCGGGCACGACGGTAGATTTCGACAATCCGACGGATAAGACGCATACCCGCTTCCAGGCCAATCGCATCGCCGCCGCCTTCACGCCCGACCACGCCGCCTTGAGCCGCGCGGAGGCCGAAGGGGGCGTCCGCTATGCGATTGAGCGGCCCGCGCCGAGCGGACAGGGCCAGCAGGCTGTGAAGGGCACCGGTGCGCGCGTTACCTACGACGCTCAAAGCTCCCAGGTCGTGTTGCAGGGGAGGGTGCGCGCCGACATCACGGACTCGGAGGCGCTGCTCAGGCCGGCGCGCATGGTGGCGGATCGGGTGGTCGCCTTCCTGGGAACGGCGGAACAGCCCACGCACTATAAAATGACGGGCGAGGCGAATCAGACGCGCCTGCGCTTCACGCCGCGCCCGCCCGCCGGAGCGGAAACGGTTGGCAGCGAAGGGCAGCCCCGCAACTTTCCTATCGGTGAGGTGGAAGTTGTCGGCTTCACCGTCGGGGAGTACTATCCAGGTCAGAGCCTATCGCTGCACGGGCCAGCAACGACCTTCGGCACCTTCGACCGGGCCACGCGTACGCGCACGCAGTTCCAGGCCAGCCACATCCTCGCGGCCTTTGCCCGGAATCGCAACGTCACTAACGTCGAGGCGACAGGAAATGTCCGCTTTTATGTCGAACAACCTTCTACCGCCACCGAAGCTTCCGGAGGCTTGAATAAGAATCTGGAATCGGTGACCGGCACGGCCCAGAAAGTCGTCTTTACGAATACGCCGGAGGCGAAGAAGGTCGTGGTGCAGGGCAAGTTTGTCGCGCACGTACGCGACCCGGAAAACCTGCAAGGGCCGGGACTCATCCGGGGCGAGGCAGGCGGCACCCTCGCCGAGGCCGATACGCTGACGCTGGATCTGTCCGCGCGGCCCTATGAGTTCGATATCTCCAGCCCCAAGCAGACGGCCTCGATTGAGTTCCAGCCGCGCGAACGAAGCCAGGCGCAGGGCACGCCAGCAGGCAAGGCGCCCGCCTCCTCGAAGCCGGGAACAAAGAAACCATAAGACTTAACCCTGGGGAGATCAGGAAGCGCACGATTGGAAATTCGCACGGAAAATCTGGTTAAAATCTACCGCGGGCGTCGGGTCGTCAACAATATCAGCCTGGAGATCCAGGAGGGCGAGGTCGTCGGGCTGCTGGGCCCCAACGGCGCGGGCAAGACCACCACGTTCTACATGATCGTCGGGCTGGTCAAGCCCAACAGTGGGCAGGTGCTGCTCGACGGGCAGGACATCACGCGCCGCCCGATGTACAAGCGGGCGCGGGCCGGCATCGGCTACCTGCCGCAGGAGGCGTCCGTCTTCCGCAATCTGACGGTGTGGGAGAACCTGTATCTGGTTCTGCAAATGCAGCCGCTCTCCCAGGCCGAGCGCAAGGCGCGCGCCGAGGCGCTGCTGGAAGACCTGCATATCACCCACCTGCGCAATCACTACGGCAAAACGCTCTCCGGCGGCGAGCGGCGGCGCGTCGAGATCGCCCGCGCCCTGGCCGCCTCGCCACGCTTCATCCTGTTGGATGAGCCCTTTACCGGCGTAGACCCCAAAGCCATCGAAGACATCGAGACGATCATCTACCGCCTGTCCAAGCGGGACAAAATCGGCATCCTGATCACCGACCATAACGTGGAGGCGATGCTGCGGATCACGGAGCGCGCCTACATCATTGCCGATGGGGAGAAGCGAGTCTCCGGTCCCTCCCGTCAACTGCTGCACGACCCGGAGGCGCGCGCGGCCTACTTCGGCGAGCGCTACGGCCAGAGGCGCGACCTGGCGCGCGAGGCCGCCGAGGCGGAATTGCAGGAGAGCCTGGGCGGCGATTGGAGCGCGGAGACGCCGGAAGAGAATGGCGACGAGGATGAGGGAGGAAGCGGCAACGATGCGTCTGATTGATAAGCTGGTGTTCATAGACCTCATCGGCCCGTTCCTCAATGGGATGGTAATGTTCCTGACGCTGCTGTTCGCCGCCACCTACCTGTTCCCGGCAACGGAGCTGCTCGTGCGCGGCATTCCGCTGCTCACCGTCATTCGGCTGACCCTCCTGCTGCTGCCGAGCATCCTGACCCAGACCTTTCCGATGGCGATGCTGCTGGCGGGCCTGCTGGGCCTGGGGCGCATCTCCGCCGACCACGAGGCGGTGGCGATCTTTGCGGCGGGCATCAGCTTTCCCCGCGTCGTGCGGATCGTGCTGATTACCGGCACCCTCGTCAGCCTGATCGCCTTTCTCTGGAACGATAACGTGGTGCCGCCGGCCAGCGCTGCCGCGCTCAGAATTCGGCAGGAAGCGGAAAAGCATATCCAGAATCTAGATAAGCCGCTCAGCTATACCGTCGAGGGCAAACAAGGAGTCGAGGAATTTGTCAAAATAGATGGCGGCTTCGATGCGCAGACTCGCACCCTTCGCCGCGTCTCTATCGTTAAATACAGCCAGGATCCGCAACGGCAGGGGCAGCCGGAAGTCCTCATCTACTGCAGCCGGGCCATCGCCAACGATGAGAAGGGCCTGGACTGGACTTACTACGACGGCTACCTGCTCCCCATTACGCCCGGCAACGACCGCAATAGCATCGATAATTCCCTGGTTATTAACTTCAAAGAGCTGAGGGCGCTGCCCCGCGGGGCCTCCATCGGCAAGCGATGGGATGAGGTCCTCAGCGTTCAGCGTGACGACCCCAACAGCAAGAGCTTTAGCCAGCTGCGCCAGGAGATCGAGGCCGAGCGCCAGAAGGGCATGGATACCGGCGGCAAAGAAGTGGATCTCTACGGCAAGATCTCGCTGCCGCTGGCCAGCCTCATCTTCGGGATGGTGGGCGCGGCGCTGGGCCTCAACACGCAGCGCGGCGGCGGCAAGACCGTCGGCTTCGGCATGGCGATCTTTATCGTCTTTCTCTACTGGATCTTCTATCACTCTATGTTCGTGCTCGGCAAGGGAGGCAGCCTGCCTCCGATGCTGGCGAGCTTCCTGCCCGATATTGTGGGGGCGGTTGTCGGCGTTATCCTGACCGTGCGCGCATCCCGTTAATCTCTCGCGACCGATAGGGAGCCGGGCACTGAAAGTACCCGGCTCTAGGGCCTACGGCCAAGCGCCCTGGCGGACGCACAGCCAAGCCAGGTGTTCCGTCCGGGAGGACGGTTGGCGGCGCAGCCGCCCTCTAGACGGGTACTTTCCGTGCCCGGCACGGATCGGAGGTTTTCAATGCCCGGCTAGGACCTTTGTGCGAGGTTCCAGCGGACAAGGGGTATCCTGCCATGTTATGGACACTGCTCGCCCTGGCGTCTCTGGTGGCGCTGGGCGGGTTTATCGCCTATTATGGGGATCTGCAGGGGAGGCGCTGGGGCAAAAAACGGGTCTCCTGGTTCGGCCTGCGTCCTAAACATACCGCGATCCTGATCACCAGCCTGACCGGCGCGTTCATCTCGCTGCTAAGCATCGTCACGCTGCTTGCCATCAACCAGCCGCTGCGCGAAGCCATCCTTAACGGCGAAACGGCCATCCGCGAGAACAAGCGGCTCAACTCGCAGTTAGTTATCGAGCGTATTCAGTCGGAAAACAGCTTAAACGAATCCCGCTCCCGGGAACAGATCGCCCGCGCCAACTATGAAAATGCCTCCCGCGCCGCCGCCGATAAGCAAAGACAATTAGAGCGACTCAATGCCAAGCTGGCCGATCTCAACACGCACATCCAGAAGCTGCTGGCGCAATATAGTGCCCTGCAGCAGCAGTATTTCCGTGAGCAGCGTGCGGTCCTGGCCGAACAAAATAAGAACCGTAAGCTGCACGCCGACAATCAGGAATTGACACAGCTCAATGAGACCGCCGGAAAGATCAACGAGGCCATCGGCAAGCAAAATGTGGACCTGGCCCGGCAAAAAATCGAGCTGAGCAAGAACAACCAGAAACTCAAGCAGGCCAACGCCAGGCTCACCGAGGGCAATAAGACCCTGCTGACCGTCCGCGATCAGCAGATTGAGAAGAACGCAGAGCTTTCCAGACAAAACGCGGCGCTGGCCGAGGCGAACAAGCAACTGCTTGGCAGCAACCGGGATCTGGAGCAGCAGGCCAGAGACCTGCAAGCCCGGATCGCTCAGCTCAATCAAGAATACGCCTCGCTCTCCGGCGAACGGCTCAATATCGCGCGCAGCTATCTGGCGCTGCGGCAGGGCAAGTTCAGCCTGCGGGCCGGGGCGGAATTGGCGCGGCGGACCTTTGATGCCCACCTGCGCCCGGAGGCCGTGCGCGCCCGATTGAGCGATCTGCTGGATGAGGCAAGCGCAATGGCGATCACGCATGGAGCCGTGCGCGCCGACAATGGCCGCGCGGTGCGAATCGTTACCAAGCGCTTCCTTCTGCTGGCGGGCCAGATGGACGCCGATGAGCGGGCCAGCGTGGATGCCCTGGTGGATCGCCTTACCGCCAGCGATACGCCGGTCGTCGTGGTGGCCAACGCCGTCAACAACAGCGTGGAGGGCGAGCAAGTGCTCATCGAGCTAACCCCGTTCGCCGTGCGCCGCGTTTTCGGCAAGGGTGAGCGCGTCGCTTCCTGCGTGATCAACGCCCGCCAGCCCACCGACCGGATCTTCGACTCCATCGTTCAGTTCCTCAACCAGGATGTGCGCGATGCGGCGCTCAAGGCCGGCACCATCCCGCAGACCGATCCCGAGACGGGCCAGCGCCGGGTCGGCAGTATCGAGACGAGCGACCTGCTCAAGCTGACGGAGCGCATCCGCCGCATGAACGGGCAGGTGCTGCTGACCGCAATCGCCAAAGAAGAGACCACTTCCGCCGACCCGCTGCGCCTGGACTTCAAGCTCTCGCGCCCGGCAGAGGGGTCCTGATACCAACTCCAGTGGAATTCTTAGTTGATCCACGCTGGCCAGCCTCGCACGCAACTGCTAGCCAGTGGAATCCTTGGTGTCTCGCTACCTCAAACAGCGGCGCATACGGGAACGACTCCACCGGAGGGGATATAAAATGCCGGTGAACGAACCTCACTTTTCGGAGGTCGCTCTGACGCCGTCGGCAGCCGGGGAGGCGCGCGTCATCCTTGCCGTGGATCCGGGCAGCGCCAAATGCGGCGTTGCCGTCGTGCGCTCGGATGGGGTTGTGCTGTTTCGGGCTATCATGACGGTAGATAGCCTGGTGGAGGAGGCGCGCGCCCTGGTCGCCCGTTTCCGGCCCCTGGCGCTGCTGGTGGGCGGGGGAACCGGCTCCGGGACGCTGCTGCGCGCCCTGGAGGCCGCCCGGTTACCGGTGCCGGTGCGCCGTGTGGATGAGGCGCATACCTCGGAGGCGGCGCGCGCCCGCTTTGTGGCGGAGAATCCGGCGCGCGGCTGGCAGCGGCTGTTGCCCCGCAGCCTGCGCACGCCCTGGTGCCCCTACGACGACTATGTCGCCATCATTCTCGCCGAGCGCTATTGGAACGCGGAAGCTGGCGGACTCCCCTGAACTGCCCGCTGTGCCTGCATCCCGCAAAGCGCTTTTGTTGCTGCTCTTGCCGAGGGAATCCCAATAGAGGAGGAACCTTTTGTCGCTTGCTATCGTCTACCGCATGGATAGCGTGATGAGGCGTCTCGCGGAAAAATCAATAAAACGAGACGGCCGGGTGTCACTGCTTTCCCTGCCGTCTCGGAGCATTTACGGCCGAATGTGGCAGCGGGCTGAATCTTACGTCATGGCAAGAGAGCCCGCCGCTCGCGCGTAAATGCAACGATGAGACGGCAGAAGGCCGTTATGGGTTCCCCTGTTATCACAGGCAGTACAATGTGAGGGATGAGGACGCAGCGCCGCCCCGAGCCAATGCAAGAGTTCTGTGCAAGTGATGAGGCCGCAGAAACCAGCTTCTGGTGTTTCTGCGGCCTTTGTTCTGCCAGGAAGGCTCTTTTGCGCCTACTTAATAGACCTCACCCCCGTCCCCTCTCCTTCTAAAGGAGAGGGGAGAGGACTTCACTCTCAGGTACTTCGGTTCTGCCTGATCTCCCCTCATCCCCGTCCCTTCTCCCTGCAAGGCAGAAGGGGGAAGAGAAGCCAACTCTGTCTCTCCCCTCCCCCAATTCTAGGGGAGGGGATAAAGGGGTGGGGGCCGCTCCCCTCTGCCGCAGCGTGGATCGCAAGGCGGAGGCCCGAACCATGGCAGGGCCGACCCTTGCAGTAGGGGTTGGGGGTGAGGGCCACAACCATCTCAAGTTGGGTCACCCCCTTCCCTCGTAGGGTCGCAAGGCGGAGGGCTGTGGCAAGGCGGAGGCAGGGGCCCTAACCCTGCCGACGGCCAGTATTCGCAACCCTTCCACCTTAGATGTTGATGTCGTAAGGCGGAGGCAGGGGCCGTAACCCTGCCGACCCTGGCAGTCCATTGCAGGCCCGACCCTGGCAGTGGTGCGAGCGTGCGCAGCACCGATCCTAGCAGTGGGGGACGGGGGGTTAGGTCAGCCAGTGGAGCAGCAGCGAGGCCAGCCAGAGGAACACGCCGAAGCCGATCACATCCTGAAAGGCGGTCTCAAACGGCCCGGCGGTGGTCGCCGGGTCGAAGCCGAGGCGCTTGGAGATCATCGGAATGATGGTTCCCATGAAGCCTGCCGTCAGCATCGAGCAGGTCAGCGCGCCGCCAATCACCAGCCCGAACGTCAGGCGATGCGACCAGATCGCCCCGGTCACGCCCAGCAGGATGCCGCAGGCAAACGCCATCAGCAGCGAGGTCGCCAGCTCCTTGGCCACCGGACGCCACCAGGAGGTCAGGCTGACGTGGCCCGTATCCAATCCGCGCACGACGATGGCGGCAGCTTGCAGCCCCACGTTGCCGGAGATAGCCGAGATCACCGGCATGAACGAGGCCAGCAGCATGACCTGCTTGAGCACGTTGTCGAAGTGGGCGATGATCAGCCCGGCCATCAGCTCGATCAGCATGGTGCCCAGAAGCCAGGGCAGGCGCAGGCGGGCCACCTGCGCCGGAGTGCGCCGCTCCATCTCCTCGGCGTCCGAGCCCACCAGGCGCAGGTAATCCTCGTTGAACTCCTCCACGAGAACATCAATGACATCATCCACCGTGACGATCCCCTGCATGCGGCCCGCCGCGTCCACCACCGGCACCGCCAGCAGGTCGTAGCGGGAGATGAGCCGCGCCACCTCCTGCTGGTCGGTCTCCGGCGAGACCGCGATGAGGTCGGTGATCATGAACTCCCGGATCGGCCGATTCAGGGGCGCCACCAGCACGTCGCGCAGGGAGGAGACGCCAACCAGCCGCTCGCCGCCGTTGAGCACATAGACGATGTTGACGGTTTCCAGGACATCGGCGTTGCGGCGCAGATAGTCGAGCGTCTGGGCGGCGGTGGTGTCCGGCGAGACGACGGCAAACTTGTCGGTCATCAGGCGCCCCGCCGTCTGCTCGGGATACGAGAGAAGCTCGCGCACCTCCTCCGCGTCGGCGCGGGGCAGAGCGGCCAGCAGCGGCCCGGCCTCCGCCGAACCAAGCTCCGAGACGACCTCCGCCGCATCGTCCATCGGCAAGATGTCCAGCAGCGAGACCATGCGGTCGTGCGGCGAGTTCTCCGTCAGGTAGCGGGCGGTTTCCGTGGAGACCTCATCCAGCACCTCGGCGGCCCGCTCGGCATCTAAATGCGCGAAGACGATCAGCGCTTCCGGCAGCGTCAGCTCCTCCAGGATGAAGGCGATGTCGGAGGGATGCAGCTCCTGAAGAAGCGCCGTCAGGGTGGCCGCCAGGGCCGGCCCTGTCTCGCGGTCCAGTGCCTGCCGCACGCGCTCGATGATCGGTTCCGTCGTGATGACTCGCATGGTCGTGTCCTTTCCCTCCCCTCCGCAGACGCCCGACTCCGGGCGCGGCGCACAACCGGGCACGTCCGGGGCGTTCGCGGGGCGTGCGGATGAAAGCGTGATCTACTTTTAGGCCGGAAAGGAACGAAGGAGGAGGAAAAGAAGGAGGGGACCTCCCGCTTCCACCGTGGGCCGGGGCGGCCTGGCGGAAGCAGAGGCGAGGAGTCGCCTTAGCGTCCGAGGCGCAGGCCGGGCGGCCTATCGTTCCTGCCGCGTTCGTGACTGTCGTCTGACATGGACTCTATCCATCCTTGCGCTGCCGGGGTAAGATTACAAACGCAGCGCCGTGTCATTATATCCCCCTTCTCTGCGCTCTGTCAACCCGGACAGCGGTACTTTGCGCGCTTTTTCTCGGTTGGCTGCGCGCGCCTTTTTCCTGACGCGCCGGTTGGCAACTTTGTTCGCCAAAATCAGGGATTCGGCCAGAGCGCAAACATACCAACGACGAATTCGATACTCCAGCACTCAGCCGGGATGGACAGCCGGCCCAAAATCCGTTACAATAGAGCGGCCCGACATACGGGGCTATTTCCCTTTTCTGGTGGCACGCATGACCGGACCGTCCCGAACGCTGCGCGAACTGCCCACCCTCCTTCTGCTGCTGGTCGTGGGCGCGCTGATGGCCGCGCCCATTCCCGATCTGCATCTGCCGGGCCGGCTGGGCGCCTTCCTGGCGTCCTGGCACAATATCTCCACGGCCTTTCGTTCGCCCGGCAACCTAACCACCCTAGGGCAAAACGCGGCGTTCATCGGCATCATGGCCTGCGGCGAGGGCCTGGTCATCCTCAGCGGTGGCCTGGATCTGTCGGTCGGCTCTATCCTGGCGCTGGCTAGTTGTCTGACCGCAATGGCGCTGGCCGCCAACTGGGCCTGGCCACTGGCAGCGCTGGCCGGGCTGGCGGCGGGCGCACTGGCCGGAGCCTTCAACGGCGCGTTCATCACCTATCGCCGCCAGCCACCCATCCTGACCACGCTCGCCACGCTGCTGCTGTTCCGCTACGGCGTCAGCATCCTGTCCCATGCCCGCAACTACGGCCCCTTCCCGGCAGAGTTCAACCGCATCGGCGCTGGCTGGACGCCCGCCGTCCTGTTCGTCCTAGTCACGGCGCTGTTTGTGGTGGCAATGCTGCGGACGCCCTTCGGGCGCTGGGCCATCGCCGTGGGGGGCAGCGAACTGGCGGCGCGACTCTCGGGCGTGCCGGTAGACCGGGTGAAACGCGCAACCTATCTGCTTTCCGGGCTGTGCGCGGGCCTGGCCGGGCTGATCACCATGGCCTTCAACAACAACACGCAGTCCACCGCCGGGCAGGGCTACGAGTTGGACGTGATCGCCGCCTGCGTCGTCGGGGGCGTGCGGATCACGGGCGGCGACGGCACGGTCCTGGGCGCGGCGCTGGGCGCACTGCTGATCGCCCTGCTGCGCGACGCCCTGATCCTGACGGGCCGTCCGGTAGAGCAGTACGGCCTGTTTACTGGCGCGGTCATCCTGGCGGCGGCGGCTCTGGAGCAGTGGCGCGTCTGGCGGCAGGAGCGGCGCCGACAAGCCAGCGCCGGTTGATCCAGGGACGGAGCCATGAACCCATTGACTCGGGGCCGCGTCGCGGCCATCATTCTGGCGGCGGGCAGGTCGCAGCGCATGGGGCGGCTCAAGCCGCTGCTGCCCTTCGGCGAGAAGCCCCTGCTGGCGCGGGTGATTGAAACGCTCGTTACGGCGCAAAATATCTCTCCGATTTTCGTTGTCACCGGCCATGCCGCGCAGGAAATCGCTGCCGCCGTCGGTGAATATAACATTCGGCTTGTACATAATGCGAACTATGCGGCGGGCGAAATGCTCTCTTCGGTGCAGGCGGGCGTGCGCGCGCTTCCTGCCGACTGCGCCGCCTTCTTTCTGGTGTTGGGCGATCAGCCGATGGTGCAGCCGGAAACCTTCCGGGCGCTGCTCTCTGCCTGGCGTCAGAGCGATGCGCCCCTGGTGGCGCCGACCTTTGAGGGCAGGCGCGGGCACCCTGTTCTGTTCTCCTCGCGTTGCGCTGCCGACATCCTGGCCCTGCCCGTCGGAGAGACCTTGAAAACGGTCGTCGCCCGCTATGCCGCCCAACGGCGGGAAGTCCCCGTCTCCGACCCGGCCATCCTGGCCGACGTGGACACCCCGGAGGACTACGCGCGCGCCCTGCGGCTCTGGCAAGACCAGACCGAACAATACGGCAGTGGGGAGTAGGATCAAAACCTTTGACCCTCTCAATCGGTGCTCTGCCCGCGAATGTGCCGCCAGGAGGAGGCCCGACCCTGAAGCGGCAGGCTAAACCCTGCCGCTCGGGGGCGCAAAGCGCCCGTCGCCCACCTACGTGGGCGAAAAAGGTGTTTTGCCCGCGTAGGTGTCGCTAGGCAGAGCCGTGTCGCAAGGTGTCGCAAGGCGGAGGCAAG
>Ga0209810_1000613_pt1 | contig 73443 bp, 67 predicted proteins | sample Coa_R1_7_FD_187159 | JGI IMG/M metagenome (GOLD analysis project Ga0209810, IMG submission 187159) | Surface soil microbial communities from Centralia Pennsylvania, which are recovering from an underground coalmine fire - Coalmine... | ecosystem: Environmental > Terrestrial > Soil > Unclassified...
GCGTACCTGCTGGCTAAAACGCTGTCCGGCGTGCCCGTCGTGGTCGGCAAGGACCGGCGCGTGACCGGCGCATTGGCCTGGGCGCAGTTTCAGCCGGACGTGCTCCTCCTGGACGACGGCCTTCAGTTCTGGCAGTTGCATCGCGATCTCGATATCGTTCTGCTCAACGCCTGCGCGCCCTTTGATAACGGCTGGACGTTCCCGCGCGGGCTGCTGCGCGAGCCGCCCTCCCATCTACGGCGGGCCGGGATCGTCGTGCTGACCAACGGAAAGCGCGCCGGGCCGCAGCAGACGCAGGCGGTACGTGATATCGCGCAGCGATTAGCGCCGGGCCGTCCCCTATTTACTGCCGACCTGGAGCCTGTCGGCCTGCGCGCCATCGCGATGCGAGCCGAGTACCCGGTCTGCTGGCTGGAGGGACGCCGGGTGTCGGCGCTGTCGGCCGTCGGTAATCCCGACTCCTTCGAGACGAGGATCACCGAGTCAGGCGGCGTGCTGGCGACGCGGTTCCGCTTCCGCGACCATCACGCGATCACGCTGGCGGACCTGGAGCGCGTCATTTCGGAATCTTGCGCGGCGGGCGCGGAGGCCGTAATCACCACCGAAAAGGATGCGGTCAAGATCGCCCCGCTCAAAAGCTCGCTGCCGCTGCTGGCCCTAAAGGTCACGATGCAGGTGGATGGCGAAGCCGCCTTCCTGGCGGCGGTACAGGAAGCAATACAGCATGACGGATCACACCACGCCTGAGGCGAACGGCACGGCGGTGCCGCTGCGCAAGCGCCTGGAGCGCGCCGCAGGACGGATCGGGCTGCGCCTGGTGGTCGGCCCGGTGCGGATGATGCCGCTGCCGGTGGCGCGCGCGTTTGGCCGGGGGCTGGGCGGAGTGCTGTTCCACTCCCTGGGCCGCTATCGGCGCGTGGCGCTCAAAAACCTGGCCCTCATCTATGGCGACCTCCCGGAGGCGGAGCGTGCCCGAATGGCCCGCGCCGTGTTCCGGCACTTCGGCGAGATGGCCGCCGAGTTCGTCAAGCTGCCGCAGCTGGATCGCGACGCTATCGAGAGATTGACGCGCGTGGAGGGCGAGGAGAACCTATGCCGCGCCTTCGAGGCCGGCAAGGGCGTGCTGCTGATTACCGGGCACTTCGGCAACTGGGAGTTTCTGGGGCGCTGGCTCTCGACGCACGGTTACCCGCTCAATGTCGTCGCCCGCGACGCCCGCGACCCTGCCGCGACCAAGTTCCTGGCCGACACGCGCGAGGGCAACGGCGCGCAGGTGCTCTATCGGGGCAGCTCGGCCCGCGCCGTGCTGCAATGCTTGAAGAAGAACCAGATCGTCGCCCTGCTGCCCGATCAGAACGCCGCCGACGTAGTCGTTCCCTTTCTGGGCCAGCCGACCGGCACAGTGGACGGCCCGGCGGTCCTCCATCTGCGCACCGGAGCGCCGCTGCTGTTTAGCTGGTGCGCGCGCACGCCCGACGACCGATTTCAGATCACCTTCGAGCCGCCGGAGGTCGTGACACCGACCGGCGACCATGCCGCCGACATCGCGCGCGTGATGACGCTCATTAACGCGCGGCTGGAGGCGCAAATCCGCCGCAGTCCGACCCAATGGCTCTGGCTGCATGACCGCTGGAAGGCATCGCCGGGGGTTTTCCCCGACGGCGAGGAGCAAGCCCGAATATTGAAAATGCCTCACAATAAATACCATCAGGAGATGCGCGACCGCCATGACTCTAGCCGCCGTTGATATGGCGTCCGTGCGGCGCGTGCTCATCATCAAGCTGAGCGCCCTGGGCGACATCATCCATGCGCTGCCCGTCTCTGCCGCCCTGGGCGAAGCCTATCCGCATCTGGAGCTGACCTGGGCCGTTGAGGAGGGGTTTGCGCCGCTAGTGGAGGGCAACCCCTACCTGACCGATGTGCTCACGCTGCCGAAGGTGCGCAGCCGCCAGTTACGCTCGGTATCGTTCCACCAGGACTACCTGCGCCGCCTGCGGGATGTCCGTCACCGCCGCTTTGATCTCACGCTCGACCTACAGGGGCTGACCAAGAGCGCGGTGATAGCCGCCGCATCGGGCGCGCGGGTGCGCCTGGGCTATCACCACCAGCGCGAGGCGGCGTCCTGGCTGGTGCGTCCCGTGCCGCCCCGCCCGGAGAGCACGCACGTGGTCGATCACTACCTGGACGTGGCCCGGTTCCTGGGTGCCGATCCGGAGACGGTGCGGTTTCCGTTTCATATCCCGGAAGTGGACGATGCGATGGTGCAGGCCATGCTGTGCGAGGCGGGACTCGATCCGTGCGCGCCCTTTGTCGCCTTCAATCCGGCGTCCGCTCTGGCAATCAAGCAATGGGACGCGGAGAACTATGCCGCCCTGATGGACGCGGTGCAGGAGCGGCTGGGGCTGCCCGTGGTCCTGGTCACGGCGGATTGGGTCGTTGCGGACCGGGTGGCGGCGGCGGCGCGGCGGCCTTTCGCCAATCTGTGCGGGCGCACGACCTTGAAGCAGTTGGCGGCGGTCCTGCGCCGATGCGCTCTCCATATCTGCGGGGATACCGGCTCGGGGCATCTGGCGGCGGCGCTGGGGCGTTCGGTTATCGCCCTCATGGGGCCGACGAACCCGGATCGCGCCTGCCCCTACGGGCAGCGGGAGAACGTGCTCAGCCTGCGCCAATTCTGCGGCGCGACCTGCAATGGGCACCGCTGCCAGTTTGCGCGTCCCCGCTGCCTGGAGGCTATCGGCGTGAGTGATGTGCTGGCGCGCATCGAACGGCTGGCCGGCAGGGCGCTGGAATGGGCAAGCGGCCCGGCGCGCTAACGGCAGGATGGGACGGCTCAGAATAGGAAACTAATGGAGACAGAACAGGCGCGCACAACGCAACTAATATATCGTGAGGAGCCCGATCTGACGGCGGAAGCGTTCGTGGATGTTCTGGAAAGGTCCGGGCTGGCGGCACGTCGGCCGGTGGACGACCTGGAGCGCATCCGGCGGATGCTGGCCCATGCCGACCTGATCCTCTGCGCCCGGGCTGGGGAACGGCTAATTGGCGTTGCGCGGACCATCAGCGACTTTGCTTACTGCGCCTACCTCTCGGACCTGGCCGTGGATCGGGCGTATCAGCGGCAGGGCATCGGCAAGGAGCTCATCCGGCGCTCGCACGAGATTCTGGGGGAGGAGGTCATGCTGCTGCTGCTCTCCGCGCCGGCTGCGCACGCTTACTACCCGCACATCGGCTTCGCCAAAGCGGACAACGCCTGGTTCCTTCCGCGCCAGCGGTAACTGGTTTACCTAACCCCCCGGCTCCCACTGCCAGGGTCGGGCCTGCAATAATTCGGCCCTCCGCCTCGCAACACCTTGCGACCCTACTCGCTCGTACCTCGCTAGAGAAGGGGGGACCCGGCTTCTCTTTTCCCTTCTCCCTTGCAGGGAGAAGAGACGGGGATGAGGGGAGATAAAAGAGAACGGGAAAACCTGGGAGTGCCGGGCCTCCCCTCTCCTTACGAAGGAGAGGGGCCGGGGTGAGGTCTACTGGGGGGTGAGGGCATTAGCCGTCCACGGCGAAGCAGGAAAATGCAGCAACAATCATCAATAGTACGCAAAGTTTGCACAGCGTAATGGAGTTTTGGTAATCCCTCCCAACCGTGTTGACGCTTCTCATGGAGCGCACGCTTTTGAGATGTATCCACACGATTGGGGGTGTCTACGGGAGTTTTACCAATGGAAGTGATTCCGATGGATACGAATCGGATAGAGGAGAGCGAGTACCGTCTCCGGCTATGCGAGCAGCTGGAGCGGGGCAATATCCTGCTGCTGCCCCACGCGCCGTTTGTGCCCTCGGAGGCGGACAGCGCCTTTTTGCGGCAACAGCACCAGTCCGAAAAGGCTTATCATAAGAATATCGCTTATAAGCCGCGCCTCAACCGCACGACCGGAGTGAAGGCGCTCAACACGGAGGATGCCGAGCGCATGAACGCGATCCTAGGCGACTATTCGCGCGGCGCGGTGGCGTTCCTGAGCGCGCTGTTCCCCAATTATGCGCGCGCCTGGCAGGTGGATTACGCCAGCTTTCGGCCCGTGGAGGAGGCGGGACGGATGCTGCCCCTGCGGCACCGCAACGACCTGATGCACGTGGATGCGTTCCCTACCCGTCCCACCCACGGCGGGCGCATTCTGCGGGCCTTCACGAACCTGAATGCCGACCGTACGCGCGTCTGGGCCACCGCCGATTCGTTCGAAGACCTTGCCGCCCGCTATGCCCGCGACGCCGGGCTGGATCGCGTTACCAGCCCGCAGGCAGCGGTCGCCCGCTCCATCGCGAAGTTAGCGCGTAAAATCGGTATGCGCGTCCCGGATCGCTCTCCCTACGACCAGTTTATGCTTCAGTTCCATCACTATCTCAAAGCCAACGCCGAGTTCCAGAGGACGGGACAGCGCCGCACGCTGGCCTTCGCGCCGGGCGCAACCTGGATCACCTTCACCGACCAGGTGGCCCATGCCGTGCTTTCCGGGCAATACGCTCTGGAGCAGACCTGTATCGTCCCGTTCCAGGCCATGACGCTGCCGGAACTGGCCCCGGTGGCGGTGCTGGAGCGGCTGTCAGGGCGGCCTCTCATCGCGCACCCGTCTGTGCCTGCCGCTGCGCCGGAAAAACTGGCCGTCTGAGCGTCTGTACGGTGATGCCCCAAGCCAATCTGCCCGATCTGCATAACGTCCGCCGCCTGCTCATCATCCGCCTGAGCTCCATTGGCGATGTGGTTCACGCGCTGCCCCTCTCCGCTGCCCTGGCAGAGGCGTACCCGCACCTGGAACTCTCCTGGGTCGTTGAGGAGATGTCGGCCGAGGTCGTTACCGGCAATCCCTATCTAAAAGAGGTCATCGTGGTGCCGCGTGGGCGCTGGAGGCAAGGGCGGCTGCGCTCGCCGCACGTATGGAGCGAGTACCTGGCGTTCCTGGCCGGGCTGCGCCAGCGCCGCTTCGAGGTCACGCTGGATTTGCAGGGCTATGGCAAAAGCGCGCTGATGGCCCTGGCAGCCGGCGCTCCCTACCGGCTGGGCTGGTGGCGGCTGCGGGATGGGGCTGGGCTGGTCTCTCGCGCCCTCCCACGCCGACCGGAAAGCGCACACCGCGTGGATTGGTTCCTGGACGTGGCGCGGGCGCTGGGCGTGGAGCCGAAAACGGTACGCTTCCCGCTCTCTATCCCCGACGTGGCCCGCGCGCAGGTCGCCGCACGGCTCTGCGCGGCGGGCATCGCGCCGCAGCGGCCCTATGCCGTTCTCAATCCGGCGACCGGCAACGAGGTGCGCCGCTGGGGCGCGGAGCGATATGCGGAACTGGCCGCAGGGCTCGCCTCCCGGTTCGGGCTGCCTTCCGTGCTGATCGGCTCCGGCAAGGACAGGCCGATCTGCGAGGAGGTCATAACGCGCGCCCGACAGAAGATGGAGCGGGCAAGCCCACTTGCGTCCGCCACGAACGCCGAGGCGCCTCTGGAGCCGGTCAGCCTGGCCGGGCAGACGAATTTGAAGGAGTTGGCCGCGCTACTGGAGGGCTGCGCGGTGCAGGTCTGCGGCGATACCGGCTCGGCGCATATTGCCGCCGCGCTGGGCCGCCCGACCATCGGCCTGTACGGGCCGACCGATCCGGCCCATGCCGGACCCTGGGGCCAGAGCGAGAACGTGCTTTCCCATCGCGCGCTCTGCCATGCCGATTGCACGGTGCGGCAGTGCGCGTTTGTGGACGCCCCTCCTCACTCGAAGCGGGAGGGCGAGGACGCCGGCCCGGAGGGAAAAGCGCTTCCCGAAGACACGACCGCGCGCTGCCTGCGCGCCATCACACCGGACGAAGTCCTTCAGAGAATAGAACGAGTGCTCCATGACAGGTAAGGTGGATAACGATCCGGCCCGCTGGAACGGGAAGGAGCCCGGGCGGGCTGCCGAAAGGGAAGCGACCACGCTGGCTTCGGGCAGGGTGGTCGAAGCGGTGCGGAGCGCGCTGGCGCAGGCCGAGCGTGTCCTTGTCGTGACCAAGTTCCGGTTTATGGGCGATACCGTCGTGGCGACCCCGTTTCTGGGGCAACTGCGCCGCCACTATCCCAAGGCCCATATCACGCTGCTGACCGCGCCCTCCGTCGTCACGGCGCTGGCCAACTGCCCGCACCTGGATCGGATGATACCGCTGGAGACCCGTGGCGTGGGGCGGTGGCGGCACAGCCGGGAACTTTACCAACTGCTGCGCGCGGGACGGTATCAGGCCGCGTTTGTGCTCAACCGCTCGCTCCATTGCGCGCTGATGTGCGCGTTGGCCGGCATCCCCAACCGCATCGGCTACGCCAACGAGTTCCGCCGCCCCTTCCTCACAGTTCCGGTGCCTTATCTGTTTGATCGCAACGAAGTGGATTGCCATCTGGATATGCTGCGCGCCCTCGGCCTGCCGGCGGAGGCCGCGCTGCCGGAGCTCTGGATCACCGAAGCGGAACGCCAGCGTGCGCAGGCGATTCTAGCGGAACATGGCTGGGACGGCAGTCGCCCCCTGATCGGCGTGCAGCCCGGCGCCAACGACCCGCATATCCGCGAATGGGGGGCCGAACGCTATGCGCGCGTGGCCGATACCCTGGCCGACGAGTTGGGAGGCCGGGTCGTGCTTATGGGCGGCGCGGCGGAGCGGCGCACTGCTGAGCGCATGGCGTGGGCGATGCAGCACCAGCCCCTCGATCTGGTGGGCGCGCTGGAGCTGCGGGAGGCGCTGTCGGTCATCGGCCAGTGTGACCTGTGGCTCGGTAACGACACGGGCCTGCTGCACACGGCGGTGTCGCTGCGGGTCGCCAGCGTCGGACTGTTTGGGCCCAATAAAGTAGTGCGCTGGGGCTATCATGCGCCGCGTCACCGCTCGCTGGTCGTCTTTCCGGAGCGCCCAGCCCAGGACGACGCGACGGTGCGCCGCTGCCTGGATGCCATCTCGGAAGAGCAGGTTTTAGAGACGGCACGCGCCGTCCTGCGGGCGCCCGTGACGCCGGTGTCCGAGCGGGTCGGTGCCGCGGCCAGCGTCGAGCCGGTTCTGCGCCGGCCGCCCTATTTTGCGGCAACGCTCAACGACGCGCAGCTTCTTCCGGCACGCCGGCGCTAAAGGGTATCAGGAAACATGCAAACGGTCACGGTTGGAAACGTCGCGATCGGGGCGGAGCGGGGGGCGCTGGCCCTGATAGCCGGGCCGTGCGTGGTGGAGAGCCTGGGCCTCTGCCGCCAGATTGCCGCCGAGGTACAGCGCATCACGCGCGAACTGGGCCTGGGCTATATCTTCAAGTCCAGCTTCGACAAGGCCAATCGCACGGCAGTAAGCTCGTTTCGTGGGCACGGCCTGGAGAGAGGACTGGAGATCCTGGAGGCCATCAAGCGCGAGTTCGGCGTCCCTGTGCTAACCGACGTACACGAGACCTGGCAGTGCAAGCCCGTCGCGGAGGTCTGCGATGTGCTCCAGATACCGGCCTTTCTCTGCCGCCAGACGGATCTGCTACTCGCCGCCGCCGAAACGGGCCGCGCCGTCAACGTCAAGAAGGGCCAATTTCTGGCGCCCTGGGACATGAAAAACGTGGTGCAGAAGGTGGAGGCGACCGGAAACCGCAACCTGCTGCTGACGGAGCGCGGCGTCTCCTTCGGCTACAATACGCTGGTGGTGGACATGACGGGCCTGCCCCAGATGCGGGCGCTTGGCTATCCGGTGGTCTTCGACGGCACGCACAGCGTGCAGCGGCCCGGCGGCGCGGCGGGCGGCACGGCCTCCGGCGGGCAGCGCGAGTTCATCCCGCACCTGACACGCGCTGCCGTGGCGGTCGGCGTGGATGCGCTCTTCCTGGAAGTCCACCCGGAGCCGGAGAAGGGACTATCCGACGCGGCCACGATGCTGCCCCTGGCAGAGCTTCCTGCCCTGCTGCGGCAGGCCGTGGCCATTGATGCGATGGTGCGCGGTTAGAGGAGCAGGAATGAGAACCGCCTTAATTACGGGCATCACCGGCCAGGATGGCTCGTATCTGGCCGAACTGCTGCTGGAGAAGGGCTATCGTGTCTTCGGAGTGGTGCGCCGCTCCAGCACCGAAAGCTTTGAGCGGATCGCCCATATCAAAGATCGCCTGGAACTGGTGCAGGCCGACCTGCTGGATCAGTACTCGCTGATTGAGGCCGTGCGCACGACCCTCCCGGACGAGGTCTATAACCTCGCGGCGCAGTCGTTTGTGCCGACAAGCTGGCAGCAGCCGGTGCTGACGGGCGAGTTCACGGCGCTGGGCGTGACGCGGATGCTGGAGGCCGTCCGCATGGTCAACCCGAAAATCCGCTTCTACCAGGCATCCAGCAGCGAAATGTTCGGGAAAGTGCGCGAGACGCCACAAAACGAAAACACGCCCTTTCATCCGCGCAGCCCCTACGGCGTCGCCAAAGTCTACGGTCACTATATCACGGTCAACTACCGCGAAAGTTACAACCTGTTTGCCGTGTCGGGCATCCTGTTCAACCACGAATCGGCGCGTCGCGGCTTGGAGTTTGTGACACGAAAGGTGAGCGACGGCGTGGCACGCATCAAGCTGGGCCTGGCGAGCGAGCTGCGCCTGGGCAATCTGGAGGCACGGCGCGACTGGGGCTTTGCAGGAGACTACGTGGAGGCTATGTGGCGGATGCTCCAGCAGGAGACGCCGGAGGATTATGTGGTTGCTACGGGTGAGACGCATTCCGTGCGGGAGCTAGTCGAGGTTGCCTTTGCCCACGTGGGGCTGGACTGGCAGCAGTACGTCGTGCAAGACCCGGCCTTCTACCGCCCTGCCGAGGTGGATCTGCTGGTTGGCGATGCGGCCAAGGCCCGCAGGCAGCTTGGCTGGGAGCCCAAAGTGAGCTTTCAGCAGTTGATCGGGATGATGGTGGACGCCGATCTGGCCCGCTGGGAGAGGATTCTCCGTCATGAAGGCCCCTAGCGAGGGAGCGGCAGGGATTTCCGAAGCGCAGGAAGAACGCACGCGCATTCTTGTGACCGGCGCGCGGGGCTTTGTCGGGCGACACCTCATTGCTCATCTGCTTACCGAAGGTAGCGCGATGGCCTCCCAGGACGGGGCAGGCGGCGGGCAGGCGGCGTCCATCCCGGAGGCGGAAAGGGTCCCGCAGATCGTCGCCGCCGTGCATTCTGATGCGGCTTCGCCCGCCGGAGATCGCGCCGGATGGGACGGGCAGGCCGTGCCGGGGCGCGTGGAGGTCGTACCGCTCGATATTTGCGATGCGCAGGCGGTGCGGGAACTGGTGGCGCGTGTGCGCCCGCACCAGATATATCACCTGGCGGCGCGGGCTTCCGGGGTGGATGTGGAGCGCAGCGCGGTGTTCGCCGTCAATGTTGCGGGCACGCGGAACCTGTTGGAGGCGGCGGGAGACCTCTCGCCTTTTCCGCGCGCGCTTCTCGTCAGTACGTGCTACGTCTACGGCAACACCGATCCGGCGCGTCCCGCCCGCGAGGAAGATCCGGTCGGCCCACTCTGGCGTTTCAGCGCGTATACCGACAGCAAGATCGAGATGGAGGCGGTAGCAAGGGCGTATCGAGGCTTCGTCCTCGTGGCGCGGGCCTGCGCGCATACCGGGCCGGGGCAATCGCCAACCTACGCCCTCCCGAACTTCGCGCGCCAGTTAGCCCGCATCGAGCGCGGCCTGGAGCCGCCTGTGCTGCATGTCGGCAACCTGGAGGCGCAGCGCGACCTGCTGGACGTGCGGGACGTCGTGCGCGCCTACGGCCTGCTGATGGCGCAGGGCGTGTGCGGCGAGGTCTATAATGTCGCGACCGGGCATCCGGTGACGATGCAGGCGGCCCTGGATCGGCTGCGCGCTCTGTGCGCTGTGCCGACCGAGGTGCAATTAGATCCGGCACGCCTGCGCTCTGCGGACATCGCCTGCTCAACGGGTGACCCGACGAAGCTGCGAACGGCTACCGGCTGGCAGCCACGCTACTCCCTGGAACAGACCCTCCGGGATACGCTCAACTACTGGCGGGCTGAGGTTGCGTCCTGAGGTGAAAAAGGCCCCCACCCCCTTCCCACTGCCAGGGTCGGCGCTCAACGGTTCGCGCCACTGCCAGGGTCGGCAAGGTTACGGCCCTTGCCTCCGCCTGGCCACACCTAGCGATCCCCAAGAACAGGGGAGGGGAGAGCAGAAGCCGGGTCCCCCCTTCCCTGTGAGCAAAGCGAACGTTAGGGTCGCTAGGCGGAGGGGCGAACCACATTGTAGCCCCGACCCTGGCAGTGGGGGCTGGGGGGTTAGGTCAAAAGGAGAAGGGGAAAGGCCATGCATGAAATCGTAGACTTGCGAAGCGATACCGTCACGCGCCCGACGCCGGAGATGCGCCGCGCCATTGCCGAGGCGGAGGTCGGCGACGACGTATTTGACGACGACCCGACCATCCATCGGTTGCAAGCGGTGGCGGCGGCGAAGATGGGCAAGGAGGCGGGGCTGTTCGTGCCTTCGGGAACGATGAGCAACGCCGTCGCTATCAAGACCCATACCAGGCCCGGCGATGAGATCTTGCTGGACACGCAGGCCCACTCCATGATCTATGAAGTCGGGATGCCCGCCACCATAGCCAATGTCCTGACCCGGCAATTCCACTGCCGGCACGGCGTTCCCGATGTGGACGAGGTCGCGAGCCTGATGCGTACCGAGAACCTGCACGCGCCAGGCACGGCGCTGCTGGTCCTGGAGAACACGCACAACCGCGCGGGCGGAGCCATTATCCCGCTGGAGGTGCATCAGGCGCTCTGGAAGCTGGCGCAGGAGCGTGGCGTGCGCGTGCACCTGGATGGGGCGCGGCTCTTTAATGCGGCGGTGGCGACCGGCATTCCGGCCTCGGAGTACGCCGCCTGCGCCGACTCGGTGACGTTCTGCCTCTCGAAAGGGCTGGGCTGTCCGGTCGGCTCCGTGCTGTGCGGCACGCAGGATTTCATTGCGCGGGCGCGGCGCGTGCGCAAGATGCTGGGCGGGGGTATGCGGCAGGCCGGGATACTGGCGGCGGCGGGCCTCTACGCGCTGGAGCACCATATTGACCGGCTGGCCGAGGATCACAGGCACGCGCGGCGGCTGGCGCAGGGCATCGCGCACGCCCCCGGCATCACGCTGGATACGGTGGATGTGCCGACGAATATGGTCTACATGACCACGCAGGCGCCGGCCCGCGCCTTCGCCGACCGGCTGGCTTCTGAGCACAAAGTCCTCGGCATCCCCACGGCTGCTAACCGTATTCGCCTGGTGACGCACCTGGACGTGGACGCCGAGGACATCGAGCGGGCCATCGCCGCCATCTGCGACGTTGGCAGCCGGATGGCTTGATTCCCCGGCAGGCTCAACCCTGCCGCATTCAGGCGGAGCAGGGTCCTTCGGTTTTCCGCCCCTCTCCGCCGGGCACGGAAAGTACCCGGCTATGGGGCCTAACGGCCAAGCGACTGCAAGGGACGGCGCTACGCTTGCTCGCGCCTTTGCCTTGCGACTGGCGGACGCGCCTGTCCCGCAGGAGTTTCCGTCCGAAGGACGCTTGGCGGCGCAGCCGCCCTCTAGAAGGGTACTTTCCGTGCCCGGCGGAGAGGGGCGGAAAACCGAAGGACCCTGAGGGCGGAAATCAGCGGGGGAAGACGACGGTGGCCGTGATGCCCTGGCCCGACGGATCGTTCTCCAGGGTGAAGGTGCCCTGCAGGTCCCCCCGCACCAGCGTCTCTACGATGCTTAGGCCCAGGCTGTTGGTATGGCGGGGCGTGAACCCCGCCGGCAGCGGCTCCCCATCGTTTTGCACGATCAGCCGCAGCTCCTTCTCGCACTCTTCTAGCTGGATATGAATACGGCCCTCGGAAAGCGTCCGGAACCCATGCTCCACCGCGTTCTGCACCAACTCGTTCAAGACCAGCGCTACCGAGGTCGCCTTCGCCAGCGGCAGCACAAAGTCGTCGCCCTCGACCTGCATGCGGATGGCCTTCTCCGGGGAGACCACGCTCTGCTGGGTGCCGTGCATCAGACTCTCGGCCACCTTCTTGATGCTTACCGAGTCCAGGTCGTCCCGGCTTAAAAGCTCGTGGACGCTGGAGATAGCCAGGATGCGGCTGAGCGTATCGTTGAGAGCGTCTTCGACCGTCGTGTATTTGCTGAAGCGCATCTCCAGGCGCACCAGGCTGACGATCTGCTGGAGGTTGTTCTTGACCCGGTGGTGCATCTCCTGGACGACCGCCGAGCGCACCAGCAGCTTGGCGTGCTCGATGGCCAGGGCCGCCTGGGTGCCCAGCGCCTGCAGAATGGCCAGCTCCTCGGCGCTGAAGGTGTGGACCTTCTCGGTGTAGCAGTTGAGCACGCCGATGACCTCGCCCTTGATCAGGAGCGGGATGCTGGCTATCGAGCGCACGCCCGCACGTTGGGCGATGTCGGGGAAGCGATACTCCGGGGCCTTCTGGACATCCTGAACGGTAATCACGCGCCGCTCGGCGACGGCCCGACCGGAGACACTTTCGCCGATCTTGAGGTTGGGCTTTTTGGCGTACTCCTTGCTGTCGGCCTGGGTGGCCTTGATGACCAGCTCGTCCTTCTCCTTATCCACGAGCATGACGGTGCAGATCTTGTAGCCCATGGTGCGGGCGGTCATGGTGACGAAGAAGTGGAGCAGCTCCTCCAGGTACATATTGGAGGTGATGGCCTGGCTGACTTCCGAGAGCGAGTGGAGCTGAACGGCGTGGCGCTCCAGTTGCCGGAAGCGGCGTGAGCGCTCAATGGCCCCGGCGACCTGGTTGGCGATGCCCGAGAGCAGGCGCACCTGGTTCTTGGTGTAGTCGCGGGGGCGGCGGGTGCGCACGTTGATAACGCCCAGGATTTCGCCGCGCGCCACCAGCGGCACGGAGAGCATAGACTCGTACTCGCCCTCCAGCATTTCGGGGAAGAACTTGAAGCGGTGGTCTTTATAGGCTTCCCGGCTGACCGAGACGGGCTTGCGCTCCCGGGCCACCCAGCCGGTGATGCCCTCGCCGAGCTTGAGGCGGATCTTGCCGATCATGTTGGAGAAGCTTTCGTCGGCGGCGCGCAGCACCAGCTCCTCCTTGTTCGAGTCGAACAAATAGACCTGGCAGGAGTCGGTGCCGGTGATGTGGACGGCGATATCGGCGGTGACCTTGAGCATCTCCTCCAGGTCGAAGGCCGAGCCGGTGGCCTCACCGACGCGGCGCAGGGCCTCCGCCTCGCCGCGCTTCTCCTCCAGCTCGCCACGCAGCCGATCAATGAGCACGGAGGCTTCGCGCAGCTGGCGGTCGCGCGCATCCAGCTCCTGCTGCAAGAGGGCGATATCCGGGTCGTCGCTGCGGCGGAGTGCGGCGAAGAGGCGGCGGGTGCGCCAGGGCGTTCGAATTCGGGTTAGACGGTCTTTCATAGATCCTCTCGGCCAGGAAACCGCACGGCTTGACTGCAAGACCAAACGTTCAACGGTTGGCGTTTGCCGCCTTACGCCATACGCGAGGAATGGCCGCATTCCTCCTTTTGAGCCGGTGGTTTATACGTTGTGGGCAATAATGATCGCCTCGGCGATCTCACGCATGGACTTGCGGGTATTCATGCTCTGCACCTGGATGCGGCGGAAGGCTTCCTGCTCCTTGAGGCCGTACTGATCCATCAGGATGCCCTTGGCGCGATCCACGGCCTTACGGGTCTCCAGCTTCTCCTCCATGTCGGCGGCCTGCTCCTCGATCTTGAGGAAGGCTTCCCAGCGGGCGACGGCGATCTCGATCTGGGGCCGCAGGTCAGCCTCTTTGAAGGGCTTGACCAGATAGGAGAAGACGCCTGCCTCCTTAGCGCGATTGATCAATTCGAGTTGGCTATAAGCCGTCAGCAATAGCACGGGGGCGATCTTCTCCTCCGTGATGATTTTAGCGGCATCAATGCCGTCTATTTCCGGCATTTTAATGTCCAGGATCACGGCATCCGGCTTGAGGTTGCGTGCCGCTTCGATAGCCTTGGCGCCATCTCCAGCCTCGGCGACGACATCATAGCCGCAATCTTCCAGCATTTTCTTCAGATCAAGACGAATGATAGGATCGTCGTCGGCAATAACAATACGCAGCGGTTTCTCGCTCAAAGTAGTCCTCCAAGACGGGTTAACAGGCAGACACAGCAGGGCGCCGTGTCGAGCGTTCTCTTGCAATCAAACAGACCGGCATCACGGGAAGCAATCTCAACCAGGAGGCCGATTCGACAAAGTCGAGCAATTGGCGGAACAAGGCAGGAAGCGGAAGTGAGGGCGCAGGTCAGGAGGCCGCACCACACACGAAGGACCAAGATAGAGGAGGGTCGGGGAGGTGACGCGCGCCACACGCCCTGCCAGGAGCATTCCCGTCGAAGCGGCGGCATCCTCCTCGATGCCGCACGGTTTTTGGTCGGCTTACGCCAACGAAGGCCAGGGTGGCTTGACGCTTTCTACCACCTATTATATAATAGTTTGCGTGCGTTTGTCAAAGCGTTTTTCGGCTCTCTCTTGTTTAGCGCAGGAGTTGTCGAATGCCTTGCCAGTAGATTTGCGCCCTGGCTCGCCAAAAGCAAACGTACCTGCAAGCGGTTCGTCACTCCCGTTAGCGCATCCGGCGCTGCCTTTTGTTGGCGCGCTCCCATATTGAAGTTTGGAGATCACGGGTCCTTGAAGAAGAATACGCCGCCTGATATGCCGTCTCTCCTGCCCTCGGCGCCGGAGGCATCCGCTTCCGGCACGCCTGCCGAAGAGAAGACGGCAGCTTCCCTTCCTCCCCTGGCGGCCGAACCGCCGCTGCATGCCAGGAACAGAGCTGAACGGGCTGAGGGCTGGCGCGCGCTCCTGCTCGGGCTGAGTTGTCTGCTTTTCTGGAAGGCGACGCTGCTTATCCCCTCCGGCCAGCCCGTCGTCGTCTGGACGACGACGCTGCTCTATCTGCTGATTACCCTCTGCTTTACGGTACAGACGGCGCGCGCATTGCGCTCGCCCGCTTCGGTTGCGTTCAACCTCTGCCTCTCCGGCGCGCTGGCGCTGCCGAGCATCCTGGTTCCCCTTCTGGCGATGCGCTTCCCCGAATGGCACGGCTGGGTTTCCATCGGCCCCTTCTTCCTGTCCTACCAGCGGGCGCTAATGTTGGCGCCGGGTCTGCATGGCTTGCTGCTGATATGGTTTGCGACCAGTATTGGGGTGGGACTCTCCAGGGCCGTTCGGGAGGTCAAGCTGCTGCTGCCGATGGCGGTAGCGTTGGCGCTGGTGGATCTCTACGTCGTCTACTGGGGCGGGCTGGTGGCGCAGGCGACTTCCGGGCATAGTCAGATGGCGCAGGCCGCGATGCAGACGCTGACCGTCAAGATGCCCCGTCCCCTGACCCGGCATGGCGCGGCACCGATGGGGCTGGCGGTCGGTTTTGCGGATTTCCTGTTTATCGCTCTGTTCTTTGCCTGCTTCGCGCGATTCGGCATTCCCTCAGGCCGCACGTTTGGCGTGCTCTGTGGGGTGCTGGCGGTCTATATGCTGGCGGTAGGGCTGATCGGATGGGACTTGCCCGCGCTGGTGCCGGTTGGCGTGGTCGTCATTGGCCTGAACTGGCGCCGGTTCCGCTACGAGCGCAGCGAAGCCTTCGCGCTGCTCTACGCCGCCCTGATCGCGCTTGCTGTCGTGGCTGGGCTCTACTTCCTCTCCCACCGCTGATACGGCCTCAGCCCCCATGCCCCTTCGGGTCACCCTCTCGCATGAGAATGCCTCTCCCCTCTGCCGGTGGACCTAACCCCCCGGCCCCCACTGCAAGGACGAGCGGCCTGCTTACGGGCCTGATGGTTGGGCCTGCCGGTGGACCTAACCCCCCCGGCCCCCACTGCAAGGGTCGGCGCTCAACGGTTCGCGCCACTGCCAGGGTCGGGCCTGCAATAATTCGGCCCTCCGCCTCGCGACACCTTGCGACCCTACAAGGGAAGGGGGGACCCGGCTTCTGCTCTCCCCTCTCGTTGTGCAGGAGAGGGGCCGGGGGTGAGGTTTCTCCCCTCTCCCGCAGCGTGGGAGAGGGGTTGGGGGTGAGGGCCATTGGAGAAGTCACCGACGGACGGGCGTCTCCTCCCGAGGAGCTTCCAGGTCTGGGGGCGTCACGAGCACCGTCGTGCCATCACGGTTGATTTGAGTCTCGGCAGGCGGCGCGGCATTCTCTTCCCCGACCTTCGGCTGCCAGGTCAGGCGCACCTGAGTGATGCGCCTGCCGTCGGTGGCCTCGACGGTGAACTCCACGTTCTCCCAGGAAACATGCTCTCCCTGCTCGGCCTGGTGGCCCAGCAGGCTAAAGACGAAGCCGCCGATGGTATCGGCCTCCTCCTCCGGCAGTTCCAGCCCCAGCCGGTCGTTGACGTCGCTCAGGGCCATGCGGCCATCTACCAGGGCCATGTTGTCGGCGAGGATATCCAGCGTCGGCTCCTCTATATCATACTCATCCTGAATTTCGCCGACGATCTCCTCAAGTAGGTCTTCAATGGTCACGACGCCGACCACCGTGCCATACTCATCCTGGACGATCGCCATATGGGTGCGGCTGCGCCGCATCTCCGCCAGCAGGTAGCCCGCGCGCTTGCTTTCCGGAATCACGTAGGCCGGATGCATCAGCTCGCGCACATTGACGGTGCGCGAGCGGGCCAGGCTCCGCAGCACGTCTTTGGCATGGATCACGCCCAGGATATTATCCAGGGTCCCTTCATAGACGGGCAGGCGCGAGTGGCCCGATTCGGAGATGACCCGGATGAGCTCCTCGGTGCCGGCGTTGACCTCGACCGCCGTGATGTCCAGGCGCGGCGTCATCAGCTTGCGGACGACGGTATCCTCAAAATCGAAGACGCCCGTGACCATGCGCTCCTGCTGCTCTTCCAGCAGGCCGGCCTCGGCGGTGGAGTGCACCAGCAGTTCGAGTTCATCCACGGAGTGGACGGCGGTATGCTCGCCGACGGGCTGCAAGCCAATGGCGCGCAGCACAAAGTTCCCCGCCATATTCAGCGCCAAGATCGCCGGACGGAAGATGCGCAGGAAGAGGTTGAGCGGCCCGGTCAGCAGCAGCGCCATGCGATCCGAGCGCTGGATCGCTACGCTCTTGGGGACGAGCTCGCCTAGAACGATATGGAAGGAGGTGACGATGGCGAAGGCGATGGCTAAGGCGAAGGCATGGGACGTAATCGCTGCGCCCTGGGCCGGCAGCCAGCGGCTAAACAACGGATCGATCAGGTGCGCCACGAACGGTTCGCCGACGGACCCCAGCCCCAGCGAGGCCATCGTGATGCCCAGCTGCGTGCCGGCGATGCAGGTATCCAGCCGCGACAGTGCCCGCAGCACGCTCTGCGCCGAACGGCTGCCCTCGTTTGCAAGCTGCTCCATACGGCTGTGGCGAACGCTCACCAGCGCGAACTCCGCCGCCACGAAGAAGCCGTTCAGGAGCACCAGCGCCAGAACTGCCAGCAGCCCGAAACTCGAATTTAGGAAGCTCATTCTCTTGTCTGCGCCCCGCCGTCCGTTACCTAACCCCCCGTCCCCCATTGCTAGGGTCGGGGCTGCCATGGTTCGCCCCTCCGCCTAGCGACCCTACCCGCTCGTTCCTCGCTAGGGAAGGGGGGACCCAACTTCTGCTCTCCCCTCTCCTTTAGAAGGAGAGGGTACGGGGGTGAGGTCTTTAGCCGCCCGAAAACCTCGTCCCGTATCTCCTGGGTTCGACGGGGCAGCCGAGGATGTAGTTCCCCTATTCACGGATGGCCGGCTGTTCGGGCCGGTTGACCGGAGCGGCGACGGTCCCATCTCCCTCGGTGGGAGGAGGCTCGGGCGGGCGAATCACCCGTACCTTCTGTATCCGGCGGCCGTCGGTGGCTTCCACCTTGAATTGAATGCCGTCCCAGGTGGCGACCTCCCCCTGCTCGGCCTGGTGGCCCAGCAGGCTAAAGACGAAGCCGCCGATGGTATCGGCCTCCTCCTCGGGCAGTCCCAGCCCCAGCCGGTCGTTGACGTCGCTTAAGGGCATCTTGCCGTTGAGGATGGTCGTATGGGCGTTGATCACCTGCACCATCGGCTCCTCGACGTCATATTCGTCCTGGATGTCGCCGACGATCTCTTCAAGCAGGTCCTCGATGGTGACGACGCCCGTAATGGTGCCGTACTCATCCCGCACGAGTGCGATCTGCTGTTTGCTGCGGCGGAACTCGGCCAGCAGCTCGTCAATTTTTTTGGTCTCCGGGATGAAGTAGGGCGGGCGCATCACCTCCCGGATGGTGATCTGGGCGCGCGGCACGTCCGGCGGGAGCTTGAGCAGGTCTTTGGCGTGGACGATGCCGACGATATTATCCAGGTCACCCTCGTAGACGGGCAGGCGCGAGTGGCCCGACTCGTTGATCAGGCGCACCAGTTCCGAAAGCGGGGCGCTGACTTCCACGGCGGTAATATCTATGCGCGGCGTCATCACCTTGCGCACGACCGTGTCGGCGAAGTCCAGGATGGAGTGGATCATCTCCGTCTCCTGGGCTTCCAGAACGCCCTGCTCCTCACTGGCCTCCACCATCATCTTGAGCTCTTCTTCGTTGACGGCGGGCGTGGTGAAGCTGGCCGTGCCGCCCAGGGGGCGCACCACAAGATTGGCGAGCCAGTCCAGGACGGCGACGATGGGTGAGAGCAGCACCTGCAGCCCATAGATAGGGCGCGCGGAGAGAAGCGCCAGGCTGTCGGGGTAGCGCACGGCCAGGCTCTTGGGCGCGATCTCTCCGACAACCAGCGTGAGGATGGCGACCGGCAGTGTGACCAGCACCAGCGCGATGGTATCGGCGGAGCGGGCCAGCGCCCCGCTGCTGTGGGCGCGCAGCCAGTAGGATAGCGGCGCGACGGCGCTCGTGGCCGCAATGGCCGACGAGAAGGCCGCGATCAGGGTAACGCCGGTCTGGATCGTCGCCATCAATCGGGTCGGCTGATTGAGCAGCCGCTCGACCAGTATGGCGCTGCGGTTGCCCTCCTCCACAAGCTGCCGCACGCGCGTCTTGCGTATGGTGATAAGCGCGATCTCGGCCATGGCGAAGAAGGCGTTGATGCAAATCAGGATGACGACGAGAATCAGTTCCAGGACGAGGCGACCCGGATCAAAGTTGGGACCTGCTCCAGCGGGGCCTGCCGGCCCGTGCCCATTCGCGGCCACGCTGCCGCCCGTCTGCGCCAGGGGCAGACTGACCGCAGCCATCAGCAGCGCCGCGATGAGCAGGATCAGCCAGGGCAGCCGACTGAATGCGGAAGAGGTTTCGGGAAACGCGCGCGCGCTCGCAGCGAGGGCCATAGGGGACCCGGCAGGGCTGGAACCCATTCTCGGGTTCCATACCGGGCCTCTGCGGGCGCGGCGCTGACGTTCAGGAACGCCGTCGTGGTCGGATCGCTCCGATCCGGCGTGGTTAGAGGTCGTGTGTGAGTTCCGATTTCGTTTGTGGGTACGCAAGTAAAGTCACTCCCTCGCGGCGCCGCGAGTCGTTGTGTCCTACGCGTTGGTCTTGAGCCGACGCGGCGGGAGGCTGGGCGCGCCCCGGTCCCAAGAGTTGCCGGACGTAGGGCATGACCCAGTAGACGAGCGAGGTCAGCAGAATGGCAAGCACCGCTCCCAGCACCACTTCCCGCAGGGAGTGGACGCCCGCCTCGACCCGGCTTTGCGCCACGAGTACCGCCAGTAAGATCGCCAGAAAGGCGACCACTGTATTTCGCGCTGTAAAGAAAATGGTCATCGCCAGGAAAAATCCGATGGCGCTATGACCGCTGATAATGCCCCCATGCCAGGGGGTTCCCGTATTGCTCAGTACCTTCGAGATGATGACGATCAGGGTAACTAAGACGATCCCGACGACCACGGGCTGGGTCACATCGGGCGGGAGGCTCTGCTGCATGCGCACCTGAATCTCGTAGAGCCGTTTCTGGCCGAAGAAGATCAGCACGCCGGCGATGATCGCGTTCATCGCCGCCAGCAGCACCGCCCCCGCCGCCACGTCTTTTACCAGCTTGGCGATGGGATGATAGCTTTCCGTGACGATGTCCACTAGAGCCTCGATGGCCGTGTTGAACATCTCCGCCACGATAACCAGCGTAATGGCAAAGACCAGCACCAGCATGTCGCGGTTATCCAGGTTCAGCAGCAGCCCCGACAGCAGCACCGCCACCAGCGTATAGAAATGGAAGCGCATGTGCCGCTGCGTTCGAAAGCAGTGCAGGATGCCCTCCTGCGCATGTCTAAACCCGGATACCCCCTTTTTCAGGTGCGGTCGCACGCAACCTCCTCAATCAGCGATACTTTCAATTTAAATCCATGCGCTTAAAGACAACAAGCATGAAAGCCGCACGCTCCTCTAGCCAGGGGTTCCGTCCGCAGTACCGTTGGCCGCAGGCTCTCCAGACGGGGCATTCATGTCCCGGCTGTGCATCAATCCTAGATGGTTCAATATTTCCTGTTCGCGGGCGCGCATCTGCTCGGCGCCGGCCTCCGTCTCATCCTCGTAGCCGAGCAGGTGGAGGATGCCATGCACGGTCAACAGCGCCAGCTCCTGTTCCAGCGAGACGCCTGCCGCCTCCGCCTGCCGCGCCGCCGTATCCACCGAGATCACCACATCCCCCAGGATCGGCGGCTGGCCCGGCAGCTGCGGCGGGCGCGGCACATCGGGCAGGTTTTCGCCCTGGGCGAAGGAGAGCACGTCGGTTGGCTTATCGTAACCGCGATAGCGGCGGTTCATATCATGGATGGTCGCGTCATCCGTGAGCAGGACGCTCACCTCCGCGCGGCTCTTGCCTTCCGCCTGCAGCAGGCGGCGGGCTGCCTGGCGGAGCAAGCTCGTCCGCACCGGGCGGCTCTGCACGTTCAACAGAGAGACGGCCATATAAAACCTCAGGTTCCACCAGGGGAACGGCGCGGGAAGGCAGCGACGGCCTCGTCACCGCCTCCATCGGCGCGGGAGAAATCTCCCCCGGCGCATACTCTCCCTCACTATTTACGTAGTTGATCCCCCGCGTGGCGTCCAGATGGGCCGTGATTTCGCGCGCTACTTCCAGGTCAGATACGGCATCCGGCGCCCCGTAGGGCGCTGCCGCGCCCGCATCGGCAACCAGAAGCTCCTCCGCGCCCTGGGAGCGGGACAGCGGGACAGGCTCCGGGCGTAGATCGGGCCGGACGACCTCCATCGGCCTGCCGGTGGCGGTGCGCGGCGGCAGCTCCGGGTAGTCAATGCGCCCGTGCATCATCGCCGTCAGCACGTGCAGGAACGCCTCCGAGATAGCTTTCACGTCCTTAAAGGTCAGCGGGCACTCGTCGAACTGGCCGTCCTCAATATTGTCGCGCACCAGTTTGGCGATCAGGCTCTCCAGGCATTCCGGCGTGGGCTTGCTCTGGCAGCGGGCGGCAGCCTCGACCGAGTCGGCCAACATGACGATGGCGGCCTCGCGGGTCTGGGGCTTGGGGCCGGGATAGCGGAACCGCTCCTCAAAGCCAGGGGGCACCTCAACGCCAGAAGCATTGTCCACGAGCGCCTGATGGTAGAAGTAGCGAATGAGCGAGGTGCCGTGATGCTGGGCGAGGATGTCGCGGATGGCTTGCGGCAGCTTATGCTCGCGCGCCATCTCCACCCCGTCGCGCACGTGCGCGATGATGATCAGCGCGGACAGCGACGGGCTGAGGCGGCCATGCACGTTTTCGTGCCGCTGGTTCTCAATGAAGAACTCGGGCCGCTTCATTTTGCCGATGTCGTGGTAGTATCCGGCGACCCGGCACAGCAGCGCGTCTGCGCCCACGGCCTGCGCGCCCGCCTCCGCCAGCGTGCCCACCATCATGCTATGGGCGTAGGTGCCCGGCGCAACCGCGCACAACTGCTTTAAGAGCGGCTGATCGAAGGCCGATAGCTCCAGCAGTTGGGTGTGCGTCAGCAGGCCGAAGGGCTTCTCCAGCGCCTGCAGGCCAAACCAGAACAGGAACGTGGCAAAGAACGCCGAGGCGACGGCCCAGACCGAGCCGGAGACCATCTCCGTCGGCGACTCGCTGAGCAGCAGGCCCAGCAGCCACACCAGCGCCAGGTTCGCCGCTGCCAGTGCCGCCGTCGAGTTGAGCAGATTGATCTTGCGGCGGGCATTGCCGATAGTCATGATACCCACGAGGCTGCTCATCAGCGTCATGACTGTAAAGCGTATCTCGTGGTTCATGATCAGGCCGGAGAGCACGGAGAGCAGCGCCACGACCAGCACCGCCAGGTGCCTGTCGAGCAGGACGCTCACCAGCATCCCGGCTGCCGCCACGCTCATCATGCCCAGGAAGCCCAGTTGTCCGCCGGAGAATTGCAGGCCCAGCAGCGTAGCGCCGACCTTGAGGCCGAACACGCTTAGCAGGATCAGGATCGCTAGCAGCGCCAGGTGGGACATGTTGGCGTAGAGGGCGGGCAGCGTGCGCGCGATATAGAAGGCGACCAGGAACACCATCATGGCCGCCAGCATGCAGATGGCGAACCCGGTGGTCGGCTGTAGGCGCGGGTTGAGCAAGCCAAGCGCCAGGAACTTATCCAGGTGCTGCGGGGTAACGACTTCGCCCTTGCCAATGATCTTCTCATCCCGCTGAATTAGCTCATAGATAGGCTCGACTCTACGGGCAGCGGCCTCCTGCGCCTGGGCCGTCTTCTGTTGATTGAGCAGACGATTGGGACGCAGGGCTTGCGCGGCGACGGCGCGCACGATGGCGGCGTCGCGGACCGAGGAGAGCTCGTCCTGGGCCGCCATCTGGATCTCGCGCCGGGCGTGGGGAATGTCGCCGGGCAGGGGCAGGTCGCGGATAGGACGCGACATCGCGTCTTTTACCAGGCGGGCGGTGGTGGCGCGCAGCTTCTCGAAGACGGTCGGCGGAACGGTGAGCAGGTAGCGGATCTGGGCGCGGGAGAAATCGGCGCCGATCTGGGACTGTAGGGCGTTGATGGCCTGCGTGGTAGCGTCGGCCTGGTTTCTGGCCGGGTGCAGGGAGCGCGGAGGGAGCTCGGCGCGGGCGTGGGCTAGCTGCTCAAAAATCTGCTGGGCGGTGTGGTTGGCGCCGAAAGCCGCGCCGTCGTCGGCATCGTAGACGGGCGGGGTTTCCAGTCGCGCCTGCTGCTGCCGGCGCGCGGTTTCGACGCTGTTGAAGTAGTAGACGCTGCGGGAGGCGCGGACTTCGCGCGGGCTGGTATCGCCGACGCGCAGGGCGATCTTATCCGGCATCAGGTGAACGGTCATCAAGAGCGAGAGGGCCACGATGGTAATGAAAATGGCTCCCGCCTTCTGCCAGTCCACCCGCAGTAACGGAGCGGACGCAGGCTTGTTGGTTGCGCCGGGGCGGGGTGTTGTGCCCGTACTGCGCCTACGTCCTCGCCGCCACAACTTGTTAAGCAGTTTATTCATGGTTGTCGCGCCGCGTGGGCGACCGTTTGTTGTCTCAATTCTCGCCCGGCTCGCAGAGCGGGCGCCACCGCCGTCTACCTGGAAATAGTATCGGCCGCTCCTGGTAAATCTGGAGGACGACCGAGCATTTGTAGCAAAGAACAAATATTGCGATATAACGTTATATTATAGCGGACTTTACCTGCCCTGTCAAGCAACAGGCAATTAGGTTCTAAGGTTCTAGGGTGCTAATGGTGCTAACTACCTCAGAACCCTAGAACAACGAACTTACCTACAATCGGTTAGACACTCCCATTTGACAGCAAGAAACATGCCTGCGCTGCCATTACGGAAGGAAGCGCGCTCTGAACCGCAGGCAGGTTCCGGCACATCACTATCAGTGCCGTGATTTTCCATGCAAGAGGCAGGTCGAATGCGGACAGAAGTTCTGCGGGTCGATCCCGCCCAGCCAGAAAGAGACATCCTCGCGCGGGCGGCAGAGATATTGCGTCACGGCGGGCTGGTCGCCTTCCCGACGGAAACGGTCTACGGTCTGGGGGCCAATGCGCTCGATGCAGCGGCGGTGGCCCGGATTTTTGCGGCCAAAGGCCGGCCCCCCAACAACCCTCTGATCGTGCATGTGCCGGAGGCGGAGGCGGCGCGTGGGATCGTGGCCGCGTGGCCGGAGGCGGCGGCGCAACTGGCGGAGCGCTTCTGGCCCGGCCCGTTGACACTCGTGCTGCCCCGGCGCGAGGTTATCCCTGATGTGGTGACGGCAGGCGGGCCGACGGTAGCCGTGCGCGTGCCGGCGCATCCGGTCGCCCTGGCGCTGCTGCGCGCGGCGGGCGTTCCCATAGCGGCCCCCAGCGCCAATCGCTCCATGCGCCTCTCGCCGACGCGGGCCGAGCATGTCTTACGGGGATTGAACGGTCGGATCGAGTTGATCCTGGACGGCGGGCCAACGACCGGCGGGCTGGAGTCAACGGTGCTGGATCTGACGGTCATGCCGCCGCGCCTGCTGCGCCCCGGCCTGGTCACGCCCGCTGAAATAGAGGCGATCATCGGCCCCATCGCGCGCCCGGTACAAGCGCCTCCCTCCAGCGCACCGCTGCCCTCGCCCGGCATGATGACGCGCCACTATGCGCCGCGCGCGCCGCTGGAGATCGCATCCGGGAACGGCGGAGAGCGGGCGCAGGCGCTGCGGGCAAGCGGACTGCGGGTGGGCTGGATCACCTTTGACGCGGGGAACGTGGTAAGCGCGCCCGGCCTGGAAATCATCGCGCTGCCGCCGGAGCCGTCGGCCTTTGCCGCCCAGCTTTATGCCGCCCTGCACGCGCTAGATGAGGCGGGGGTCGAGCGCATTGTGGTGGATCAGCCGCCGCAGACGGAAGCCTGGCTTGCCGTTCGCGACCGCCTGCGCCGCGCCGCTGCCGCCGCCGAACTGTCCCCCCAGGAGGAGCGCACCGATGCCGGAGACTGACGCCGCATTCACTTCAACGTCCGCGTATACTTCCAGGAGGGTATCTGAAGAAAGGAGACTCCTCATGAACATCCCGTCTCAGCAAGACATCCCGCCTCCGCAAGAGGTCATTGAGGCAACCGAGGAAGAGAAGCGATTGTGCTAGGCACTCATTGAGGCTGGCTTGATGGAGAAAATGAAGCGCCGTCCCAGGGAGAGCACGCTGGAGCGCCCGACCGTTACGATTAAGGGAAGGCCGCTCTCAGAGACACTCATTGAGGATCGTCGGTAATGACGCAGTTTTACAATGATGCCAGTATTGGGAGAACCGCAGAGGCGCCGGTGGCCGCAGCCTCCGCTTTCCCGCTGCCGCAAAGCGAAACGGCCACAAAGCGATTGGCGTTGGGTTGGCGGGTGGCGGGCGGAGCAGGGACAGGACTTCTGCTCGCGGCCTGCTTTCCGCCCCTCAGCCAGCCGTGGCTGCTGCCCCTCGCTGTCGCCGCGCTGCTGGGGCTGCTGTCGGGCGTCACCGTACGCCCGGCATTCTACATCGGGCTCTCCTTCGGCTTTGCGCTGTTCGCCTCCGCGCTTTTCTGGCTAACCAACCTGTTTGGCGTATCGGCGATCTCGCTCTGGGCCATTCTGGCGGCGTTCCCGGCGCTGTTTGCCGCGCTGTTCGTATGGCTGCGGGGAAGGCTGCCGCGCGTTCCTATCTGGCTGTTGGCTGCGGTGGTCTGGACGGGCGTAGAATACTATCGCTCCGAGCCGTTTGTCCTGAATTTCGGCTGGCTGGGATTGGGTTACGCCGTCGTCAACGCGCCGGCTCTGGCCGTCTGCGCCTCCTGGTTCGGCTCCTACGGCCTGAGCTTTGCGCTGGTTGCCTTCAGCGCCCTGCTTTTGCGCCTCGCCATCCATCCGGGGAAGCGCCCTCTGGCGGGCGGGCTGATTCTCCTCTGGCTCCTGATCCTCTGGATACCCCGCCCGGTGCCGCCGCCCTCCCGCCCCATGCAGGTCCGGCTGGTGCAGGCCAATTCGGAGGACGACGCGCATCTGTGGGGCCTGTCTCATCCCACTCCGGGCGCACGGGCCGATGTGATCGTATGGCCGGAATATAGCCTGGTCAGCGATCCGAGGCGCATACCGCTCTATTGGCAGAAATTGGAGGGCGTGGCGCGGGAGAATCGCGCCTATTTCCTGTTCGGCGCTAAAGAGGAGCTCGATCCCCGCGACGATACCCGGTTTCGCAATACTGCCTTTCTGCTCGATCCGAGCGGTCGGCTGATCGGCAAGCATACCAAGAACCACACGGTCCATTTCATCCGGGATGGCGTGGGGGGAACGCAAGCCCGCGCGCTGCCGACGGCGTTGGGGAAGCTCGGCATCGCCATCTGCTTCGATATGGACTTCCCCGACGTGGCGCGGCGGCTGGCTGCCGATGGGGCGGAGGTGTTCCTGGCGCCAAGCGATGATCCGCCGGAATGGGGGCCCATCCAGCCGGAGCAGCACCGCCTCCTGTTCCAGATGCGCGCGGCGGAATGCGGGCGGTGGCTGGCGCGGGCGGACGTGGCGGGAGGCACCTCGGTGGTCGCGCCGACGGGCCGCGAGATATTGCGGGTCTCCACGCGCAGCCCGGCGGTACTGGAGGCCCGCCTGGGGCGCGAGACGGTCCAGACCCTCTATGTGCGCGGCGGCTGGCGGTTCGGGCCGGCGTGCCTGTGGGCGCTTCTGGTGCTCTGTGCCTGGGCAGCGCTGCCTGTCCGCTGGCGTGGTTTCCGAGGGAGCTAGAGAGCAGCGACAGGTAGGGGAGCGTCTAGGGAAGCGATCCGGCTTGAGCCGCGTCGGACTGTAAAAGCAGCCGCCACGGCTGGAGCGTTCCCAGGTTTCTGACCTCGGTAGGCTCTAAGGCCGCGAACTCATAGGCGGAGTGGCGCAGCGCATAGCGCAATACATTGCTGAGGATGATCTGACCGGGAGCGGCCAGGCCGTTGAGACGTTCCGCGATGTCCATGCAGTCGCCGATGGCCGCCAGGCGCGCATAATCGAGGGGACGCATGGCGACCAGATGGATACGCCCCATCGCCATGCCAATATGGACGCCGTGACGCGCCTGCACGTGGTCAATGCGCCGCTGCCATTCATGCGAGACGGAGGCGCCGATGTCGAGCAGGCGAACGGCGGTACGCATGGCATCGTCCAGATAGCCTGGGCGGTGATCCGGCAGCCCGAACAGCGCCACGACCGCATCTCCCACGAACTGCACCATCATACCGCCAGCGTTGATGATCTGGTAGCGCGCTTTGGCGTAGAAGCCGGTCAAGATCTGGCGCACCACCGCATCATCAAAGGTATCGTGCATATAGCGGGAGAACCCGGACAGGTCGGCCATCACCACGACGACCTGCTCGTACAATCCCGGTGGAACCAGCCGCCGGGGATCCTCCTGTTCGCGGACATGCCGCAGCTCGCGCAGGCGCCACGTGCCGAAGTGCCAGAGCAGATTCTGGCGCAGGACGCTTTCGCTGTAATCGGTGGTGACCGGGAGTTTCGGCGCCTCCCCGAAGGCCAGCCGCTCCTTGCCGTAATCAATGCACTCCCGAATCGCCAGCAGATCCGGGCCGGTAAAGGCCGGAATCGTCTGCCCGAAGCACTCGACCATCAGGCAGTGCAGGCGCTCTTCGTCCCAGACCTCCAGGCGCAAAGGAGGGGCCAGCGCTTGCTGCAGCGCGGCTTCGAGGACAGGCCAGTCTGCGTGTGCGGCGGTTTCAATTACCAGCACCACTCGGTCTTCGGCGAGGGTGGAGGCAGGAAGCTGCCCATACTTGCGCCGCAGATGGGCCAGCACCGTCTGGGAGTCGTAGCCGTATTTGATCTCCAGGAAGTAGGGCTGCCCTCCGATAGGCTCAATGCGCAGATCGGCAAAGGCGCCGGGCGGGCCTAGCGCCCACTCGCGATCAATGCGCACGGCCCCGAACTGGGCCGGGTCGCCCTTTGAGTGCAGGAAGCGCACCAGATCGGAGCAGACATCCTCCAGCAGGAGACGGCTCATGTAATCGAGGTCGTTGGAATCATGGCAAGCCATAGGCAGGCTCTGCAAGTTAGGAATCCCTGTTACCACCGGATGTCACCTTATTGTCGCCTATCAAATCCTATTCCTGCTTTAGTGTATCACACATTTGCGAAAACTACGGTGCATTTCCTGTGTTTTGGGCTTGTGGAGTTGCCGCAGGACTTACGGCTTTGGAAAAGAAGAGGCAAAGCAACATCCCTACCCTTAGCGCCTGCCCGACAAGGCCCCAGGGGTAGGGATGTTCTGTTTCAGGTCATGCCCGGAGTTCGGGATGACTCATGCCTGAGGAAGCGAGCAAACGATCAGGATTTACGGCGGCGCAGCAACAGGCCCGCCGTCGAAAGGGAGCCGATCGCCAGGAACGCCAACGTGCCGGGTTCCGGCACCGCCTGCAGGGTGCCGAAGAGGCCGTTCGCTTCGTGGTTAATCCCGGCGGCGAAATAGAGTTTGTTGGCGTCGCTGATGAGGCCGTTGCCGAAGGTGATACCCCACAGGCCGTCAATTGCGATCGGATTGTGGTTGAGGTCTTCAAGCTGACCCAGGAAAGCCTTGGTGTTGGGGTCGAAGGCATTGATGCGCCCATCGCCGAAGTTGCCGACGAGCAGATCGTTGCTGAAAGCGCCAAAATTGCCGGGAGCCAGGGCCAGACCCCAGGGCGAGTTGAGCGTGCCCTGAGAGGCGAAGTGATCTGCCAGACTGCCATCGGGGTTAAATATGTCAATGAAACCGTGGCCTAGACCTGGCACGTCGTCTTCGGCGTTGGAATCCTGCAAGGCATAGGTAACGTAAAGCTTATCGCCTATGTTCTGAATGTTAAAGGGGGCGTAGCCAGTGGGCAAGTTGGGATCCCTGAAGTTTCCGGCTAATGTTGTCGGATTAAAGCCGCTATCGAACACATCAATTCTGCCGTTGTGGAAATCAGCAGCGTAGAGGTGATCGCCAGCGATGGTAATCCCTTTGTAAATGGCTCCGGCAGGCGTGCTATCCGCTACTATCTGGGCGGTCAAGCCGTCGGCGGGCTTCCAGGCCGCGATGGTCCCGTCTTCGGTGGCGAAGATAAAGAAGTTGCCATCGAAATTGGAGGAGCCGTTGAAGACCTGTCCGGTCGGAGCGGAGGTCGTTCCGGCAGGACTGCCCGGAGGTGGCGGGATGGTGAAAACACGTGGGATGATGTTCCCGGCTCCATTGTAGAGGGTGGTTACGCCGGTGCCATTGTCCGAGACCCAGAACGGGGTGTTGGGGCCGCGCGAGATGCCCCAGGGGTTGACCAGATTGGGGTCCACTTTGTTCGGGTCGTTGCCCACGAGTTGCGGCAGGTCGGAGACGAGGTTGGTCTGCTGATAGGCATTCTGGGCCAGGACGGCCGCAGGGGCCAGAGCCAGCAAGAGGAGGCTGCTCCAGGCCGTCAGACGCGCGAAGCGAGTCGCCATGTCTACTCTCCTTTCGATGCGGAAGGGAACGGGTACCAAAGCGCGCCGAGAACGCCCGGCAGAGTTAACGGATCAATTGAGAGTCTATCCTGGCGGGCAGGCTTGCGAGAAAGCAGCCTAGTCCTGCGGGGAGACGCTCTTAAGGCAATGGCCCCGCGCCCGGATTTGGGGACTGCTCGTGGTGCCGGTTGGGTCGAAATAAGAGGGTTGCAGAGAGGGAGTCGGGTCCTGCAGCGCGATGACCGGCTGCAAGGCCGAAACGTTCTCCCGAGAGAGGCTGCGGCGCGGTTGCGTCGGCGTATGATCGCAGCTGCGCAGGTAGGCCGTCCAGACCATATAGACGGTGATGGCTCCTACGGCAAGGATGATCAGCAAGCGAATGAGAGGCCAGTGCTGCTGGAAGAGGGTGCCCGCAGCGCCTGCACCCTGCCCGACGCGCGTTGGGGCCGGAGGCGCAACGGGACCTCGGTCGGCCCGGATCGCTTCGACGAGCCGTGCCCGCGCCTGCGCCTGGCCGTTGGGCAGATAGCCATCGCTGCTGAGCGCATCGTGGAGGGCATCGGCGACAGGCAGGAGCGTATCCAGCGGCGCCGGTCGGGCCGGTCCGCCTGCCTGCTTGATATCCTCGATGTGATTCCAGAGCCCTTCGCCCTGTTCGTCCTCGTGTGGTAACATCTTCCTACTTCCACCCTGCCTCTGTCGCGTCGAAATAACCCTGTTGGAGAAGGACGACCTTCAATTTTTGCATGGCCCGGTACAGGTGCGAGGTAACCGCGCTGACCGAGGGCTTGTCCAGGATCTGGGCTATGTCGCGCCGAGACAGGTCCCGCTCAAAGGCGAGCAGGATAATCTCCTGGTCATCTGCCGGGAGCTGCTGGAGAGCCTGCCGGACCACCGCGCGCTTTTCGGCGTGAAGCACGCGGGCCAGCGGCAGGGCCGCGGTATCGGCCTGAGGCTCCGCTTCGGCCAGGTTCTCATGCTGGGCCGGATCCCAGGGCACGACGGGCGAGGATCGCGCGCGCTGCCGCTCGGTCAGAATCAGCCGCCGACAGACCAGAAACAAATACCCGACATAGGATATTTCGCCGATTCGAAACGAGTCCACATGACGATAGGCGCGCAGAAAGGTTTCGGAGGCGATGTCACGGGCCGCCTCCGCGTTATGCAATTGGCGCTGAGCGTAACCCTCTATACGAGGATAGTAGCGGTCAAAAAGTTCCAGGAACTCTGTCCGCTCGCCCTGCTGCACGCGCCGGAGAATTTCGTCATCCGATAAATCCATACTGCCCTGTTTATAGGAAGGGAGGGCAGGGGCGGCACGCCCGCACCCTTCTACCGGTAGCATGAAGAACCCCCCTGCTCCTGCTGTCCTGCTGCTCCATGAAGCCGCGAGGGCATTCCGGTTGCTTCCGACGGTCCCGGAAAAGACCGAGCACCTTGTGATTCGTCTGGAAGGCGCCATGCCTCCTGCCATCCACAAGAAAATTATGTCGCATTATGCGCTCTCAATGATAAATACTCGCCCCCTGGCGCTTTGTCACGCAATTTGGAAGAAATGGCCAGAGCCAAGTACAGATGAGCCTCCCTGGAATGAGAGGAGTAGGGGCTCGCTCTGTGTTTCTCTCGCCCGCTAGCTTGACAGGAACCGGCAACGCAAGGATACACTTTTCGCTCTCCTTGACAAATGAGTTACCTGAGGGTATACTACGCCGTCCGTCGCGTTCGGAGTTGCGCGGGCCGTCGCTGCCGACGGCACCGATGGACACCCAGGACGGAGAAGAACAAGTCGAGTATTCCGAAAGCCGGCGCGCGTCCGGTCCTTTCGACAAGCGTGATAACAGGAGACGCAATTATGTCCCGAGTTTGCCAGGTGTCGGGCAAGGGCCCGCAGAAGGGCAATCGCATACGCCATCCGCATAGCGGCGCGTGGAAGTATCGCGCCCCCAAGAAAAAGCACGCCTTCCTGCCGAATCTGCAGACGGTCACCATCGCCACGCCGGAAGGCAAGGTGCGCCTGAAAGTCTGTACCAGCGTGATGACCAGCGCCAATTTCCAGGATTACCTGACCGGCATCAAGCCCCTGCCCAAAGAATGGACCAAGAAGTCGCGCCAGCATCTCAAAAAGTGAGGTGCATTTGGCGTTAACGTCACAGCCAAGCTGCAGTGAGGTGCGCTTTCCCTAACGGAAGGGCGCACCTCGTTTCCTATCCCATCCAGGTTGCTCCCTTGCCTCCTCAAGAGAACCCGAAGCGGCACAAAAGCCGGTTTCCAGGGCCGTTCTCTCCCAAACGCACGGCGAGGCAGCCACCTGGGTTATCTGCCCATCCAACCGCGCTCCAGCCAACCTGTCGCTGTAGAGACCGCCACGGCCCCCTGCGCGTGGACTTCTTTTCCCCATAATTCACAAATAAAGAGTGTCCAATGAGCGAAAGAGAAGACGAGACTTGCCCTCAAATGCCGGAGGGACAGCAGCCTGCGCCGCCACTTTCGGCTGCGCTGGATTTCGACCTTAGTCCGGTGCCTGACGGCGCCAGTACCCTGACGGCGCCGCCTCCGCAAGCCCCTGCCGAGAGCGCTGCCACAGCCAATTCTACTCGGCGCAAGGGCGTGCTGGGTGCCCTGGGCGGGATCGGCGTGGTGCTTGCCAAGTTCTGGTCGGTGATCCTGAGCGTGCTAATGAAATGGAAGGTGCTGCTGGTCGGCCTCAAATTCCTGTCCCTGGGCAAGCTGCTGCTGGCCGGCAGCACTATGCTGATCTCCATGTTCTTCTACTCGTTCCGGTTTGGCTGGCCGTTTGCCATTGGGCTGGTGCTGCTGATTCTCATTCACGAGTCCGGCCATGCCCTGGCCGCCCGCGCGCTCGGTCATCCGGTCGGCAAGATGGTTTTTGTGCCTGGCATGGGCGCCTTTGTCACGACCGGAGGCGCGCGCAACGCCGTCGAGGATGCGTTCATCGGCATTATGGGGCCGGTGGCCGGAACGCTCGGTGGGCTGGTCTGTTACGGCCTCTACGTGCTCACCGGGCATCCCCTCTGGCTGGTGCTGGCCTGGTTTGATTTCTGGATCAACCTGCTCAACTTGACGCCCGCGCCCCCGCTTGACGGCGGCTGGCTGGCCCCGATCTTCTCGCCCAAATTGCTGCTGCCGGGGATCGCGCTGCTGTTCTTCACGTTCCGGCACAATCCGATGGTCTGGGTACTGGCCGTGCTGAGCCTGCCGCGCATTCTCTTTGCCTGGAAGCATGGCAGCCAGAGCCCCTACTACCAGACGAGGCCGCGCGACCGATGGATCTATGGCCTGGCCTGGGCGGGCCTGGCGGCCTTTCTGGCGCTGGCAAATACGTTAACGCATTATCAGATGCTCAGCTTCGTCCATCGCGGACTCTAAGACTCCCACCCCAAGAAGCCCTCACCTCCAGCCCCTCTCCTGATTCACCTAACCCCCGTCCTGTGGCCCTCACCCCCTATCTCCCTCTCCCGGCGCTGCGGGAGGGGAGAGGTCCTCACTCTCAGGTTCTTGCGTTTTGCCTTATCTCCCCTCATCCCCGTCCCTTCTCCCTGCAAGGCAGAAGGGGGAAGAGAAGCCGGGCCCCCCCTTCCCTGCCGCATCAGCGGCGAATCAGGGAAGGGGGCCGGGGGGTTAGGTCAACCGAGAAAGGCATTTCAGGAACATTCCTTCTCCTGATCCCGACTGAAGAATAACGAGCATTTATACTTGCGCCGCTAGAGCGTGGGATGCACTTGGGTCCTCTTGAGGAGATAGGCCAGCCGCTCATTAGAGGCTTGGTGCTCGCTTTCTAGCGAGCACCAAGCGGTCATCAGCCTCCAAGTCCTCTCTCGAAGCAGGCAAAAAAGGGCATAACACCCTCTAAGGAAAGGCCAGAGCCGCTATGCCGGAAGCGCGTTTCGATCTGCATCTGCATACCGAGTTCTCGCCGGACTGCGATACGCCGCTGGAGTCTATCGAAGCCCACTGTCTGGCACTGGGCCTGACGGGCATCGCCGTCACCGACCACGACAGCATCGAGGGAGCGCTGCGTCTGCGCGAGAGAGTCAAAACGCTGCGCGTTATCGTCGGCCAGGAGGTGACGACGCGCGATGGGGATGTCATCGGCCTTTTTATCAAGGAGCGTGTTGCGCGCGGGCTGTCTGCTGCCGACACGATGACGGCCATTCACGCGCAGGGCGGGCTTGTCTACCTGCCGCATCCGTTCGACCGGCACAAGGCGCGACGCAGCCGAGGCGCCTCGTTAGCCTCCGTGTTAGCGCAGGTGGATATTATGGAAGCATTCAATGGCAAGGTAGGCCGGCCTATCTATAATACGATGGCGGCGGAGTTCGCGCTGCAGCATGGCAAGATACCGGCTGGCGGCAGCGACGCCCACTCCCTCCGGGCTATCGGCACCGTCTATAATGCGTTCGCGCTACCGGAAGGCTGGGATAATGATCCGCAGGCGTTCCTGGCGGCCCTGGCAGAGGCGCAGATCGTGGGAAAGCGGCGCAGCCCGATTGGCGGCTGGCTGGTTTTCGGCAGGCGCCCGCTCAGCATGGCCTGGCGGCGGCTGCACCAGAGACACAAGAGATAGAAACGGCACATTATCCTTAAGCGAAATTGCGTTCTTGCAGCTAGAAATGACAATCGCGATTCCAAAAACAGGACATTGGCCGCAGCGGCGGCCTCAAGCAGCCATTCTGATCTATGCAAATCCCAGGGCGGGCGGAATGTCGGCGCTGTCCAGCACTTACCCGATGGCCTTGAGAATGCCTTCTGCGCCAGCGATTGCGGCGGACTGCCTCCAATACCTGCAAGCCGCTGTGGAGCGGGTTGGCCTGAACGCGCAGGTGCAGGCCGTGCCGCCGCCAGAGGCACTTCCTGCCGCGATCCGGGCAGGGCAGCGGGCCGGCTACGATACGATTGTGGCAGCAGGCGGGGACGGCACTGTGCGCACGGTAGCGCAGGGTCTCGTCGGCACGCCACTGCGGCTGGGCATCCTGCCGATGGGCACGGACAATAACTTCGCGCGGGCGCTGGGGCTGCCGTTCGCGCTGGAGGAGGCGCTGCGCGTCGTGGCGGAGGGCCGTGAGCGGCGTGTGGATGTGGGGCGCATCGGCGGTGAGTACTTCCTGGAGGCGGCGGGCGTGGGGCTGTTTGCGGATGCGATTCAGGCGTTCGGCCCGCGTGAGCCGCGCCGCTATGAGGTGCTGCGCGTGGTGAAGGTACTGGCGCCGCTCTACTGGTGCCTGCGTGCGCGCCGTCTGGTGTTGACCCTGGATGGGGTGCGTCAGGAAGAAGAGGCCGTTATGGTGACGGCAGCCAACTCCGCCTACCTGGGCGCGGGGATGGCCCTGGCTCCGGGCGCCAGCCTCAGCGACGGCTTGCTGGATGTGGTGATCCTCGGCGCCTTATGCCGGTGGGAACTGCTGCGCTTTGGCCGCGCGCTGCTGCGCGGGTCGCACCTGGAGCTGCCGAAGGTGCGCCGTGTGCAGGCTAAAACCGTTGAGATACGCTCCAAATGGCGGCTCGGACGGCCACTTCCCGTCCACGCCGATGACCATATCGCCGGACACACGCCGGCCCGCCTGGAGGTCGTCCCGCAAGCGCTGCGCGTCCTCGTCCCTTAAAAGACCTCAACAGGATGAACCGGATTCCTAAAACCCCACCAGCCGAGTCCTTATGCCTCTGGACTTCAAGCGGACTGGAAGGCTTCTGTCTTTGGTTTTAATTCTGTAAATCCTGCAAAATCCTGTGCATCCTGTTGAAAGGGCTTTCTAGCGGCCGCTGGTGAGCAGGCGCAGCGCCTCGCTGATGAGAGCGCCGGTGTTGGTACGGTCGGCGGCATTGGCAAAGACGCGGTCGGCAGCGCGGCGCGAGTCGGGGCGGCTGAAGCCCAGGTTCACCAGCGCCTCGACTGTCTCTTCATAGGAGGCGTTCTCGGCCTCGGTCTGGTGGCCCGCCGCCGCGCGTTCGGCGCGCTGCTCGAAGGCGAACGCGGCCATCTTATCGCCCAGTTCCAGGCAGAGCCGCTGCGCCAGCTTCGGGCCGACGCCGGGGACTTTGGTGATGACGCGCGTATCGTTGGTGGAGAGGGCACGGGCCAAGTCGGAGACATCCATCGCCGAGAGCAGGGCCAGGGCTACCTTCGGCCCCACGCCGGAGACGCCCAGCAATATCTTGAACGCATGCAGTTCCGTGGCGCTGGCGAAGCCGTAGAGCGTCATCTCATCCTCGCGCACGACCATATGCGTGACCACCGTATATTTGCCGCCGACATCCGGCAGCGCCGAAAGCACCGTCACCGGCACGAATACCTGATAGCCCACGCCCCCGACATCCAGGATGACGCTGTTGCCTTCAACGCGCGCCACCACCCCCGTTAACTGCGCGATCATGCGCCAAAGCCTCCGTCCGTCCTCTGCCCCCGCATGGAGGCGCTATGGTTTTCTCGCTGCCGCCTTCTCCGCGACGACCGCCTCCACCAGGTCGAGGAAGCGATAGACGGAAGGTATGGCCTCCCAGGGCATACTGCCGCCGCGCGCTGCCACCTGCGGCATCAACGCTTCCATCTGCGCGCCCAGTTCCCGCAAAGCCTGCACTCGCTCCGTCGGCTCGGAAGGCAGCCCTTCCTCAAGTGACGCGCGCCCCCCGCTTCCTACAAAGCGCCCTACGGCCTCCAGCGAGCCGCACGCCCACCGCAGCAAACCGCCATGATCTCCCCAGGGCGAACGGGCCACATATTTCGCCGTGATAAGCAGCGCGGCCCAGAAACTGTTGACCGCCTGAGTCGCGGCCTCAACAGGCGCTCGTTCCGGGACAGATTGATAATCGAAGCGCGTCGGCGCATCCAGGCGCGGCAGGCCGACCCGATCCAGCAGCACGCGGGCATCCTGCGGAATGCGGGCGAGGGACTGCGGCTGCCAGTACCAGTCTACCGCGTGCGCTCCGGTCTGGCCGTCATACAGGGCCATCAGGTAGGCCCCGCCCGGCGGCGCGTTCTGCGGAGCCTCCAGACGCAGCGCCGGCGTTCCGATCCGGCCGACAAATTCCTGCCGCCCCGCGCAAATCTCCGCGATGGCCTCCTCCGCCACGACAACGAAGAGATCCAGGTCGCTCAGGGCGTCCTGATCCCCGCGCCCCGACGACCCGAACAGCCAGGCGGCGCGCACGCGCGGGTCCGCTTGCAGCGTTGCGAGGGCGCGCTGCAACAGGGCCTCACGTTCGGCGGCGCGCTGGCTCAGCAGCTTGGCGGCGGACATATCCATCCAGGCTCCCAGAGAGAAAGAGATTGTGGGTCAGCCTCCCACGCCCCTTCGGACACCCTCTCGCATGAGAATACCTCTCCCCTCTCCCGCAGCGTGGGAGAGGGGAAGGGGGTGAGGGCTTCCGTTAATAGATAACCTTGTTGAGCGGGTATTCGACGATGCCCTCCGCGCCGGCGCGCTTGAGTTGGGGCAGCAAGTCGCGCACCGTGCTCTCCGCGACGATGATCTCCAGGGCCACCCAGTTCTCGTTGGAGAGCGGCGAAATCGTCGGGTTCTTCAGTGCAGGCAGCAGCGCCGTCACCGCATCCAGGTCTGCGCGGGCCACGTTCATCTTCAGGCCGACCATCTGCTCGGCGTTGAGCGCGCCGCGCAGCAGCATGGTGATGTTCTCCACCTTCGCCCGCTTCCATTCATCGGCCCAGGAGCGATGGTTGACGATAAAGCGCGTGGTGGAGGTGAGCAGGGTATCCACGACCTTGAGGTCATGCGCGCGCAGGCTGCTGCCCGTCTCCGTGTTGACCACGATGGCATCCACCAGGTCGGGAACTTTGACCTCGCACGCACCCCAGGAGAACTCTACCTCCGCCTGGACGCCGTGCTTTTCCAGGTAGCGCTGCGTCAGGCGCACGTACTCGGTGGCGATGCGCTTGCCTTCCAGGTCCTTCACCGACTGAATCTCCGAGCCGTTGGGCGCGGCCAGCACCACGCGGATCGGGTTCAGGGTTGCCTTCGAGTAGATGAACTCGGCCACCTCGGCCACGTCCGAGCCGTTATCCTCGATCCAGTCCTTGCCGGTCAGCCCCGCATCCAGGATGCCCTGCTCGACATAGCGCGGGATCTCCTGCGGACGGATAAGCATCGGCTCCAGTTCCGGGTCATCCCCGCTCGGATGATACGAGCGCCCGCTGCTCATACGAAATTCAAATCCGGCCTTCTTAAAGAGCGTGAAGGTCGCCTCTTGCAGGCTGCCTTTGGGAATTCCAATTTTCAATTTACGTTCCAACGTCGTCCTCATTTTTCATCGGGCGGCGCGGCTACGCGCCGCCGGGATACTCTGCCCCTCATTATACCTGCCTGGAGCGCCCGGCGCGATCACCTCTATTGCCCGTGGCGTGAGCGTGAACTCGGCGGGCGTTGTGCCAACCACCTCGCCATCTACCAGCGCCGGCAGGGGCGGGTCGCATTCGATATGAATATGGCGGGCGCGCAGCATGGTCACTTTGGGATGGGTCACGTGCGTTCCCCGGAAAACGCGCGGAAAGGCCAGCAGAAGCTCGATCCGGCCCGCATCCGCTAACAGGCAGATGTCGAACAGGCCGTCGTCAATCTGCGCTTCCGGCGCGATCCGCATCCCGCCGCCATAGGTCGGCGCGTTGGCCACCGTGCACATCATGGCGCGCAGTTCGTGAGTCTGGCCGTCTGCTGTCAGCCGCATCGCCGCAGGTCGAAACGTAAGCAGGGATTGGAGCACAGCGGCGATGTAGGCGGGCGTTCCGCGCAGGCTGCGAAAGCCCCGGTTCACCCGTTCCGCCACAGCCGCATCGAAGCCGCACCCGGCCACGTTGATAAACCACCGTCCCTGCGTCCGGCCCAGATCCACCGATCGGGCCGAGCCGAAAAAGAGCGCATGGACGGCCTCGCGCAGGTCGGTTCCCAGGCCGAGGCTGCGGGCGAAATCGTTGCCCGTGCCCATCGGCAACACGCCTAGCCGCGCGCCGGTTCCCGCCAACCCGTTGACCACCTCGCCCAGCGTCCCGTCGCCCCCGGCAGCAGCGATCACCTCCGCGCCCTGAGCGGCGGCTTCGGCAGCGAGCGCGCTCGCATGCCCCGGCGCCTGCGTCGGGATCAGGCTCCATTCCACCGAGGAATTGGCCGCGATCTCGATGAGCAGACGTTCCAGTTCGGCGCGGCGCCGCGCGCCCTGGCCCCGCCCGGCTACGGGGTTGAGGATGATGACGGCACGCCGAATAGGCGCGGCGCCGGCCTGGCTGGCATCCATAAAACGACTCCTATATGGCGCTCAGGTTCCTTGCGTTCTGGCCCCCACCCCCAACCTACTGCCAGGGTCGGGCCTGCCATGGTTGGGCCCCTGCTCGGGTCGGCGCGGCAATGGCTCGCGCCTCCGCCTAGCCACACCTGGCCACAGCCCTCCGCCTGACGATCCCCAAGAACAGGGGAGGGGAGCCTCGACTTCTCGGTTCCCCCTCTCCTGTTCTTGGGAGAGGGGGACGGGGGTGAGGGCTTGAGCCGCCCGAAAAGAAGGCGCGAGCAGGAAAGCCGGGCCGGTTCCGCGAATTCTGCGTTAAACTTCACCGAATGCGGTACCCGGCGAGAGTACCTGCCAGGAAGGAGCGCGCTGCTATGTCCGATCAAATGGTAACTCGAGGTCAGGATGTTCTGGTCACGACGACGTTTGACCTGCCGGGCTATGAAGTCGTGCGGTATCTGGGCATTGTGCGCGGCATCACCGTCCGCACGCGCGGCCTCGTGCCCCAGATCGCTGCCGGATTGCAGGTGCTTGTCGGCGGGCAGGTCTCGCCTTACGTCTCTATGTGCGAGTATGCCCGCGAAGAGGCGCTGCAATACCTGCTCACCCACGCCCGCGAACGCGGCGCCAACGCAGTCCTCGGTATGCGCTACGATGCCACCGAGCTCGGTAAAGGCATCACCGAAGTGCTGGCCTACGGCACCGCCGTCATCGTCCAGCCCATTGCCCAGGCGGGAGGCGGTTTTTCGCGTTAGCTTTTGCGTTTCAGGTTCGGGAACCGCCGCACCGTAGAGCCGTCTATTGCGTGACCATGCAGCACCTGACACAAATGAAAGAGTATTACCGTTGGGCTTCTATTCAATGAACTCAGAGGATAGCCTTTCGCCCGCTCCCGGTGGCGAGTCCGCCGATGACGACCAGGCCGCCTTCGTCGCCGTCGCTCCTTACTATGACATCCTGATGACCGGCGTGCCCTATCGCGATTGGGTGCGCTACCTGCATACGCTGCTGGATCTGCGCCAGGCCCGCCCCCGACAGATTCTCGACCTGGCCTGCGGCACCGGCAACGTCTCGGAGCTGCTGGCCGCCGAAGGCTATCCCGTGACGGGCGTGGACATCGCCCCACACATGATCGCTGAAGCCCAGCGCAAGGCTGCCAGGAAGGGCCTACCCATCGCCTACTTCGTCCAGGACGCCGCCGAGCTAGACCTGCCCGGACGCCGGTTTGACCTGTGCATCAGCCTGTTCGACAGCCTCAACTATATCACCGCCCCTGGGCGTCTGGCCCAGGCGATGGAGCGCGTCGCCGCACACCTGACCCGCAACGGCCTGTTCATTTTCGACCTCAACACCGAGTTCGCCCTGCGCAACAAGTTCTTCGATCAGGACAACCTCGGCAGCGCCGAGCGCCTGCACTACGACTGGGACAGCGACTATTTTCCCGAAACCCGGCTCTGCCGCGTGCGCATGCAGTTCTGGTACCGCCAGGACAACGGCCAGGAACGCTACTTTGAGGAAGTTCACTGGCAGTACGCCTATCGTACGGACGAGATTTTAGACATGCTGCGCGCCGCCGGGTTTGACGACATCGCTACCTACCAGGCGTATACGCTCCGCCCCCCTACCCACACCTCCGACCGTATCTTCTACGTCGCCCGCAAGGTCTGAAGGGTCCCTGCCGGCGCTTTCCCGTATTCTTCTGCGGAAGCGCCGGCAGGATTTCTTAGCTCAAACGGCCAATAGTTCGAGCGCACAACGCCCCTCGCCTCTTGCCCTTCACTGCCGGGAGAGCGCGATGTCTGCGCCCGTATCCAGGTTCCGCGCAGTTCGTTTGCACCCTGGGCAATCTGCCTTCCCGCCGCGCTGTCTGGCATAGAGAGGTCAGGAGGTATAATAGAGGGAAGTTTGCCTGCATTCCTGTAGCATTATACTCGCTACGCTCCCATAAGGAAGATTCTCATGCTCTGCCCGAAATGCGGTCAAAACAATGCGGATGCGGCTCTATTCTGCGCCACCTGTGGGGAGAAGCTGACTCCCGCAGTGGTCTCCGGGCCTCAGAATGCGCCCTCCGGCCCCTCCGCTATTTCCATGAACCCGCTGGTGCCCGGCGCAAACCGCCCGATGCCTGGCGGACCGCCTCCGATGCCGGGGAATGCGCCGCCGGTCGTGCCGGGACTCGGCCAGCCGCAAGCCTACATGCCGCCGCCGGGCAGGCCGCAGCCTCTGGATGGCAGCCAGCCTCCGGCCTATTCCCCCTACGGTCAGCCGCAGCCGCCGCAGGCTTACCAGCCCTATAGCCCGCCGCCCGGAGCGCCCCAGCCGCTTAACGGGCCGCAGCCGGGCTTGCCGCCGCAGCCCTCGCCCTACGGCAGCCCTCCCGGTTATGGAGCGGCCCCAGCCCAAGCGGCCCTATGTCGCGTCTGCGGCAACGCGCTCACGCCACGGGACTATCAGTGCCCACGCTGCGGCGCCCCCGTGGGAACCGTCGCCAATCCCAACGACCCTACCTCTTCGACGTACATGCCCATCGGCGGCTACCGACAGATCGAGAACACCTCCGGGCAAAAGAGCAGCGTGCCGATGGAATTACAGGGGGGTTGGAACTGGGGGGCAGCGTTTCTTACCCTCTTCTGGGTCATCGCGCATAAAGTGTGGTGGGTTTTAGGAATCCTTGTCGCAGAATATTTCCTGAGTGGCCTCACCGCGGCCCTGGGCAACTCCGATGCCTCTACGGTCCTTTCGACTATCACGGGCATAGGAAATCTCATCTTGTTCATCTACATGGGTGTACGCGGAAACGCCCTTGCCTGGCAGTACCGTCATTTTGATAGCGTGGAACATTGCCGGACGGTGCAGCGGACATGGGCGCGATGGGTGCTCATCCTTTGCCTGATCATCCCGGCTAGCCTTGTCCTGCTCTTGATGCTCGTGGTCATGCTGAGTCGTACATCATGAGAGGACAACAAAGCTCTGGCAGAGGAGGCCGCTTCCGGTTACGTTTAAACCTGAGGACCTGGCTATCCGGAAGTTTGAGGGAATCAACTTGCATTAGAGAGGAAGTTTGTGATGAGCCTTTCACAACGGGCGCGGAATACGGCCCCGTCCCCTACTCTGGGCATCACCGCCAAGATCAAAGCCCTGCGCGCGCAGGGCGTGGACGTCGTCGGCTTTGGCGCGGGCGAGCCCGATTTCGATACGCCCGCCTACATCAAGCAGGCCGCCGTAGACGCTTTAAACGCCGGCTACACCAAATACACGCCCAGCAGCGGGGATGTGGACCTCAAAGACGCTATCGTCGCCAAGCTCGCCCGTGATAACAACCTGCACTACAAGCGCGAGAACGTGATCGTCTCCTGCGGAGCCAAGCACTCGCTCTATAATCTCATGCAGGCCCTGCTCGATCCCGGCGACGAGATCCTTATTCCCGCGCCTTACTGGGTCACCTACCCGGAACAGGTGCGCCTGGCGGACGGCAAGCCCGTCTGCGTGGAGACTCGGCCCGAAAACGACTTCATGCCCACCATCGAGGCCGTGCGCGCCGCCCTCACTCCGCGCACGAAGGGCCTGATCCTCAACTCGCCCTCCAACCCGACCGGCGGCGTCGCCTCGCGCCAGACGGTTGAGGCGCTGGCCGCGCTAGCCGTGGAGCATAACTTCTACCTCATCAGCGACGAAATTTACGAGAAGCTACTCTACGATGGACGCCAGCACATCAGCCCCGCCGCGCTTGGCCCGGAGGTCTTCCAGCGCACCGTCACCATCAACGGCTGCTCCAAAGCCTACTCCATGACCGGCTGGCGCATCGGCTATGCTGCGGCCGCGGATACCGAGCTCATCGCGGCCATGGGCCGTCTGCAGGATCAGTCCACTTCCAACCCGACCTCCATCGCCCAGAAGGCCGCCGTCGCCGCCCTCAACGGCCCGCAGGACGCCGTCGAAGAGATGCGCCAGGCCTTCGAGGAGCGGCGCAACCTGATCGTCGAAAAGCTCAACGCTATTCCCGGTGTCGCCTGCCGCCTGCCCGGCGGCGCGTTCTACGCCTTCGCCGACATCGCCTCCACCCGTGGCAAGCGCGCGGGCGAGCGCGTCATCGGCGGCTCGGACGACCTGGCCGATTACCTGCTGTCGGAGTTCCAGGTCGGCGTCATTCCCGGCTCCGGCTTCGGCGCGGACAACTATATCCGCCTGTCCTATGCGACTTCCAAAGAGAACATTCTCAAAGGGCTGGAGCGCCTAGACGCTGGCATCCGCAAACTGGAATAAGAGGATTAAACCACCCGCTGCGCTAGAGCCACGGAGACACGGAGGAAAAGCCGCACGGAGAGAAAACAAAAGCCTTTGGACAGGATTAACAGGATTACGGAGAGAGAGAAGCCTTGCTTCTCTGTGTAGTTGAAATCCAGTTAATCCCGTAAATCCTGTCTAAAAATCTGGTCTTATCTCTTTATTTTTCCTCTGTGTCTCTGTGCCTCTAGCGCAGCGGGTGGTTCTATCGTTTCGTCTATGGATGAGGATGGCCTGGATAAACTGCAAGCGCGATTGGGCGTGCGGTTTAAGGATCTCGCGCTCCTGCAACGCGCCCTGACCCACCGCTCGGCGGCTGCCGACAATCCTCTTGGGAGCAACGAGCGCCTGGAGTTTCTCGGCGACTCGGTGGTGGGGCTGGTCGTCAGCGAGAACCTGATCAAGCTGTTTCCAGACTACAGTGAGGGCGACCTGGCCAAGTCGAAAGCCTACATCGTCAGCGAGCCGGCGCTTGCCAACGCTGCCGCGGAATTGGGCCTGGAGGAGTTTGTCGTCATGAGCGCGGGCGAGGCGGCCTCCGGCGGGCGGCGGCGCCGCTCCCTCCTAGCCGATGCCTTCGAGGCCGTGATCGCCGCCGTCTATCTGGATCGGGGGATTCGCGCCGCCCGCCGCATCGTCCGCGACTCGCTGATGCCCGCCATTCGCGAGGTCGCCGCCGATCAGCATCGCCGGGATTATAAGTCGTCCTTGCAGGAGTTCGTCCAGGCGCGCGCGCGGAAAGCCCCCTTCTACCGCATCGTCGGCGAGGAGGGCCGCGAGCATGAGAAGACGTTCACGGCCCAGGCGGTCGTGGGCGAGATGGTCATCGGGGAGGGCATAGGCAGCAGCAAGAAAGAGGCCGAGCAAGCCGCCGCGCAAGATGCGCTGGAAAAGCTTCCCCTCCACTTTCCGGATGAGGACGAAAAATAAAGGAGTACACTCGCAAGATGCCAGGTACCGATACCCCTGCCGCCGACATCGGCGTCTTCGGCGGGAGCGGATTCTATTCTCTGTTGGACAACGTGCGTGAAGTTCGACTGGATACGCCCTATGGGGCGCCCAGCGATAGCGTGTTCCTGGCCGAAGTGGCCGGCAAGCGCGTGGCCTTCCTGCCCCGGCATGGTCGGCACCATACCATCCCGCCGCACCGAATCAACTACCGGGCCAACCTCTGGGCCATGAAGGAACTGGGCGTGCGCTTCCTGATCAGCCCGTGCGCCGCCGGAAGCCTCCAGCCCCACGTCAAGCCGGAGCATTTCGTCGTCTGTGACCAGTATGTGGATCGCACGCGCGGGCGCGAAGATACCTTCTACGACGGCCCCAACGTCTACCACGTCAGCAGCGCTGAACCTTATTGCCCGGAGCTGCGCCGCCTCGCCATTGAGGTCATCCGGGAGCAGGGCATTACGGTGCATGAGCGGGGTACCGTCGTCGTCGTGCAGGGGCCGCGCTTCTCCACCAAGGCGGAAAGCCAGTGGTACACCAAGGCCGGTTGGGAGGTCATCAATATGACCCAGTATCCGGAAGCCTATCTGGCGCTGGAGCTGGCCATCGCCGTCGTCAATATCTCGCTCATTACGGACTACGATTCGGGCCTGGTCGTGGAGGGCGGCGTTGCTCCCGTGACGCAGGAGGAGATCTTTACCGTCTTCAAGAAAAATGCAGAACGGATCAAAACGGTGGTGCTTGAGCTGATCCGGCGCATTCCTCTCGACCTGGATAGCCCCTGCCATCACGCCCTGGATCATGCCAAAGTGGGCGGATAAGTTTGCCCCCTTTAATCGAACCAGTGTGGAATTGCAAAGGAGAACGTAATTGGCGGTGGGGAAAGGCTGGCCTGACTAAGGTCGGCTGTCTGGCCCCTGTTTTCGGCTGTTAAGGAGGGTTGGAAAACGAGATGCGGATAGGTATGCAAGACAAGCCGCTGCAAACGGTCGCGTGGCAGAACGGCAAGGTACGCCTGATCGACCAGACGGCGCTGCCCGAACGGCTGCAATACGTGGAGCTATCGGACTGGCGCGAGGTGGCGGAGGCCATCCGCACGATGGTCGTGCGCGGGGCCCCGGCCATCGGCTGCACCGCCGCGCTGGGCCTGGCGCTTGGGGCTCGCGGCATCATCGCCGAAAACCGCGAGGCGTTCCTGCGCCGCGTCGCCGGCATTGCCGAAACCTTCCGCGCCGCCCGCCCCACCGCCGTCAATCTCTTCTGGGCTGTAGATCGCATCTTTGGCGTGGCCCAAAACACCGAGGGCAATCCGGTTGACCTTAAAGACGCTATGCTGCACGAAGCCCTCCGCATGCTCGACGAGGACATCGAGGCCAACCGCCGCCTGGGTGAGTACGGCGCCGCCCTGCTCTCCGATAACAGCAACGTCCTGACCCATTGCAACGCCGGCGCGCTCGCCACCGTCGGCTATGGCACGGCGCTGGGCGTCATTCGTGCCGCCGCCGAATCCGGCAAGCGCATCCATGTCTATGCGGACGAGACGCGCCCGCGCCTGCAGGGCATGCGGCTGACCGCCTGGGAGCTGATGCAGGATAACATCCCCGTCACCGTCATCGCCGATAACATGGCCGCCAGCCTCATGCGCCAGGGCAAGGTAGATTGCGTCATCGTCGGCGCGGATCGCATCGCCTCCAACGGGGATACCGCCAACAAGATCGGCACCTATGGCGTGGCCATCCTGGCCAAGCATCACAACATTCCGTTCTATGTTGCCGCGCCGTTCTCTACCATTGACATGAAGCTGGCGAGCGGGGTTCAGATCCCCATCGAGCAACGGGAGACGGTAGAAATGACGCATATCGAGGGCATTCGTGTCGCGCCCGAAGGCGTGGAGGTTGTGAACCCGGCCTTCGATATTACGCCCGGCGAGCTGGTCACCGCCTTCATCACCGAGCGTGGCGTCATCGAGCCGCCCTACACGACAACCTTGGCCCAGCATGCGCCGCCGCCGGATCGGGAGGTCGTCAGCGCCGCCCGTTAGTTGCTCTTACCCAATCGAAAGCGAGGAGGGGTTGGATGGATAAGCTATTGGCCGAGAGCCTGGTGCGTGACGTGCCGGACTTTCCCAAGCCAGGCATTCTTTTCAAAGATATCACGCCGGTCATGCAAAACCATGCCGCGTTGAAGGAAGTTACGGACCGGCTGGCCGCGTGGGGACGCGACCGGCAGGCAGATGCGGTCGTCGGCATTGAGGCGCGCGGCTTCGTCTTTGGCGCGCTGGTTGCCCAGGCGCTTGGCGTGGGATTCATCCCCGTCCGCAAGCTTGGCAAGCTGCCCTACAATACCATCTCGGAAGAGTACGCGCTGGAATACGGCACGAACACGGTGGAGATGCACGCCGATTCCGTTCAGCCGGGTCAGCGCGTGCTCATCATTGACGACGTGCTGGCCACAGGGGGCACGGCGGCAGCGGCGGCGCGGCTGGTGGAAAAGCTAGGAGGCAAGGTCGCCGGGCTTGGCTTTCTCATCGAACTGGGCTTTCTGGAGGGCCGCAAAGTCCTGAGCGCCTATGATGTCTACGCGCTCCTTCGCTATGATTGAGGCTTCCAACCGCCCAGGGAGCCGAGGTCAGGAGGTTCACGCGAGGTTCTTAGCAGCCAGGAGAGCTTTCCGCCGGGTCGTTTTTCTCGGTACGGCGGATAGTACAGAGGACGCCCGCCGAGGCGAGCCTATCCCATCTCCTCCGCAATAGGAACCGCCTCCAGTTCGGCGATGAACGCCCGCTGCTTCTCCTCCGTCCAGGCCGCCCAGGCTTCCTTATAGAGGCAGTGGAGCCTATCGACGCGCACGGCGCGCTCATACATCTCTCTATCTACCCTGGCGGCAAACTCGGCCAGCTCCCGGCGCGCTTTGTGGTATTCATCCCGAGCCCGTTGCATGGCTATGTACAGTTCATCTTCCCGCAAAGCCATTTCCTGCTCTCCTCTATCTCGCGCTCATCCAGAAGAACCCATAATGCCGAGGGCAGATTTGCCTGCGGCGATGCGCGCTCCTCTATTCTAGCGCACTTGCGCAAAAAATACAAATGTGGATAGCACAGCGTTATAAAACCGGTAACAATCGGGGCAAGGCAGATCGAATGAAGCCGGGGAACTCCGGGATTCCCTGGCGCCAGGAAGGTAAGGCAAAGGAGTATTCAGGCGGCAAGGCTAAGAGTGCCTGATAGGACCTGGCCGTAAGACGCTACCTCATTCCGGCCCTCTTCATTGCAGCTCAGAGGGGTAGGTATGCCCGTTGGCTCCTTCGGCCACAAGGGAATAAATTCCCTCGCTCGGTGGCCTACGACCCAGTGTCCGCCTACGCGGACACGTACAGGTAGGCGACTGGTTGAGTGTCCCCGTAGGGGTCGCCAGGCGGAGGGCTGTGGCCAGGTGTGGCTAGGCGGAGGCGCGAACCATTGCCGCGCCGACCCGAGCAGGGGCCCAACCATGGCAGGCCCGACCCTGGCAGTCCGTTGTAGGCCCGACCCTGGCAGTCACTGAGCCGAAGGCTATAAAGCGAAGGGCTTTAGCCCGTCGTCAAAGATAGAACGGGCGAGCTTCCCTACCCCTCTCAACCCTTGCAGGAAGAGGGAGAACGGGTTTGTTAGGCGCTCTAAATTCGGTACTGGCGGACGCGTCCGGCCAGGTCACGGGTGATACGCGCCGCGACGTAAATACCGTCTTGCTTGTAGTCGGCTTTCAGGACGCGGCCGTACTCGTAGCACTGGGCCACGAGGTCGCTGCGGTCATAGGGAATGCGCAGGCACACATCCTCCAGCAGGCTGGAAAGCGTATGCACCACGCGCTCCATTAGCTGCGGCATGCCCTCGGCGGTCCTGGCAGAGATGGCCACAGCATTCGGCGTATCGGCTACCATTTCCTGCAAGAAGAACTTATCCCAGACTAGATCGGCCTTATTAAAGACCGTGATGATCGGCTTATTTCCTGCGCCCAGCGACTCCAGCACCTCCTGGACGGCCTGCTGCTGCACCTGGCGGTGCGGATGGCTGGCATCCACAACATGGATAAGAAAATCGGCTTCGATGGTCTCTTCCAGCGTGGCGCGGAAGGCGGCGACCAGGTGCATGGGCAGGTTGCGGATAAACCCTACCGTATCGGTGAGCAGGATGGCCCATCCGTCCGGCAGCACCACGCGCCGGGTGGTCGGGTCCAGCGTCGCAAACAGTTTCGGGTCGGCGTAGATCTCGCTGCCGGAGAGCGTGTTGAGCAGCGTGGATTTGCCCGCGCTGGTATAGCCAACGAGCGCCGCCGTCGGGAACGGCAGGCGGCGGCGATGGGCGCGCTGCTGCTGGCGGGTACTGCGGACCTCGGCCAGCTGGGCCTCCAGGTCGCTGATGGTTTCGCGGACCTTGCGCCGGTCGGTATCCAGCTTGGTTTCGCCCGCGCCGCTCCGGACGCCGATGCCGCCCTGCTGGCGCTCAAACTTAGTATAGAGGCTGGACAGGCGCGGCAGCAGATAGGTTAGCTGCGCCAACTCCACCTGCAGCTTACCTTCCCGCGTGTGCGCGCGCTGGGCAAAGATATCCAGAATGAGCTGCGTGCGATCAATCACGCGGCACTTGACGGCCTCCTCCAGGTTGCGCACCTGCACCGGCGAGAGCTCGCTATCGACGATGACGAGGTTGGCTTTGCTATCCAGCACGCCCGCGAAGAGCTCCTGGGTTTTGCCGGGGCCGATAAAGAAGGCCGGGTCCGGCCGGTCACGTCGCTGATAGAACTCGCCCACGACTTCCGCGCCGGCGGTCTGGGCCAGGGCGGTCAACTCTTCGAGGGCATAGGGGCGCAGCTCTTCGTTCGGCTCGACCGAGACCAGGACGGCGCGCTCCCGATCATTGATTTCATAGAGTACAGGCGTTTTAGGCATACTCTAGTTTCCCACATGGGAAGCGGCTTGTCAAGCAATTTTAGTCAAAAAGACCGGAGACGTGGCGCCTGTCCCGCAGCGTGTAGAGGGATCTTCCGCCATGCCGGATACGCCGCAGAAGTAAAGTAAAAAGAGCGCGGCGCTATTTCAGAGCGTGCATAATGCGCCCCAACGGTCGCGGCGGAGAATGCAGCGCCGGCAGGAGAGAACAATACGGATAACCTTATGTGTATTTTAATTGCCGAAGACAATGCGATCCAGCGTCAATACCTGACGCAGCTTTATGCGGCCCGCTTCCCCGATCATGGGCCCATCGAGGCGGTGGCGGACGGCGTCGCCGCCGTCGAACTGGCCAACAAGCTTCGGCCAGATCTCCTCATTCTCGACATCCAGATGCCCGGTAAGAACGGAATTCAGGCGGCGCGCGAGATCTGGGCGGCGGAGCCGCACGCCCGGATTCTGTTCTGGTCGCAGTTCAAGGATGAAATCTACCTGCGGGAGCTGGGGCGGATCGTGCCGCCGGAAACCGTCTATGGCTATCTGCTCAAGACGGCCACCGAGGAGCAACTGGTCTCGGCGGCGCGGGCGGTGCTGATTGACGAGCAGTGCTGGATCGATCGTGAGGTGCGCGGACTGACCTCGCGCGCGGCTAATCCCGCCACCGGACTGACCGATGCCGAATACGAGGCCCTCATTGACATCGCGCTTGGCCTGACCGATAACACCATCGCGCGCCGCCGATTCCTCTCCCGCCGAGGCGTCCAGAACCGCCTGAGCGCCCTCTACACCAAGCTCGGCATTGACCAGGAAGAGGAAGAGGGCGCGAGCGCAGCCTCTTCTGCGATCGGCCAGACCTTCAACCCGCGTAACCGGGCTGTTCTGGTCGCGTTGCTGCGCGGCCTGATCAATCCGACGGAGCTGGCGCGCGAGGCTCGCGCTCTGAACGACTGGCTGGCTGCCAACCGGCATTAAGCGCGCCGAACAAACCCTCGGGCGCCGATCCTCTTATGCCCGCCGCCACACGCGGTCCCACCATCCTGGTTTCTTCCGCTCCTCTGCGGGCGCAGCCGGTATTTCTACGCTCGGTTCCGGACTCTGCGCTGCGGCGGGCGTTTCGCCTGCCGGCGCTTCCTTCTCCGCGCCTGGCTCGGGAGCTTCTTCTGGCTCCGAAGTTTCGGCGGGCTGGTCGGCACGCATACGTGCCAACTCCATGAGCACCGACTCCGCGCCCTGGCGCACCGCTGCCTCTGGCGCATCAAGCATCTGCTGGCATAACTCGGCTATGTCCGGAAGCGCGTACTCCAGATGAAGGTTGGCGTCACGGTAGTTCACAGCGCGCAGCGCCTGCACTATCTGGAGCTTCTGGGCCGCCGTGAGGTAGTCGGCGCTCAGGACTTTGTGCGCCAGCGTGTGGGCATCGCCCAGCCCGGCTAAGAGCTCCGCGGCGCGGGAGCGTTCCTCCCACTCTCCGGAGACCACTGCCTGGCTCAATCGCGGCACGGCGCGCAGATCGCCCATCTCCCCCAGGGCGACAGCAGCATAGTAGCTGGCAGCCGGGTCCCCTTCCTCCAGCGTCTGCAACAATGCTGCCACGGCGGGCGCACCGATCTCAACCAGGGCGACCGCCGCCCACGAGCGAACAAACTTGTCTTGATCTGTCAGGGCGCGGATCAAGGGCCCTACCGCGCGCTCCTCTCGAAGCTTGCCCAACTCGTAGGCAGCGCGCGAGCGCACGTCTCTGCGGGGGTCTTCCAACGCCTGGATCAAGTCCTCGATAGGGTCCGATTGCGGAGTATTCATGGGCGAACACCTCCGACTGAAAGCATCTTCTTTGCCTAGCCGCGCGCAGGCTCGGCCATGTGCCCGTCGTTAGCCCGCACCTTTCCCGATCCCCAGGTTCCGGGCGTGAAAGGCGATAGCTTCCTGAACGTGGGTGTCCCAGTAGGCCCAGTCATGCGCGCCGGGGAACTCGGCGTATTCGTGCGGGTAGCCGATCTGATCCAGGTAGGCGTGCAGTGCGCGGTTGTCCTCGATCAGGAAGTCTTCCGTGCCGCAATCAATGCGCAGGGCGGGCCGTTTCTCCGAAGCCAGCTTCTCGGCCAGGGCGAAGATGTCGTCCGGGCCGCCGACCGGATTTTCGCCGACGATGCGGCGGAACTCCGTGTTCCAAGGGTTCTCAGAATCGGGCGGCAGTGGCCTGTGGGCAAAGCAGAGCGCCCCCGAATGGCTGACGGCGGAGCAAAAGAGATCGGGATACTTCAGCGCCAGCTTGGCCGCGCCGTAGCCGCCCATCGAAAGCCCGCCGATGCAGCGGCCCTCGCGCGCCGCCTTTGTGTGAAACATCTTATCCACGTAGTTGACCAGGTCGCGGACAATGGCCGTCTCCCACGCCATGCCCTCTTTCGCGTCGCAATAGAAGCCCCGTCCGCCGTCGGGCATCACCACGATCAGCGGCAAATCCTGGACGTAGCGCTCGATGCTGGTGCGCCGCTGCCAGATGGTGTGGTCGTCGGAGAGGCCGTGCAGCAGGTAGAACGTGGCGAACGGCCCTTCGTGATCGCCTTCCGGCAGGATAATATCGGCGGCAGTCGCCTTCTGCAGCGCCTTGCTGAAGTACTTCAATTCACAAAAAGCCATCTCGAAACGTTGCCTCCTTGAATTCAAAAAGCTCTACCCTATCCTGCCTGGGAGCAACCGCTTGATCGCCCATCCCGCCGTGTTTTTGCGTCTTCCCGTTGCTCGCCCAAAACACTAGGCTGTCCCCTCGCCTGCTTCTTCTTCCTGGGCAGCGGCCCGCAACAGTTCCTGGGGCGGTGTGGGAGCGGCATCCTGCGCCGCCCGCAAGCTGGTTCGCAGCCACTGAAGCAGTTGGGTCCACATGAATTGTTTCTTTCTTCCAGCGGGCGCAATAGAGGTGGCGATCCTGAAAGCAGAGGCTTCCAGGTCGCCACCGTGGAATCACCGCAGGGCAGGCAGGCTTCTAACGCTCAGGACTGGGTGGGCGTGCCGCCAGCCGGGCGCGACGCGGCAACAGCGGCAGGATAAGTGCCGAGGGCCGGCTGTTCGCCGCCATCGTCCGCAGCGCTCAGAGCGGCGGTCGTCTCCGCAGCCGGCAGGGAGGAGGCCGACGGAGCGGCGGTCTCTGCTTTCGTCTCCTCTGCCTTGGAATTAGCGCGCTTTGCCATCTCGATAAACGGGGTCAGCAGGTCAATCGGCACGGGCAGAATGGTCATGCTGCTGCGCTCCGAGGCGATCTCGCGCATGGATTGCAGGTAGCGCAGTTGCAGCGCCGCCGGCTCCTTGCTCATCGTGGCTGCCGCCTGTGTCAACCGCTGCGCCGCCTGGTACTCGCCTTCGGCATTGATGACCTTGGCCCGCTTGTCGCGCTCGGCCTCGGCCTGCGCCGCCATCGCCCGCTTCATCGTCTCCGGCAGCGAGACATCGCGCACCTCGACGGCCGTGACCTTGACGCCATAGGGTTCCGTCTGCTGATCAATCACGTCCTGGAGATGCTGGTTGATGCGCTCACGTTGCGAGAGCAATTCGTCCAGTTCCGCTTGGCCGATGGTGCTGCGCAGGGTGGTCTGGGCGATGAGCGAGGTCGTGCGCATGTAGTTCTCGATGTTGAGAATGGCCGCGCGCGGGTCTACCACATAGAACAGCACGATGGCGTCCACCGTCACCGGCACATTGTCGCGGGTCATCATCTCCTGGCGCGGCACGTCGAGGGTGACGATGCGCGTATCTACCCGGTAGGCGCGGTCAATCCCGAAGGGCAGCAGGAAGATCGGCCCCGGCCCGGTCATGCGCTGGAACTTGCCAAGCCGCAGCACGACGGCGCGCTCCCAGTTCGCCAGCACCTTAAACGTCGAAGAGACAAAGATCACGGCGAACATCGCCGCAATAGCCGCGTAAATCCACTCCATTTTGGGCCTCCTTCGTACCCACATCCCGTGAGAACATCCAGGGCGCTTTCTGACGACGTCACTACACAGTTCGGCAGGCTCCAGGCAGTTTCCTATCACCGAGAGAGGACTTTCATAATACATTACGGTAAGCGGCTGTGACGGGTGTCAGAGGGTGGTGCATTGCCGGCACGCATGGCGTTTGCCCGGAAGCAAAGGAGCAACAACAAACCCCTCTTCCTTCGCGTGGAAGAGGGGCCGGGTATGAAGACCGTGTTGCCGCCTGTCCGCTGCAAGCCATTGTCAGGCCGATTGCCTATGCACGGTGTAAGGCTGGATGAGTACTTCCGCTGGAATGCCTAAACCGTTGTGTAGGCGGCGGATCATCTCAATCGTTAGGGCACGCCGTCGGTTCAGCACCTCGGCTACACGGGCACGGCTGCCAAGGTAAGGTTCCAGGTCACGGCGTGTCAGGCCCCGACTTTCTAAGTGATAGAGCAAGGCTTCGATAGGATCGGGAGGGAGAACCGGATAGTGCTTGCGTTCGTAGGCTTCCACCAGCGTTGTCAACACTTCCAGACGGTCGCCCTCGGGAGTGTCGGGTTGAGCTTCAAAGAGAGCCTCAATCTCCTTTAACACCTGCTCATACTCGGCTTCTGTTTTGATGGGGCGTAGGGACATCGCCAACTCCTCAAATGGTTTCTGCATCTATCTGCTCAGAGGTCGTCTTGCCCTTAACGAGGAATGAAATATTTTGGTTGGCGAGCGCTTCCAGAGCGGCCTCAGGCACCAGATGCTCTCCAGACTTTAACACGCGACCGGAAAAACGGCCTAGCAGGAAGGCCAGAGCGCGCTTCTCCGTATCGCGGTCGGGAAACGTGATTGTTACCATATCAAGTTATCCTTATCTCAGGCCGTTGTTTTTGTCCTGGCCTGCGGGTGGAGATCTACCTGAGGCGCGTCCGGCGTATACAGCCACGAACTGCCCCATAACGGTCGGCAGCATAACTCAGATCCGTAACTCCTCGTTCTCTCGCTTGAGAGCCTTCATCCAGAGTGAATAGACGGCTGGTAAAGCCGTAGATGCGTTCCAGCATGGCTAGAGCCATCCCCTTGATGGAAGCGAACATTGTCTCTGTCTCTGCTTGAAGTGCCTGCGTTTCCGCCTTAAGTGTTGCAATCTCCTTCTGATCGCGCTTCATTTGCGCCAGAGCCTGGTCAATCTCAGCGAAAAGCTGCAAGATGGCTCCGTCCACGTCGGCAGGCAGTTGAGCCGCAGAGGCAGAAGGAACAGTATCGTTCATGGCTTCGGTCCTCCTCTTCTCATTATATCATAACTCACTGCCTGGACCGCCCTGGTTGTTCGGATACAGGTCACTGCCCATGTCGAGAACGCCTAACAATCCCAAAATGGTCCTGCCGCCTCGCCGGATAATGGCTGGAACTTTCCTTCGGGTCACTTTTGCCTCTTTAGCACCGTATAATTTACCGACAGCCATATTCTTGCAGGAAATGCATTCTCTCTGTCGAAAATAGCGCCTGTTACGATTTGGTTCTGCCGCACGCGCCCGCGGAGGTCGTCATGCCTGCTGTTTCCTCAGGCCGCACTCTGCCGACCGGAACCGTCACCTTTCTCTTCACCGATATTGAGGGCAGCACCCAACTCTGGGAACAACGCCCGGAGGCTATGAGTGCGGCCCTGGCCCATCATGACGCCCTCCTGAATCACGCTATCGAAGACCATAACGGCTCTGTCTTCAAAAAGGGAGGCGATGCCTTCTGCGCCGTCTTTGCGACCGCTTCCGAAGCGCTGGCGGCGGCTCTGGCGGCGCAGATCGCCCTGCACCATCCCCAGGCGCAGGCTGCTTCCGCCGATACGGGCCTGACCTTACGGGTACGCATGGCCCTGCACACGGGCACGGCGGAACAGCGCGACGAGGACTACTTCGGCCCCGCGCTCAATCGGGTCGCACGCCTGTTGGCTGCCGGGCATGGCGGGCAGGTGCTCGTTTCAGAAGCCACGCAAGGGCTGGTTCAGGGTTCCTTGCCGTCCGGGGCCAGCCTGAAAGACCTGGGCGAACATCGGCTCAAAGACCTGGAGCGCGCCGAGCGGATTTTTCAACTGCTGCACCCCGACCTACCCGCCGACTTCCCCCCACTCCGCTCGCTGGATGCGTTCCGGCATAACCTACCCATACAGTTGACCAGTTTCATCGGGCGGGAAACGGAAATCCTCAATATCAAAAAGCGACTCAAAGCAAAACGAATGCTGACGCTGACGGGTATCGGCGGTTGTGGCAAGACGCGCCTGGCCCTTCAGGTCGCCGCCGAGGTCGTGGAAGAGTATCCGGATGGCGTCTGGCTGGTGGAGTTGGCGGCGCTGACCGATCCGACGCTCGTGCCGCAGCAGGTCGCCACGGTGCTTGGAGTGAAGGAAGCGCCGGGCCGTCCGTTGCCGGATACGCTGGCGGAAGCCCTCAAGCCCCGGCATATGCTGCTACTGCTGGACAATTGCGAGCATCTGAAAGAGGCGTGCTCCCTGCTGGCGGATACCTTGCTGCGCGCTGCTCCCGGTTTACAGATCCTTGCCACCAGCCGGGCGGTACTGAGCGTACCGGGAGAGACTACCTACCGCGTGCCCTGCCTGGATATTCCGCCCGATCCTGAGCAATTGCCCTCTCTCGACACGTTCAGGGAATACGAGGCAGTACGCCTGTTTGTCGAACATGCCACTTCCGTAGAGCCTACTTTTGCCATTACCGCGCAGAACGCGCCTGCGCTGGCACGCATCTGCCAGCTTCTGGACGGCATTCCGCTGGCCATCGAATTAGCGGCATCGCGCGTGCGCGCCCTGCCGGTGGAACGGATCGCCCAACGCCTGGAGCATCACTTTGATCTGCTCTCGCACGGCGCTTTCAGGGCGCTGCCCCGCCAGAAGACCCTGCGCGCGACCATAGATTGGAGCTATAACCTGCTCGACGAGCCGGAACGCACTCTGCTGCGCGGCCTGGCCGTGTTTGCAGGCGGGTGGTCGCTGGAAGCGGCGGAGGCCGTTTGCGCGGGCGAGAGAATCGAGGATTGGCAGGTGCTGGACTTGCTGACGCAATTAGTGGACGAGTCGCTGGTGATCTATCAGGAGCAGGCAGGACGTGAGCGCTATCGCCTACTGGAGACCGTACGCAAATATGCTCTGGACAAGCTAGAAGCGGCAGGCGAAGCCGACCAGGTGCGCAGCCGCCATCTGGAGTATTTCCTGGGCCTGGCCGAAGAAGCAGAATCGAAACTCCGCGGCCCAGAGCAAGCCGACTGGCTCAAGCGGCTGGAATCCGAACACGACAATCTGCGGGCGGCGCTGAAGTGGCCTGTCCATAGCGAGATGCGCCTGCGCCTGGCGAGCGCGCTCTGGCGGTTCTGGGCGACACACGGCTATTTCAGCGAGGGGCGCAGTTGGCTGGAAGGCGCGCTCTCTCGCAGCGAAGGCATCTCAGAGAGCGTGCGCGCCAAGGCCCTTAACGGCGCAGGCGTCCTCGCCACCAGGCAGGCAGACCATGCTACGGCGCGTTCGTTATTAGAACAGAGTCTGGCGATACGCCGCCAACTGGAGGATATTCGCGGCGTCGCCGAGGCACTCAACAATTTGGGAATTGTGCTGCGTGATCAAGGCGACTACGCAGCCGCTCAAGCTTGCTATGAGGAGAGCCTGGCAAAGTGCCGAACGCAGGACGATAAGTGGATGCTAGCAGCCGTGCTCAATAATATGGGTTCTCTGGCACTCGACCAGCACGAGTATACACAGGCGCGTTCCTGCTATGAAGAGAGCTTGGCCTTCTATAAAGAACTGGGCGATACCGTCAATATCGCAAGCACTTCCAACAATCTAGCGGTTATCACCTTTGGACTTGGAGACTACGCCCAAGCACGTCGTTTTTTTCAGCAAAGCCTGGCTTCGTTTCGTGAGCTAGGAAACAGATGGGCCGAAGCGATCACGTTGACCAATCTGGCTAGCGCTGTGATGAAGCTGGACGAGCCGTGTGCAGCAGAGTCGCTTTTCCTGGAAAGTCTCCGTATACGGTCTGCCGTGGGAGATAAAAGTGGTATGGCCTATCCGCTTATGGGTCTGGCAAACGTGGCGGAAATTCAGAAGGACTATCCGCGTGCCGTGCAACTGCTGGCTGCCGCTGAAACCGTCCGCGATACCTTTGGTGTTGTCCTCTCTCCTTCTCAATGGGCAGAGTATATCCAGGAATGGGAAGCCTTACGCGCTAAGCTGACCGAGGAGGATTTTAAGACGAGTTGGGAGCGAGGAAAAGCAATGACACTCGAAGAAATCCTTTCATTGGCATCTCAGAACACGAACAAGGCATAGTTCACGTGACGATGGATAGCATACTGAAGGAGGAGCAGCCATGCGTTTCCAGACGACAGCCAGGACTTTTGTCCGGTCCCGAAGTTTCCTTTTGCTGCTATTAGCTTCTATCCTTGTGCTTGTTGGGTTCGCTGTCTATGCCAAGCCACCTACGCCTAAAACTTCGCATAAGAAGCTCGTACAATCTAGAACTCGCAATAAACGGCGTAGATTTGCCAGACTAGTGCCGCCTGTTATTCCGCTTCAAACTATTCCTATCTCCGTTAAGCGGAGCGGTCCGGTACTACGTGCAGCAGATGACGACGAGGACCCAGATGTGCATAAGAGGACCGGAGCAATCTATAGTATCAATATTCTGTCCTCTTCGATGGATCCTAACAATAAGTCCGTGGTGGTCGCCTTTGATACGGTAGACTGCACGCTCGCAGCCGTTCAAGGTGGAAACTGTACAGTTCATCAAATCGGGAATGATTGGGTGTTGACGGTTAGTCGAATAAACCCCAATAAGCCAGTAACCAACATAAAGTTCAAACTTACACCAACAGCAACAGCAACAGAACCTGCAACCCTCTATGTCGTCGGCAAACGTGATTTTGTCTACGCTAGCATTTCCTTCAGAGCGATGAACTAATTGATTGCCTGTCCGAGTAAGCCTACAGCCTGCACCTGATGTAGTGTCCAGTCCTGTTTATACCAGGGCTGGACGTTCTTGGGGTTGAAACCAGTCGACTCGCCTCGGAGGAATGCGTCTCCTCTCTGTGGAAAAGGGACCCAAAGCCACCCCACAGAAAGGAATCGCGCCCCATGCCTGAGGACATCCGCTTCGATACCTACTACCCGTATGCCGAACTCACCGAGCGCCTGCAAAGCCTGGTCGCCGCCCATCCCAACCTGCTGGGCATCGAAAGCATCGGTAAGAGCTATGAGGGGCGCGATGTCTGGTGCGTGACCGCCACTAACTTCGCCACCGGCCCCGCCGAGGAGAAGCCTGCCTTCTGGACCGACGGCAACATCCACGCCACCGAAGTCTCGGCCTCCTCGGCCTGCCTCTACCTGCTGCACAAGCTCGCCACGCAGTACGGCCAGGATGCCGACGTGACTCGCGCGCTGGATACCCGCGCCTTCTATGTCGTGCCGCGCGTCAACCCGGACGGCGCGGAGCTCTACTTTGCCGAAAAGCCCAGGTATATCCGCTCCAGCACGCGGCCCTACCCCTACGACGAGGAGCCGCTGGAAGGCTTGAAGCAGGAGGACATAGATGGCGACGGGCGGCTGCTCCAGATGCGCATCCAAGACCCGAACGGCCCCTGGAAGCCGCATCCCGAACACCCACGCCTGCTGGTGCGCCGCGACCCCACCGAGACGGGCGGAACCTACTACCGCCTGCTGCCCGAAGGCATCCTGGAGAACTGGGACGGCCTCACGCTCACCGTGCAGCGCAACAAGGAGGGCCTGGACCTCAATCGCAACTTCCCGGCCCACTGGCGGCAGGAGCATGAGCAGCACGGTGCAGGGCCGTTTCCCGGCAGCGAGCCGGAGGTCTACAACCTGGTGAAGTTCATCACCGCGCACCCGAACATCACCGGCGGCATCACCTTCCATACCTACAGCGGCGTGCTGCTCCGGCCCTACGGCACGCAGGCCGACGATACCATGCCCGCCGAAGACCTCTGGACGTTCCAGGCCATCGGCAAGAAGGGCACCGAGATCACCGGCTACCCCAACGTCAGCGTCTTCCATGACTTCCGCTACCACCCGAAAGAGGTCATCACCGGCGTCTTTGACGACTGGATGTACGACCACCTGGGCGTTTACGCCTGGACGGTCGAGATCTGGTCGCCGCAGCGGCAGGCGGGCCTGACGGAAGGCTTTGACGGCAACACCAAGCCAGGCTCCTTCAAATTCATTGACTGGTACCGTGACCATCCCATCGAAGACGACCTGAAGTTGCTGGAGTGGGCGGATAAAGATCTGGACGGCCAGGGGTACGTGGAGTGGTATCCCTTCGAGCACCCGCAGCTTGGCCCGGTGGAACTGGGCGGCTGGAATGCGCTCTACGCCTTTCGCAACCCGCCCCCACCGTTTTTGGAGAAAGAGATCGCGCCGCTGGCCGATTGGGTTCTCTGGCACGCCCTGATCTCTCCCAAGCTGGAGATTTACCGGGCGGAGGCGGAGCCGCTGGGCGATGGAACGTATCTGGTGCGGCTGGTCGTGGACAATACGGGGTGGCTGCCGACCTATATCAGCAAGAAGGCGCTGGAAAAGAAGGTCGTGCGGGAGGTCGTGGCCGAGATCGAGTTGCCTGAGGGCGCGACCCTGGAGAGCGGCAAGGCGCGCGTAGAGATCGGCCAGTTGGAGGGTCGCGCCTATAAAAGCCCCACGCCCTACGGCTGGGCCGCCGACCCAACCGCCGAGCGCGCCAAAGTCGAGTGGGTCCTCCGCGCGCAGCCGGGAGGCACGGTTAAGCTCACCGCCCGCCACGAGCGCGCCGGAACCATCCGGGCCGAGGTGCCCTTGCGCTAAGAGTGTCTACGGTAATTGCTGGCAGCCCACCCCTAAAGGGATGGGCTGTGTCGCTAGGCGGAGGCGCGAACCGTTGAGCGCCGATCCTTGCAGTCGGCAAGCCCGCTCAAGCGGGCTGCCAGAGGTTGGTTTGTCCTCTTCAGGGGTTACCAGAAGGGAGAGCCCCCTTCAGGGGGCTTGCCGCCTACAGCCCGGTCCTTTAGGGCCGGGCGCAGTCCGGCCCTCGCTATTGTTGAGAGCGCCGGTATGAGGATAGCGTTCTAGGCCGGCTCAAAGAGAGCGGCTAAATTGCCTGTGGTGGCCCAGGCTTTCTCAAAACTGGAGCGTGGAATGCTTTGATTCGGCCCCTGATAGGGATGAGGATCATGGACGGCAACGTCAGGGTCATCTATCCTCACGACCACAACGGCATGACCGCAATCATAGCTCCAAGAAGGCAGCGGCCCTGTTTGCAAAAAGACGATGGGCACGCAATTACCGGCCAGGGAAACCGTCAAGTCGGCTAGATCGCAAGGGCCAATGGTCAGGCGGAGAGGGCGTTGGGCGCGGACGGCCAGCTTCGTCGCCAGGCGGGCCACATTGGCTGCCGGGGTTTCCAGCAGTGGCTTAGTCTCCAAAATCCGCCGCAGCTCTTTTTCTTGCATACGGACGCCGTAGTGTTCCAGCATCATCCGCGCGCAGGCAGGCACGCACGAGTAGTCCTTCTCCTGCGGATAGTAGGGTATCACTAGCCTCGCAGACTGCGGCAATTGGCTCGTATCTCCTTTAGCGTGTTTCTGCTTAGCTTTAGCTCACCCGTCTCGGCATTGACGCGAATCGTGCCGACCTCCATCGGACGATAATCATGCATTCGCGAGGTCAGAAGGACAGGCACCATCCAATCCGCTTCGCCCTCAGAATGCACCGGTTCGCCGGCGCGCAACTGGTTGCCGAGCGCCAGAATCAGAAATTGAGTCACTCTGGTCTGTATGGCGGCGACTTCGTTATTCGGCTGTGGATTCCTTGACCCTTCGGTTGGCATTCTGCTCTTCCCTTTACAGGCCCATTTCCAGGCCCTCCTGTTGCAAGGCCTTTCGGTATTGTTCCGCTTCTCCAGTTACGTCTACGAGCCTTAAATCCGCAAAGTTCACGGAGGCGGCCATTCCCGGCGGAAGCAAGCTGCCGATCCTGGTATTGCCTCCGAATGCAGGCCCTGACAACTCTTCTAGCCTGTCTTGATACCGCTTCAGAATCTGGGACAGGTAATCCTTTTTGATTTTATCTCGCTCCGAAGCCAGGTACTCCGGGTCCGTCTCAAGGAGCGCGTTGCCCTGGCCCCACAGGTTCAACGCCTCGCCTTTGATCTGACCTTTGCGCTTCGTCCCGGCTATATACAATTTATCCAGCTTGCTCAGGGCTTCTCGATACCTGTGGCACCAGGTCGCCTGCGAATTGACGCCGCGATGGGGATCGAGAGAGATACGATAGATCACATAGGTGTAGGGAACAGACTTGCCATCGTAGCGAAGCTGGTCTCCTTCGACCGTCAGTTTCGTATCCTCGATCTGGTCCAGCCGATCATTATCGTCGGAGGCGGAGATTAAAATCAGCCAGCCGCTGCACAGCGCGTTCCCCGCGCCGGCACTATTAGGAGCCGCCGCGCCGGTGGCGGGCGCGCCGCCGTTCGCGTCAGGCCCCTGGCTGAGTATCCCGGAATAGGTCGCCTCCAGCCGCTTTGTGGCGGCGTCGCCGCTGAACAACTTCTTGACTAGGCGCGTGACGGTTACGATCTCGCCGAGCGCGGCGGGAGCGAGCTGCAAGGGCTTGCGGAACTCGTCGCTGTTAAGCATATCCAGCGCCGCTTGGAGCCCATCGCTTTGAATCGCGGCTATCTCCGCACGAAGCTCCAGTCCATCCGCATCGGCGGGCAGTTTTACGGCAATATTTCGGCCAATCGGCAGGTGAAAAGGATGTCCGACTCTAATTCTGCTGGTGTCTTGAATGGTAGCGGCGGTAACGGGATTGTTGCCGTGTTGATGAATCACTTCGGATTTCAAGGTGATCCGGTCGCTGCCTCCAAAACGCCTTTGCCACCAATTACCGCTTGTGTGGTATTGAGCCGCCTGCAGCACAATGCTGACATAGCCGCTCATTTTCCTTATCTGGTGGGCCGCCGCGTCATCCGTGCCCGCTGCCGATTTCCAGATTCGTCTTGTGCCTAGCATTCCCAACCTCCAGGTCCTCCAGGGAAAGCGTAGCTTACGATGGGATTCTTGTCGGCCTCGCCTGGAAAGGGTTGTGACCAAAAGCCTCCAGGGAAAGCGTAGCTTACGATGGGATACCGTTGCCGAATTCATTTGGGCCATCTCAACATGAGACTTCACTGTCTGCTTTGAGATAGACGCACAAACTCGAACTCCAACCGATTTTGAATTCAGCAACGGTATCCGATGGTTTTTGAATCATAACATAGAGTTCGCCCGCCGTCAAGATTGGCTGATGCGGCAGGCTAAACCCTGCCGCTGTGGGGCGCTGCCAGGGTCGGCGCTGCAATGGTTCGCGCCACTGCCAGGGTCGGGCCTGCAATGGACTGCCAGGGTCGGCAGGGTTAGGGCCCCTGCCTCCGCCTTGCCACAGCCCTCCGCCTTGCGACACCTAGCGAGGCCCGCTGCCTGCCTGCGCAGGCAGAAGACCCGGTAAGAATATCAAAGGTTATTAGCCGCTCTATGGGATTTGAAGGAGCAAAGCATGGGCCGTTCCCTCCTCGACAGAGTAAGCCAGGTCGCGCTGTTGTGCGCGCTGATGCTGGGCATCCTGGGGCCGCTCCGGGCGCAGAGCGCCGAGGAGCCGCCGAATTCGCTGATGATGAAGACCGACCTGCTGGTTGTGACGGCGCACCCGGACGACGAGGGCATGATGGCGGCGACGATGGCCCGCTATGCCGATCAGGGCAAGGTCGTTTCGCTGGTTACCTGCACGCACGGCGAGGGCGGCGGCAACGGCACGGGCAAGGAGTATGGGGTTTCGCTGGGCATCATCCGCGAGGCGGAGCTGCGCCGCTGCCTGGGGATGCTGGGCGTGAAGTACCTCTACTTCCTCAACCAGCCGGACTGGGCCTATACCGAGAGCGTGCAGGCGACGCTGGCCCGCTGGGGCCATGATGAATCGCTCAAGCGGCTGGTGCGCCTGGTCCGCATTCTGCGCCCGGAAGTCGTCTGTACGATGGACCCGGCGCCGGTCGGGGGACAGCACGGGCACCATCAGGCGGCGGGACGCCTGGCGACGGAAGCGTTTGAGGCGGCGGCCAACCCGCAAGCCTTCCCGGAACTCATCCATGAGGAGGGGCTTTCTCCCTGGCGTATCCGCAAGCTCTACTGGGTCACTTACGGCGAGAGCGCCTCCCTCAAGCTCCCGACCGACGGCGTGGCGCAGGGAGCGCTGGCCAGCGCCTCTCCTGGCAAGACCTATGCGCAGATCGCCCTGGACGCTGAAAGCAGTCACCGCAGCCAGGGCTTCGATAAGTTTCTGGCCATGATGGCGCAGCCCGGCCAGCGCCCGCCCACGCGGCCTGAGAGCTTCCTGCTGGTCAAGTCGCGCGTGCCCGTCAACCCGGCAGCCGAGAAAGACCTGTTCGACGGCATCGCGGGCGCGAACGTGGAGAGCCAGGAGGCGCAGCACGATATTCTGGCCGCCTCCCTGACGCCGGCAAACGCGGGGCCATCCTCTGCGCCGCCCGTCGAGGCACGGATTCAGCCGAGCCAGCCCGTCCGCAACTACCGCGATTGGCTTGCCGCCAACGGCATCGCCCGGCTGATGGCCCGCCTGCCCGCGCACGTTCCGGTCACGCAGGGCGCCGCTTCACCCGTCGTCGTGGAGGTCATCAACCACACGGATACCGCTCAGGCGGGCCAGGTCGCGCTCCAGGCGCCCGCAGGCTGGAACGTGGACGCCGCCACAAAGCCCTATCAGGTGGGGCCGCACGGCACGGCAGCTATCCCCTTCCGCATCGCCGTTCCTGCCGACGCCAAAACGCAGAGCTACGACGTGATCGCCCGCATCGCCGGCGCGTCGGAGACCGCTGGCGATATCGGCCAGCTTGACTCGCTGCCGCAACTGGTCGTTGCGAAGTTGGGGCATTCTCTGCCGGTAGATGCCGATGTGACCAAGTGGGAGCGGGCGGGCGTGCAGCCGATGGCTATCCCGCCGACCAACCTGGTCCAGGGCGAGGTCAAAGGGCCGCAGGAATGCAGTGGGCGCTTCTTTGTCGGCTATACGCCGGAGGGGCTTCAGGTGCTGGTAGACGTGACGGATAACACTGTCGTTGCCAACATCGCTCCTGACGATATTCGCGGCCACTGGCGCACCACCAGTACCGAAATCTGCATTGACCCGACCCCGCGCTCCGAGAACACCTTCGGCGCTTTCAAGCTCGGCATCTTCCCGCAGGACATTACCGGCCACGTCCGCGCCGCCCGCGACGCCGACGCCAACCCCGGCCCGGTGGAGGAAAAGGACCCCGGCATTCAACTTGCCTCCCAAAGGACCCCGACCGGCTATATCGTGGAGGCTCGCATTCCCTGGACGTCGCTGGGCAGCAGGCCAGCCTTCCACCCCCATTCGGGCCGTCCTCTGGGCTTTAACGTGATTCTCTACCATGCGGGGAAGAAGGAGGCGCGCGTCGGGGAGGACGTGGGCAAATCGCGCCTGGCCTGGTCGTTCTGGCCGGGCGTGCCGGGCCGGCCCATCGTCTGGGGCACCGCCATTTTGCAATAACTCGCCCGGCAGGCTAAACCCTGCCGCTAGGGGGCGCACAGCGCCCGTCGCCCACCTACGTGGGCGAAACGTTCTGCCTGCGCAGGCAGGCAGCGGGCCTCGCTAGGTGTCGCAAGGCGGAGGCAGGGGCCGTAACCCTGCCGACCCTGGCAGTCCATTGCAGGCCCGCCCCTGGCAGCCTCAGCAGGCCTCGCTAGGCGGAGGCGCAAACCATTGCAGCGCCGCCCCTTGCAGCGCCCCACAGCGGCAGGGTTTAGCCTGCCGCATTAACCAGAGAGGAGAAGCTTGAACATGCCGAAACGGTATATTCTGTGCATCGGGGCGCACCCCGACGATAACGAACTGAGCGTGGGCGGCACGGCGGCGAAGCTGCGGGCGCGCGGCGACGAGGTACGGTTCGTCTCCGTGACCAACGGCGACAAGGGACATTTCTATGAGGAGTACAAGGCCGACCCCTCGAAGCTGGCAGCGCGCCGCCAGCAGGAGGCGCAGAACGCGGCGGCGGTCATCGGGGCCAGCTATCAGACGCTCGGCGTGCACGATGGCGAAGTCTACGTGGACCTGCCGACCACCGAGGCGATGGTCCGCTGCATCCGCTCCTTCGGCGAGCCGGGCAAAGGGCCGGATCTGGTGCTGCTCAACCGTCCGGTGGACTATCACCGCGACCACCGCTATACCGCCCAGCTCGTCCTGGACGCGACCTATATGCTGACCGTGCCGCTGATGTGCCCCGACACGCGCCACCTCGACCGGATGCCCGTCTTCGCCTACTGGTACGACGATTTCCGCGACCTCGTCCCCTTCCGCGCCGACATTGCCGTTCCCATTGATGATGTAATAGAGCAGAAGATTGACATGGCCTGCGCGCATGTCTCGCAGGTGTTCGAGTGGCTGCCCTACAACGCCGGAAGGCTCGATCAAGTTCCGCCGGAAAGCGACCGGTCAGGCCGTCGTGAGATGATCGCCAAAAACGTCCGGACGCGCGGAGAGCACCGCCGCAACCAGGTGAGCCAGACGCTGGCGGAGTGGTTTGGCTCGATTGATGCCCGCTACGCCGAAGCCTTCCAGATTTGCGAGTACGGGCGCATTCCCGACAGAGGCGAACTGCGCGAACTCTTCCCTATGACCTGGATAGCCTGACAACTCCCCTACGGAGCGCCGGGCATTGAAAATACCTGGCTCAGGGCAGATAGATCCCACCCCCGGCCCCTCTCCTTCGCAAGGAGGGGGGAGCGGCCCCCACCCCCTGTCCCACTGCCAGGGTCGGCGCTCAACGGTTCGCGCCTCCGCCTGGCGATCCCCAAGAACAGGGACGGGGGGACCCGGCTTCTCATCGCCCCTCTCCTTGTGAAGGAGAGGGGATTAGGGGGTGAGGTCTGTTTCCCCCTCTCCCGCAGCGTGGCTCGCCAGGCGGAGGGCTGTGGCCAGGTGTGGCTAGGCGGAGGCACGGGCCTCGCAAGGCAGAGGGCCCAACCATGGCAGACCCGACCCTGGCAGTAGGCCGGGGTGAGGTCAGCGTCCGCCAGGACGCTTGGCCGTAGGTCACATAGACGGGTCATTCATGGCCCGTCTGTCTGGAAGCGGACTGCCTAGCTTTGCCTCCGCCCCAGGCTTTCTGTGCCCATACGTCCATGGCATCGTACTTGTCCTCCCAGGTCGTGTACATTGCGCCCACGATGCCGGGAATGCCTCTGGTGTTGCGAAGCCACTGGGCAATGGCGGAGCCGTCTTCATCGCCATCATAGTAACCGGAAAGGATCTGCCTGAGTCCTCGGTCGGCGAAGAACCGGCAGTTCTTGCCCATCAGGCTGCCATACCAGTTGACGATGCCGATGCCCTTATCCAACCCCTTCCAGGAGCCTTTGAGGGAGCCGTTCACCGCGTAATAATGATCTACCGCGTTATGGTAGGGGTCAAACATATCGCTCCAGACCCATATCTCCGCATCCGGGCGAATCTTGCGGATGATCTGAGCCGCCTTGTGGACGTTCCAGGCCAGCAGTTGGCCGGGCGTCATGTGCTTGCTCTGGCAGAGAGCGCACTGGTTGATCACCCGCAGCTCGTCGTGGGACATGAAGAAGGCCGCCGGGTGGAGCAGCGCGTTGGCCCGCCGGACCTCTTCCTCCCAGTCGGCGAAAATTTTCGGCTCGCTCAGGCAGCTTGTCACCCGATCCTCGTAGATGATGAGGGGATGATAGTAGCTCACCCGCAGCCGCTCGCCCTCGGCAATGCGCGTGTTGGCGGTCAGCTTGATGGCCGGCGGCGTGTGATAGGCGTGCCACGGGTGCAGTTGGGGATCGATGATCGGCTCGTAGTCGCGCCCTTCCTGGTAGGTCGTGCCGTTCTCCCCGCGCACCGTGACCGGACACCCAGGCCGGCGCAGCACGTTGACCAAGCCGATCTCCTCGACGTTGAGATCGTCCCACCACAGCTTCCCTTCCTTGCCGGACCAGGAGCCGAGGTAGAGCATGGCGTCGGTATGGTCGAGGCTGTTGAAAACCAGGTCGTAGTGCGTCCAGTCCTGCGTCCGCTCGGTGTGGAAGGTCTGGAAGCTGATGCCATTCTGCGAGTCGGCGGTGAGCACCTTGACTTCGGGCTCGACTCCGGCGAGGTTTTCGGATTTGACCCAGAAAGAGATGCGGTACTGGCGATACGGCTGAAGCTTGAGAGGCTGGGCAAGACGGCAGTGCTGATACTGGTTTTTCCCGATGTTCTCCATGCGCAGCGAAGTCTTACCGCTATGGGTAACCTCGTGATCGGCGAAGGTGGTTACGCCCTCATCATCCTGGAGCGACCAGCCGTTGAAGTGGTTGCCGGTCACGTTCTCAAAATCGCCGTTGATCACCCGGGTCGGGTTATCAGGCTGGAAGGTGGCCGTTCCGTCGTGGGCGACAAACAGGGCATCCCTGGAGAGCACGCCCTCGACGTAGTTGCGATCATGGGCGCCGCCCATGACGATGACGATCAGATCGAGGCCGTATTTGCGCGCGGCCTGCCGCAGTTGGGCCGCTTTGGACGCCGCAATGTTGTACGAGAAGGCGACCCCATTGTACCCGTCCGCCTTTGCGCGGGGAAAGCGGGCGATCATGCGATCTACTTCCTTTGGATCGCTCATATCCCGCCACACGAAGAGCCAACGCTTTTGCAGGCCCGGCTGCGACCTGGCGGCGGTCGGCCTGGAAGTCGGTTTCGGCGCGGCCCATGCGCCGCCGAAGAGGAGTGCGCTCATAAGCAAGACAAGCAGCCCCTTGAGCGCGGTACGTAGAGGAATCATGCCGTACCTACCTGAAGGTGGAATTGGCACGGAGAGGCCCGTGCCTGTAGCCTGAAGGCCGGTTTGCTGATTCCGCACTACTTCTCCAGACTCCTGCCTGAAGGAGATAATTCTGAAGCTGCAAATCGCTCTTAGCCGCTGCTGCCGGAGGGGGTGCTATGGCTCAGCACCAGGAATTCAGTGTGAGCCACATCACGGCTCAGCGCCGTATTCTCTATCGAAAGGGGCTGTCCGACAGCGCGGCCCGTCCTTCCTGGAGGTCAACTATGAGCCAGCGGATGCACATTCGCGTTCGGGGCCGGGTACAGGGGGTTTCCTTTCGGGCCTACACGCAGCAGGTGGCCGCTTCCCTGGGCGTGCGGGGCTATGTCCGCAACCTGGCCAACGGGGATGTGGAGATAGTTGCCGAGGGAGAAACCCAACAACTTGAACGACTGCTTGCATGGGCACGCCGGGGACCGCCCGCCGCCGAGGTAGAGGAAGTCCAGGTGGAACGGAGCGAGCCGACCAACGCCTTCCGGGACTTCGCCATCCGCTACTGAGCGCGCGGAAATTCTCTGTTTGCTCCGGTCTGGGGGCTGGCAGCAGAGATCCAGGTGGCGGCTTGAGGAAGCGCAAACGCCCGCTGTGAACGCCATTGGGCACTCTACAGCGGGCGTTCGGTTCAGAGCAACGGCCCGTGCGAGACTCTACCTGGCAAGGCCCGCGCCTCGCTCAGTGAGACCAGACCGATGCCTTCATGGTCCACAGGCTGTGCGGGTACTTCTGGCTGAGCTCTGTGGCGACCTGGCCCAGTACCGTGTGGTCACTTGTTGCCTTGTAGTGGCTGACGCCCCGCCAGTAGATCGCCTCTGGGACGCAGAGCGCATCCGAGTAGCGTTGGACTATCTCCGCGTACCGTCGCTCCGCCTCGTCCCACTGCTTGGCCATAAACGCCACGCGCGCCAGGCCCATTTCCAGTTCGGCCCGGAACGCCTGCCTGGGCAGGTAGCCCTCGATCCGCCTCCTTTCCACGCCTTTCGGGTCCATGACGAGCACGGTCGGCGTCCAGTTCACATCGAAGCGATGGAAGAGAGCCGGGTGCTCCTTGATGTTGACGGTGAAGGGAACAAAGTTCTCGTTGATAAAATTCGCTGTCGCCTCGTCGCCATAGGATTCGGCTTCCAGCCGAACGCATCCGCCTCAGGCGGGAGCGGCGCTGAAGTCCAGGAGAACGGACTTGTTGCCCGACCTGGCCTCGGCAAGCGCCTCATCCACATTTTGCCTCCATTGCACTGCCATTGTCGTGATCCTCCTTGTGTCGGCTAAGTGTTCGGTTAGAGTTCACAATGGATGGTTGCTCCTAAAAGATACGGGGCCTTATTCGAAGCGTTCCCATGGATGGCCCACTCTGGCAATCTAGCTATGGACGACGTTGCTTTGGGCCACATTGCTCCATAGGCAGGCTTGATTGATGACTCTGAGAGAATTCTAAGATGGCTATAATGACTTTCTGTGATAGATTCATTCTGATTGATTTGCTACTTCAGAGACAGAATGCAAAAGAGCAAAGCAAGCGAAGTGAACCTTTAGGGCCTGGAGGCGTACCGGACCGATCCCAAACTACAGGAGGATGCCATGAGTAAGCCTATCGTCCGTCTGGCTGCCGGGGCTCCGCTGGGATGCGCTGTGGTTGGTGCCCTCACACGGGCGGACAACATACAAAAAGACCTGCGCACTGGCTGGACCTGGGATTTCTCTGCGGAGAATTCCGACCTCGTCGCCACGGGCCGCAACCCTTACTTTAGCCTCGAACCCGGCTCTGTCGCGGTGCTGGAAGACGGAGATATGCACCTTACTATCACGGTCACGGATCAGACCAAAGTAGTTGATGGAGTTGTGTGTCGCGTAGTCGAGGACAAGGAGAGCAAAGGCGGCAAAGTGAGCGAGGTCTCGCACAACTACTTTGCTCTCAGCAGGCGGACCAACAGTATTTAACCCAAGTTGCTACCTAGGAACACGTTTGAGAGAGAATCGCTCTGGAAACCGGCTTTTGCATCACCGTTTGCCTTCTCGAAGAGGCAAGGTAGCAACTTGAGTTATTTACTATTTCGGGGAAGATGTGGGTGGCGCCTGGCTCTCGGGCGCGAAGGGAGCCCATTTTGGCCTGATGATGCCGGGTCTGCCCCTGGTCAGAGCCAGATTTTACCAGGAAATGGCTCCCGGTGTAGCGATGGACCGTTGTGAAATCGTGAGTGTCGGGGAGACGGTAAAGACTCCGGCGGGCGAGTTCAAGAACTGCTTGAAAACCGAGGAGACGACTCCGTTGGAGCCGAATACCAAAGAGTACAAATACTACGCCCCGGGCGTCGGCCTGGTGCAAGAAGGATCGCTGAAGCTGGTCAAGTACGTCAAGCCCGAAGATGCTAGGAAGTAGAGTTGGCCGGTTCTGGAAGAAGAATGGAGGTTGACATCCATGAGCGCTCGATCCCCGCGAAGTTCTGCTTTCACCCTCATCGAACTGCTCATCGTCATCGCGGTTATCGCCATTCTCGCAGCCCTTCTGTTCCCGGTCTTCTCGCGCGCTCGTGATAAGGCGCGGCAAGCCTCCTGCATGTCCAACGAAAAACAGATCGCGCTGGCAGCCGCCCTCTACATCCAGGACTATGACGAGCGCTACCCGTTAGGCCATGTTCCCGTCGCGGACCCCCTGACTACGTTCGATGGAGGTGGCGATTATGAACCTCATTTCATCGAGCTACTGCGTCCCTATATCAAGAACAGCCGGAACCAGGGCGTGTGGCGCTGGCCCAGTGATCCCTCGCCTCGACTCAACAAGGAAGGCGACCATACGGAATTCCACGTCTCCTATTCAGTGAATGGCTGGTTTGAATACGGGCAGCCGATAGCTCAGGTGGAGACGCCTGCCGCCAAGGTGTATGTAGTCGAGCCTACCGATGATGACCATTTCCACTGGTGGGAAATGGGACGCAAAAAGTGAGCGATCCCTTTCCTTCTGTGGAGGAACTGCCTGTGAAGTTACTGACCGAGCAGGTGGCGAGGACCCGCCACAGTGACGGAGCCAACTACTTGTTTGCAGACTGGCATGTGAAGTGGGCGCACTTTTCAACGCTGTGGGGAACAACTCGCGACACCAATGCCTTCTGGCCCTGACGGGCCTTCTTTCGCCGCCATGAACATTCTCATCGTGGAAGATGAATCGGGAGTCGCACGCTTGCTCAAGCAGGCAGTCAGCGAAGCCGGATATGACACAGAAACTGTTGATGACGGATGGGCCGCCGTGGAGAGAGCCTCCACAGGACAGTTTGATCTCATTCTATTGGATGTCATGCTGCCGGGAATAGACGGCTATACTGTCTGCCGGCGACTAAGACAGGCGCACCTGCTTACTCCCATTCTCATCATAACTGCGAAAGATACGGAGGCGGATAAGATCGAGGGATTGGATAGCGGAGCGGACGACTATATCGTAAAGCCGTTTCAATTGGGCGAACTGCTGGCCCGAATACGCGCGCTCTTACGCCGCAGCACCTTGCCCTCTACGTCGCTGCGCATTGCCGACCTCACGCTTGATCCCGTTACCCGCCAGGCTTCGCGAGGCGGCAAGACGATCTATCTGTCCTCTACCGAATATACTTTGTTGGAGTACCTGATGCGTCATGCAGGCCATGTACTCAGGCGCGAGGATATTCTGCAGCACGTCTGGCAGTACGACTTTGGAGGCAACGACAACGTGCTGGACGTGTACATCAGCTACCTGCGCGCTAAGATAGACAAGGGCCGCGCACCGGCTCTCATCCACACGGTGCGGGGCGTCGGCTTTCGTATGGGCGAGTAGGAGTCGGCCATGCCTCTGAACTCCATACGCAGCCGCATGACGCTGGCGTTTGCGTGCTCCACGGCACTGCTGATGTTCTTAGCCTGTGGCGTCCTGACCTGGTATGCCTGGCACGCAGCGGAGCAGAATGCGCGTACCCTTCTGCTGGCGGCCACTCAGAAAATCTATGATGATCTCACCGACGATGAGCATCAAGTGCCTGTTTTCGCCCTTGTAGGTGAAGAAGAGGAGATGTTGGGGCCTAACAACATGGCTCTGCTCGTTGTAGACGCGCGAGGCCATGTCATTGCTCAGTCCCGACGCGACATTCCGGCCTGGCCCCACCCTCGGCAGGACGACTGGCGGCTGCAAACTTTGCCTTTCGGCTCCTATACCATTGTCATTGGGCTTCCCTGGCGCGCAACCGGGCAGGCGCTCTACCATCAAGCGATTCTCTTGTTCCTCCTGAGCCTCGTCGTCACCATAGCCGCCGCTTTGGGAGCCTGGCTGCTGGTAGGGCGCACGCTCTCCCCCATTACGGCCTTGTCGAGGCAGGCGCAAACCGCTTCCGCAGAAAATCTGCATCTCCGGCTCAATGCGCCCTCTGAGGACGCCGAGATCGCCGAATTGGTCTCTACGCTGAACGGACTACTCAGACGCATCGCAGATACCGTTGCGGTAAAAGAGCGGTTTCATGCGGCAGCTTCCCATGAATTGCGTACGCCTCTGCAAGTCCTGTCAGGCCATCTTGAATTAGCCTTAAATCGAGAGCGCTCTAACGAGGAATATCGCCGGTTTATTGAGGAAGCGAACACTCATTCGCAGAGGCTGGTTGCCCTGACGCGCGATCTTCTGCTTCTCCATCAACTGGATTCGGCCCAACCCACCCTAAAAACGGAGGTCCACCTGGCAGACATCTGCGAGCGCGTCCTGAGATCGCTAACTCCCTTGATCCGGGAACGCGCTCTCCACATGCATACGGAGTTACCAGAGGACGCGATTATCGAAGCCGCGCCCACCCATGCCGAGATGTTGGTGCGCAACCTGATGGAAAACGCAGTGAAATACGCGACGCCAGGGGGCCATATCCGCATCTGTCTGTGGACCTGCCCAGACCGAATGGAACTTACCATCTACAATGAATGTGCGCCTTTGGCGTCAAGAGACCTCGACAGATTGTTTGAGCCGTTCTATCGCCCGGATGCAGCGCGCAACTCCGATACAGGTGGCACAGGCTTGGGCCTGGCGATCTGTAAAGCCATTGCTGAGGCCAACGGATGGAAATTAACGCTGCGGCAAGCGCAGGGCGGTATAGAAGCCTCCGTTGTGTTGAGCGTCCCTTCAGAACAAACGCAGACTCAATCAGAAACCCGGTATTGACGACACCCGGATCGAATTGGGCAGCCCTTCAGAACAAACGTAGACCCCTGCGAACACAAAGGAGGACAGAGAAAGAATAGACCACAGCACAAGCAAGCCAAAATGAAGCGCATTATGTCTTCAACATGGACCCAGAAAGGGAAGATTACGATGAGACGATTCCTTTGCTTTCTAGTGGGAATGGGATGGGTGCTTTCGAGCGGAAGCGCCTTATTAGCGCAGGAGACACCGGGGTACCACCAGATCGGCAAACTCACTCTCGGCGGCATGGGCTTTTGGGACTACCTGACGTGCGATAGCGCCGCCCATCGGCTCTATGTTACGCACGGCACGCACGTAATGGTACTAGATACGCTCAAAGAGGCGGTCGTCGGAGACATCCCCAACACGCCGGGCGTACATGGCGTGGCGATTGCCCCCAGGCTGCATCGCGGGTTTATCAGCAATGGAGGCGATAATACGGTCACCGTCTTTGATACGAAGAGCCTCAAGGAGATAGAGCGCGTCCCTGTCGGAACGCGCCCGGATGCCATCCTCTTCGATCCTGCTTCAAATCGCGTGTTCACCTTTAATGGCGGCAGCCACGACGCCACCGCCATTGACGCGGCCAGCACGAAGGTCGTAGGGACCGTTCCCCTGGAGGGTCGCCCGGAGTTCGCCGTCGCCGACGGCAAGGGAG
>Ga0209810_1000614_pt1 | contig 73426 bp, 97 predicted proteins | sample Coa_R1_7_FD_187159 | JGI IMG/M metagenome (GOLD analysis project Ga0209810, IMG submission 187159) | Surface soil microbial communities from Centralia Pennsylvania, which are recovering from an underground coalmine fire - Coalmine... | ecosystem: Environmental > Terrestrial > Soil > Unclassified...
CACCGGCTCGCCCGGCGGCGGCTGCGGGTTGTTTTTCTTGCCGCAGGCCGCCAGCGCCAGAACCGCGAACAGCAGCATGACGAGCGCGCCGGCTGGAGGCCTGCGGCGTGTCACAGAAACCTCCGCCGCGCCTCGGCCACGGCCGCCCGCACCCGCTCCGGCGCAGTGCCGCCGTAGCTCGTCCGGCTGGCGATCGAGCGCTCCACCGTCAGCACGTCGTAGACGCCTTCATCGATCGCAGGCTCGATCTCGCGCATCGCCGCCAGCGGCAATTCGGCGAGCGAGCCGCCGCGGCGTTCGGCCTCGCGGACAATCCGCCCGGTTGCATGGTGCGCGGCGCGAAACGGCAGCCCCGCCACCCGCACGAGCCAATCGGCAAGATCCGTCGCGGTGCTGAAGCCGCGCTCCGCGGCGCTGCGCATGCGCTCCGCATTCGGGCGCATGTCGGCGACCATGCCGGCGCTCGCCGCCAGGCACAGCTCCAGCGCGTCGGCCGTCTCGAAGACCGGGATCTTGTCCTCCTGCATATCCTTCGCATATGCAAGCGGGAGGCCTTTCATCACCGTCAGCAGCGCGACGAACGCGCCAGTGAAGCGTCCGGTCTTGGCGCGCACCAGTTCCGCGGCGTCCGGATTGCGCTTCTGCGGCATGATCGAGCTGCCGGTCGTGAACGCGTCGCTCAACGAGACAAACCCGAACCCGTCGCTCGCCCACAGCACGATCTCCTCGGCGAGCCGGGAAAGATGGGTTGCGGCGATCGCCGCGGCGGCAAGGAACTCAAGCGGGAAGTCGCGGTCCGAAACGGCGTCGAGGGAATTCGCGGCCGGGCGGTCGAAGCCGAGCGCCGCGGCCGTCATGTCGCGGTCGATCGGAAACGATGTCCCGGCGAGCGCCGCGGCGCCGAGCGGACATTCGTTCAGCCGCTGCCGGCAATCGGCGAGGCGGCCGCGGTCGCGCCCGATCATCTCGACGTAGGCGAGCAGGTGATGGCCGAACGTCACGGGCTGGGCGATCTGCAAATGCGTGAAGCCCGGCATGACCGTGTCGGCGTGCGCCTCGGCCTGGTCGAGCAGCGCCCGCTGCAAATCCTGCATCGCGCTATCGACGCGGTCGATCGCGCTGCGCGTCCATAGCCGGAAATCCGTCGCGACCTGATCGTTGCGCGAGCGCGCCGTGTGCAGGCGGCCCGCTGCGGCGCCGATCAGCTCCGCGAGGCGCGCCTCGATGTTGAGGTGGATGTCTTCATGCTCTTCGCGAAACGTGAAGGCGCCGGTCTCAATTTCCCGGCGGATTCGCTCTAGACCGTCGGCGATCGCCGCCCCATCCTGCGGCGACAGGATGCCGCGCGCCACCAGCATCGCGCAATGCGCCTGCGATCCGGCTATATCCTCGGCATAAAGGCGCTGATCGAAGGCGATGGAGGCATTGATGTGGCGCATGATCGCCGCGGGGCCGGCGTCGAAGCGGCCTCCCCACAGGGCGTTCGCGGCGGCTGCGTCAGGCGGCGCCGGCTTTGGCTTCGTGCTCATCCGCCGCGGCGGAACAGGGGGAAAAGGTACATGAACTGGTGCCGTGCCGCTCTAGTGCTGCTGGTGGTGGTCGCGGGGGCCGGCCCAGCTGACGCAAAGGACAATGATTCCGGGTTGGGCCACCTCGGTGAGTTTATCCCGCTGAAATCGCCGCAGCCAGCGCCCGACGTCAGCTTCATCGACGCCGACGGGAAGAGCGTGCCGCTGTCGCAGTTCAAGGGCAAGCCGGTGCTCGTCAATCTCTGGGCCACGTGGTGTCATCCGTGCGTCGAGGAAATGCCGCTGCTCGACGCGCTGCAAAAGAGCCTCGGCGATAAGCTCACCGTGCTCGCCATATCCGAAGATCGTGGCGGGACCAAGGTGGTCCAGCCCTTCGTCGACAAGCTGGGCCTCGCCAACCTGAAGATCTTTCTCGACCCCACGGGCGCCTTCGGGGACGCCTTCAAGGTCGAGGGGCTGCCGACCAGCATCCTGATCGACGATGCCGGCAACGTGCGCGGCCGGGTGCTCGGCGAGGCCGAATGGGATACGCCGAAGATGCTGTCGATCATCGAGCCGTATTTTTCGGCGAAGAACAAGCCGGGCGAGCCCGTCAAGGCTTCGGCGCGCTGAGCACGTTCCGCAGAAACTCGCCGCCGCGGCGCAGGCCGTCCTCGTCGATCGAGTGGCCGATGCCGGCGCAGCTCAGCGTCTCCACCGGCACCCCCGCCTCTTGCAGCGCCGCCTCGGCATGGGCCAGCGAGTCGTAGGAAACGACCGGGTCGGCGGTGCCGTGCACGAGGAGGACGGGCGGGCGCGAGCGCAACTCCTGCGGCAGCAGATGCGTCGCGATCAGGCGGCCGGAATAGCCAAGGATGCCGGCGAACGCCGCCGCGCGGCGCAACCCGACGAACAGCGACATCATCGTTCCTTGCGAGAACCCGACGAGGGCCGTGCGGCTCTCGTCGATCCCGCGTTTTTCCATCTCTTCGGTAATGAAGGCGTCGAGGATCGGCGCCGCCGCGCGCACCCCGGCGAGCACCGCCTCCGGTGTGCGGTCCTGCACGCTGAACCACTGCCGGCCGTATGGGGCCATGTCGCACGGGAACGGAGCGTTCGGTGACAGGAATTCCGCATCCGGCAGCAGCGGCGCCCAATACGGCGCGAGGCCGATCAGGTCGTTGCCGTCGGCGCCGAGCCCGTGCAGCAGGATCACGAGCTGACGCGGCGCCTGGCCGGAGGCGGGTCGCCGGGACGGGCCGCTCAGGGAAAGCATCATCGCGGGCAACCTCTGTTACGGCGGCGGGTAAACATATGCGAGGCATAGCCGATGCCCGGCCGTGCTGTCATCCGGCCCGACGAGAACCATGAGCGTCGTTACCCGTTTCGCCCCAAGCCCCACCGGCTATCTCCATCTCGGCCACGTCTACTCGGCCCTGCAGGGCTGGCGCGCCGCACGCGATGGCGGCGGCCGCTTCCTGGTGCGGCTCGAAGACATCGATCTCGCTCGCTGCCGCGAGGAGTACGCAGCGGCGATTCTCGAAGACCTGGCCTGGCTCGGCCTCTCCTGGGACGGGCCGGTGCGGCGCCAGTCCGAGCATTTCGACGACTATTGCGGCGCTTTGGAGCGTCTCGACGCGGCCGGGGTGCTCTATCCCTGCTTCTGCACGCGGCGCGACATCCAGGCCGAGATCGCGCGCGCCGGCGGCGCGCCGCAAGGCGACGCCGGACCAACCTATCGCGGCATCTGCCGCCGGCTCAGCCCGCACGAACGCGACCGCCGCTGCCGGAACGGCGCGGATCATGCGCTGCGGCTGGACCTGGAGCGGGCCCTTGCCCTGACGGGGCAGCTGGAATGGACGGAGGAGACGCCGGAAGGTCCTCGCCGGGTCGTCGCTGCCCCGGACCTGCTCGGCGACGTGGTCGTTGCCCGCAAGGATGTGCCGGTGAGCTATCACCTTGCCGTTACGGTCGATGACGCGCTGCAGGGCATCACGCTGGTGACGCGCGGCGCCGATCTCTTCGCCTCTACTCACATCCACAGGGTATTGCAGGCGCTGCTCGGACTGCCGACGCCGCGCTATCGGCATCACCCGTTGCTGACGGACGGGGAGGGGGTACGCCTTGCCAAGCGCGCCGGGGCGCCGACCATTCGTGAAATGCGGCAGGCGGGCGCTACAGCGGCTCAGGTCCTGGCGGCGGCTCAGCCGAGCGGCCGGTGAAGTCCGGTTGCGACCTCCAGGTATTCCGGATCGTCCGGCCGTAACAAGCCGTGCCGTAACGCGAAATCCAGGATCACGAGGTTCACGTTGAACTTGAAGTCGTCCGTGGCGCGCACCCGCTCGACGACCGCCGCCGCCGGCATCAGCTCGAATCGGGCGATCTCGCCGTCATGGTTGTGGGGCACGAAATTGGCCGGCACCTCAAGGTCGTAGATGAAGAGCACGTCGTCGCGGATGCCGAGCTCGGTTTCCATGCGGTAGCTGACGGCGCCGACGGGCACCGCCCGTTCGGCCAGGGCGGCCGCCACGCCCGCCTCCTCTTCGGCCTCCTTGATCAAGGTGGCGGCCACGCCGTGACCGTTGCCGATGCCGCCGGCGATCAGGTTGTCGAGCTTGTCCGGCGCGATCTGCTTGTCCGGCGCGCGGCGGCCGACCCACAACTGCAACGCGCCATGCTCGCCGCGATAGCCGTTGACATGCACGCCGTAGGCGCGGACTCCGAAAAAAGGTACCGCACCCCGGTCGATCCGGAACACCGGCGGTTCGCCCCACCGTGCGGCGACATCGAAGGTCTCGTTGCGCCAGCGCGGGATGCACCGTTCGGCCGCAAGAGCGTCAACCACGCCGGCGACGGCGGCGCCCACCGTTTCGGCATCGCCCTCGGCGACTAGGCGGACGCAATCGTCCTCGACCGCGAAGACATCGCGAAAGGACTTCAGCGCCGCGGCGTTGTCGCGCCGCACCAGCCCGATCCGCCGCCTGCCCGCCAGCAACGGCACAACCCGCGCCGGATCGAAATTGTTGCAGGCGCGGATATGGTCGGCGAACGACATTGCATTCAGCCGAACGCGGCGCCGGCCGTCTCGGCCGTCAGTACCGCCCGCACCGAGGCGATCTGCCGCATGCAGGCGCCGATGTAGGAGACCGTCTCCTGCGGCAGGCCGCTCACCCGGATCTCGATTGTCAGGTCGGTATGCTCCGCGCCGCAAACTGTGCTGTGCCACATCTGTGGGACGAGGCCGCGCTTGGCGAACAACTCGAACAGGCGGGGCATCACCCCCGGCTCGGCCGCAGCCTGCACCAGAAATTGGACGGCGGCGGGAGGGTCGCTAGCGGCGACGGGGACGGCGGCAAAGGACGACATCGGCAAACTCCTCGGCATCAAGACGGCAAACGACGGCAGCCCGAACCCCCGCGGGGGTCGGGACCGTAATTCGCCGCGCCTCGGTACGATGTCTCCTCATGGCAGGGCCGGTGTAGCCGCACCAGGTCCGCAGGTCAAGATTGTGGCGGCGTGCCGGTTTTGGATCAAAGCGCGAAACCGCCTTGTTTCATCCCCATGCGACACAGAGGCGGGAGCCGGACATGCCCCAGCGGATTGTCGAGGACCCTACGAGCGCGCGGGCGGGGACGAAGAGCGGCATCGTGCGCTATATACTCGCAGTATCGGTGGCATTGGTGGTAATTGCATTTATAGTCGCGTACTTCGTGACGATATGATCGTTGCGCTACCTCTGGATGGAGAACGCCATGTCTCGGCCGGGTCTCGCGCTGGTCCTCCCGGCAATCCTGTTTGGGGTCGTCGGCTGCCATGTAGGGGCGCCGGAGCGGGCGAGCGACATCCAGAACCTCAACGGTATCAACGACGACATCTCGGCCGTCACGATGACCCGTTCGGACAGCTCTCACCCCGAAGATCCGAACGCGCACACGACATTGCCGAACCATTACCAGATCAACGATACCCGCTAGCGGTTCCGCTGCATCGAGCGGCGAGCGTTCTGCGATGGAGCCGCGCGAGGTTCTGAGAGCCCTCGGCGCGGTATTGCCGGCGGCCGAAGCGATGCTCGCCGCGGCTCGCGGGCGGTTGCTCGCCAAGGTCGCACCCGACGGAACGGTGGACGCGGCGCTTCTCGACCGACATCAGTTCGCCGGCCACGCGCTCGCCTGGTTCGCGACCTATGTCGAGGCGCTGCGTCAAGCCCACGCCTGGGCGCAAGGCCTCGACCGCGACGACGGCTTGGGAGAGAGCGAGGCGTTGATTCTTGCCCTGTCCTTCGGCGAGTACACGCAGCAGCTCCTGGGCGGGATTCCATTGGCGCAGGGCGAGTTTGCCAGGCCGGCAGATCTCGACCTCGACGAAGAAGACGTGGCGCCGCTGCGCCGCGCCGCGGCGGGGCTGCCCATTGGTTCCCTTGCCGAACTGCGCGGCCGGCTGGCGGCCCGCTTGAGCGAGGCTGGCGCCGAGGCCTTCGGCCGCCTCGGCCTCGCCGATCCGACGCTCGAAATGATCCGCGACCAGGTGCGCCGCTTCGCCGAGCGGGCGGTGACGCCGCACGCGCAGGACTGGCACCGCCGCGACAGCCTGATCCCGCTGCCCGTCATCGAGGAACTTGCCGGACTCGGCGTCTTCGGCACGACCCTGCCGGAAGAATACGGAGGGCTGGGTCTCGGCAAGATGGCGATGTGCGTCGTCTCGGAGGAATTGTCGCGCGCCTATATCGGGGTCGGCTCGCTCGGGACCCGCTCCGAGATCGCGGGCGAGCTGATCCGCCTCAACGGCACGCCGGAGCAGAAGGCGCGCTGGCTGCCCGGCATCGCCGCCGGCACGGTCCTGCCGACCGCCGTCTTCACCGAGCCGAATGCCGGCTCCGACCTCGCCAGCCTGCAGACGCGGGCGGTATGCGAGGGCGACGTCTACCGCATCTATGGCGCCAAGACCTGGATTACGCACGGTGCGCGCTCCGATGTGATGACCCTGCTCGCCCGCACCGGGAGCGCCGAGAGCGGCTATCGCGGCCTCAGCATGTTCCTCGCGCCGAAGCCGCGCGGCAGCGACGACGACCCGTTTCCCGCGCCCGGGATGAGCGGCACCGAAATCCCCGTCCTCGGCTATCGCGGCATGAAGGAATACGAGATCGGGTTCGACGGGTTCGAGGTGCCCGCGGACTGCCTGCTCGGCGGCGTCGAGGGCCAGGGCTTCAAGCAGTTGATGGCGACGTTCGAGAGCGCCCGCGTGCAGACCGCCTCGCGCGCCGTCGGGGTGGCGCAGAATGCGCTCGAGCTCGGGCTGGCCTACGCGCTCGAACGCAGGCAGTTCGGCAAGCCGCTGATCGCGTTTCCGCGCGTTGCCGGGAAGCTCGCAATGATGGTCGTCGAAACGATGATGGCGCGTCAGCTGACCTATTTCGCGGCGCGCGAGAAGGACAGCGGCCGGCGCTGCGATATCGAGGCAGGCATGGCGAAATTGCTCGCCGCCCGCGTCGCCTGGACCAATGCCGACAACGCGCTGCAGATCCACGGCGGCAACGGCTATGCCCTCGAATATCCGGTCAGCCGCGTCCTCTGCGACGCCCGCATCCTCAACATCTTCGAAGGCGCCGCCGAGATCCAGGCCCAGGTCATCGCGCGCGGCCTGCTGTCCGGCCGAAACTGACCCACGGCGGAGCGCGGAACTCCGGTAAAACTTTCTCCCTGACCCTCGGGTCTGCGTGGTGAAACCCGGGTTTCCCGCTATCATGTTCCGACCATGACGACCTTCATCACGGTTCTGCTCGTCATCGCGCTGATCGGGGTGCTCGGCGTCCTCGGCGTCGGCGTCGCCACGATGCTGCGCGGCGGCAACCCGCGGCTGTCCAACAAGCTGATGCAGTCGCGCGTCATCATGCAGGGCTTGGCGCTGCTGCTGCTGGCGATCCTGATGATGATGGCGGCGCACCACTAGCCATGGTCCGCCTGACCCGCATCTACACGCGCGGCGGCGACGGCGGCGAGACCTCGCTCGGCGACGGCAGCCGAGTGCCGAAGCGATCTCTGCGGGTCGAGGCTTACGGTACGGTGGACGAGGCCAACGCCGCGATTGGCTTGGCGCGCCTTCATGCCGACGCCGATGCGGACGCGATGCTGGCCCGCATCCAGAACGATCTCTTCGACCTCGGCGCCGACCTCTGCACGCCGGAGGGCGGGCGCCGCGCCGCCGGCGCGTTGCGCATCGTCGCGGCCCAGGTCGCGCGGCTCGAGGTTGAGATCGATCGCATGAATGCCACGCTGCGGCCGCTCGACTCGTTCGTGCTGCCGGGCGGCAGCGCCGCCGCGGCCTATCTCCACCTCGCGCGCACCGTGACCCGCCGCGCCGAGCGCCTCGTCTGCGCGCTCGCGGCCGAGGAACCGGTCAATCCCGAGGCGATCAAGTATCTGAACCGGCTGTCGGACCACCTGTTCGTGCTGGGCCGGCGGCTCAACGACAACGGCGCCCGGGATGTATTGTGGCGTCCCGGCGCGACGCGCGAGGAGGAGGGGAAGCGATGACCGTCACGTTGGAGCTGATGCGCGACATCTCCGCCGCCTTCAACAGCCGCGACGTCGATCGCATCGTGTCGTTCTTCGCCGAGGACGGCGTCTTTCAGCTGTCGCGCGGGCCGGAGCCGGTCGGCCGCACCTTGCGGGGCAAGGAAGCCATCCGCAAGGCGCTCGCCGACCGCTTCAGGCAGATCCCGGACATGCGCTGGGAGAACGAGGAATACATCCTCGCCGGCGACCGCGCCGTCTCGGTGTGGACCGTGCGCGGCAAAGGCGCCGACGGCGAGGAGCTGAACTACGAGGGCTGCGACCTCTACACCTTCCGCGGCGACAAGATCGTCAAGAAGAACACCTTCTGGAAGATCGTCGAGCACAAGGACCGGTTCTGAACCCTTCCAGAACCGTCATTCGCGGGCGTGACCCGCGAATCCGCAGCGCCCCCGAGTGGGGCGGGTCACGGCCCGGCCAAGACGGTAAAGTGGCTTGATCCTTGTCTTAATGACTTGCGGATGCGCGATCGCCGCCGCCGCTACTGCGCCCTCGCGCCGGTGCTCCGCGCCAATGCGGGGCGGTCGCCGCCGAAGCCGTCGAGCGGTGCGTTGCCGGAGAGCAGCGCGTTGGCGCGGCGGGCGCCCCAGTGCCAGGCCCGCAGACCGAACTCGACCACCTTGGGGATCGTGGTGCGGCACACCGCGACCTTGCGCACCTCCTTCTCGACGCGCCAGACGCTCGACGTGCCGGCCGGGAAGAAGGCGCTGTCGCCGGGGCCGAGGCGTCGCTCCGTGCCGTTGTGGTCGGTGACGACCACCACCCCCGAGAGGATCTGCACGCTCTCGTCGATGCTGTATTGCCAGCGGAACCGGCCCGGCGTGCACGACCACACGATCAGCTTCATTGCGCCGTCGCCGCTGCGGGCGATTTCCTTGGCGCGCGCCTGCGGCGTTCCTTCCAGCACCCATTCCCGCGGAAACGGAGCTGGGTCGAGTTCCACCTCGGCCGGATTGGCGGTGACGATCTTCTTGGTCATTCTGTCCCGTCGCCGGTTGCGATCCCAGAGAGAGGATCAAACGGCGACGCGATTAACGTTAGGTGAAGCGCGGTCGAAATGCCGCGCAGCAAAGAGGCTGCCCGCGCCTCTTGCCAAGGGCCGGCGCGCATGCACAATCCGGCCACCCAACGAGCGGGTGGTGAGATGAAAGCGCTGGTCGCGGTCAAGCGGGTCATCGACTACAACGTCAAGGTCCGGGTCAAGGCGGACAAGACCGGGGTCGAGACCGCCAACGTCAAGATGTCGATGAACCCGTTCGACGAGATCGCCGTCGAGGAGGCGCTGCGCCTGCGCGAGGCGGGCACGGTCGAGGAGGTCATCGCCGTCTCGCTCGGCGTGCCGCAATGCCAGGAGACGATCCGCACCGCCCTCGCGATGGGCGCCGACCGCGGCGTGCTGGTGCAGACCGATGCGGAATTGCAGCCGCTTGCGGTGGCGAAGCTGCTGAAGGCGGTCATCGAGAAGGAAAGCCCGGAAATCGTCATCATCGGCAAGCAGGCGATCGACGACGACTGCAACCAGACGGGGCAGATGCTCGCCGCCCTGCTCGGCTGGCCGCAGGCGACGTTCGCCTCGAAGCTCAAGATCGAGGGCGATCATGCCGAAGTGACGCGCGAAGTAGACGGCGGCCTCGAAACCGTCCGGATCAAGTTGCCGGCGGTCGTGACGACCGACCTGCGTCTTAACGAGCCGCGTTATGCGTCCCTGCCAAACATCATGAAGGCGAAGAAAAAACCGATCGTGACGATGACCCCGGACGAGCTCGGGGTCGATCCGACGCCGCGCCTCGTCACGCTGAAGGTCGAGGAGCCGCCGAAGCGGCAGGGCGGGGTCAAGGTCGGCTCGGTTCAGGAACTGGTGGACAAGCTCAAGAACGAGGCGCGGGTGATCTGATGACCGTTCTCGTCGTCGCCGAACACGACAACCGGGCGCTCAAGCCGGCGACCCTGAACGCCGTCGCCGCCGCGGCCGAAATCGGCAAGGCCGGCGGCGGCGACGTGCACATCCTCGTCGCCGGCAACGAGTGCCGCCCCGTCGCCGAGGCGGCGGCGAAGGTCGCTGGCGTTGCCAAGGTGCTGCTCGCCGACGACCCGAGCTACGACCACGGCCTCGCCGAGAATGTCGCGCCGCTGCTCGTGAAGCTCGCCGCCGGCTATTCGCACGTGCTGGCGCCGGCGACGACGCAGGGCAAGAACCTGATGCCGCGGGTCGCGGCGCTGCTCGACGTGATGCAGATTTCCGACATCAGCGCGGTCGTATCGGCCGACACCTTCGTGCGGCCGATCTACGCCGGCAACGCCCTGGCGACGGTGCAATCGAAGGACGCGATCAAGGTCGTCACGGTCCGCGGCACCGCCTTCCCGCCGGCCGAGGGGAGCGGCGGCAGCGCGCCGATCGAGACGGTCGAGGCGACGCCGCCGGCCGGGCTCAGCGAGTTCGTCCGCGCCGAACTGTCGAAGTCGGAGCGTCCGGAATTGACGAGCGCCCGCGTTATCATCTCGGGCGGGCGCGGCATGCAGTCGGGCGACAATTTCCCGCTCCTCGAAAAGGTCGCCGACAAGCTCGGCGCTGCGGTCGGCGCCTCGCGGGCCGCCGTCGATGCCGGCTTCGTGCCGAACGACTACCAGGTCGGCCAGACCGGCAAGATCGTCGCGCCGGAGCTCTACATCGCGGTCGGCATTTCCGGCGCGATCCAGCACCTCGCCGGCATGAAGGATTCCAAGGTCATCGTCGCGATCAACAAGGACGAAGAGGCGCCGATCTTCCAGATCGCCGATTACGGCCTCGTCGGCGACCTGTTCAAGGTATTGCCCGAGCTCGACGAAGAGCTCGCCAAGCGCCAGCAATGACCGAGCTTCGCCGGATCGGCGTCATCGGCGCCGGCCAGATGGGCCGCGGCATCGCTCATGTGTGTGCCCTCGCCGGCTGCGAGGTGGCGCTCGCCGATATCAACCCGCAGGCGCTGGCGCAGGCCAAGGACGCGATCGACCGCAACCTGTCGCGCCAGGTCGCGCGCGGCCGCATCCGCGAGGAGGACAAGGAAAGCGCGCTCGCCCGCATCCGCACCGCCCCCGACTACGGCCCCTTCGCCGAGTGCGACATGGTCATCGAGGCGGCGACCGAGAAGGAGGAGGTCAAGCGCGACGTCTTCAAGAAGCTCGTGCCTGCGCTGCGGCCGGGAACGCTGATCGCAACCAACACCTCGTCGATCTCGATCACCCGCCTCGCTTCCGCTACCGACCGGCCCGACAAGTTCATTGGCATGCACTTCATGAACCCGGTGCCGGTGATGACCCTGGTCGAGCTGATCCGCGGCATCGCCACGGACGAGGCGACCTTCGCGGCGACCCGCGACCTCGCCCTCAAGCTCGGCAAGACGCCGGTTGCGGCCGAGGATTTTCCGGCCTTCATCGTCAACCGCATCCTGCTGCCGATGGTCAACGAGGCGGTCTACACGCTCTACGAAGGCGTCGGCACCGTCGAGGCCATCGACACGGCGATGAAGCTCGGCGCCAACCACCCGATGGGGCCGCTGGAGCTGGCCGATTTCATCGGCCTCGACACCTGCCTCTCCGTCATGCAGGTCCTGTACGAGGGTCTCGCCGACAGCAAGTACCGGCCCTGCCCGCTGCTCGTCAAATACGTCGAAGCCGGCTGGCTCGGCCGCAAAACCGGCCGCGGCTTCTACGACTACCGCGGCGACAAACCCGTCCCGACGCGCTGACGCAAAATAGAACCTCCGACGTTCCGCCGCCGCCAGAAACGGCGTAGGCTCTGCCCAAGCAAACGCGGCAAGAGCGGAGGGAGCGCATGCGCGGGGTGGTGTTTACCGGCGACCGGCAGCTCGAATTGATGGATTTTCCGGACCCGACGCCGGGGCCGGACGAGGTCGTCATCGAGATGAAGGCGTCCGGCATGTGCGGCAGCGACCTGCACCAGTACCGGCGGCCGAAAGCGGGCGGCGAGACCGGCGGCCTCGCAGCGCCGAGCGAGCCGACGATCGCCGGCCATGAGCCGTGCGGCGTCGTCGCCGCGGTCGGCACGGCGGTGAGCCCGGCGCTGGCCCAGGTCGGGCAGCGGGTCATGGTGCACCACTACAAGGGCTGCACCGTGTGCAACCACTGCCGCTCCGGCTGGTCGCAGCTGTGCCAGGAGGTGCCGGTCAAGGTTTACGGCAACAACGCGCACGGCGGGCACGCGCCCTACCTCAAGGTGCCGGCCTTCACCGTGGTGCCGCTGCCGGACGAACTGTCGTTCGTCACCGGCGCCGCGATCTCCTGCGGCACCGGCACGGCCTACGGCGCCTTGCGCCGCATCCGCCTCTCCGGCAACGATACGATCGCGATCTTCGGGCAGGGTCCGGTCGGGTTGTCGGCGACGCAGCTCGCCGCGGCGATGGGGGCGCGGGTCATCGCCCTCGATGTGAGTCCCGAGCGGCTGTCGCGGGCAAAGGATTTCGGCGCCGCCGAGACCGTCAACCCGCGCTCCAACGACCCGGTCGGCGCGATCAAGGACCTGACGCACGGCTACGGCGCCGACTTCACGCTCGACACGTCGAGCCAGCCCGAGGGCCGCATCGCCGCGGTGCGCGCCACCAAGGTGTGGGGCACGACCTGCTTCGTCGGCGAGCGCAACAACGTCACCATCGACGTGAGTCCCGACATGCTGCGCAAGCAGCTGACGATCGTCGCGTCGTGGACCTTTTCGTCGATCGGCCAGGCGGAATGCGCCCGCTTCGTCGCCGATCGCGGCATCGACGTGGAGGCGCTGTTCACGCACCGCTGGAAGCTGGAGCAGGCAGACGAGGCCTACAAGCTGTTCGACACGCAGACCACCGGAAAAGGCGTGTTCCTGATGTAAAAGGCACTTGGACGCGAAGGCCGCAAAGGTCACGCGAAGGACGCAAAGGTAAAATGATTGCGCGAAGCGCTAACAATAAACTTCGCGCCCTTTGCGTATCCTTTGCGCCCTTTGCGGCGAGTGTTTCTTTGTCATCTCTTCGGAGGACAGCATGAACGACGTGATGACGACGCCGGTGACGGCGACGACCCCCGGCGCCAGGGGCGTCGACAGGCTCGGTCCGCTTGCCTCGCGCTACATCGACGTCGAGAGCCTGCCGTGGAAGCCGACGCCGTGCCCCGGCATCGAGATGAAGGTGCTGGTCGAGGACCCCGCGACCGGCCTCATGACGGCGCTGTTCCGCTGGCAGCCCGGCGCGAAGCTGTCGCTGCACGAGCACGTCGAGATTGAACAGACGTTCGTGCTCGAAGGCAGCCTCCTCGACGAGGAGGGCGAGGTTACTGCCGGCAACTACGTCTGGCGTCCCAAGGGCAACCGCCACACCGCGCATTCGCCGAACGGGGCGCTCGTGCTGTCGATGTTCCTCAAGCCCAACATCTTCCTCAGCGGCGATATCGAGGGCCCGCAGCTGCGTTAAAGGCTGACCTCTTCTGATGAATCAGCTTGAAGCTCATATTCTGAAGGGCGCGATCAAGGCTCAGAAATTGTATCGGGAGATGACCGACGGCTGGTGGCTATGGCATGGGCCCGAGTCGTACCTACAGACAATAGTCGCGCAAGAATTATCAAAGTCTGGACATAATATCTACATGGATACCTCTATAAAGAAGATCCTTAAAGAAGTAAAGCGTGGTCCGGGAAGGCCGGCAACCTATGAACGCCAGCGGCCGGATATTTCCGTCTGGCACAAAGATGATCTAGAAACTTTACGAGCTGCAATTGAGGTAAAACGTGCGATGAATTTCGATACCATACGTCAAGATGCAAAGAAGATTGAACGGTATTTATCTCACAAGAAGGCCGCGAAAACAGGATACGTACTCTGCTACTCGGAGGCAACTCGTCGGCACGCAGACCTTCTCGGCTCACGATTTCAGCGGTGGGTAAAGACTTTAGGTCCAAAATGGTCGTTGGCGTGCAATCATATAGATCCTTCTAAGGACGACGCAAATTGGGTCTGGGGAGTAGCCTTATTGAGGTATGATCGGCATCACTAGTTGATTGTTTTCACCACTTTCAAAGGTCAACATGCCCAAGTCGAAGATATACGCGACGTTCGAGGACGCGGTGCGGGACATCCCGGACGGCGTCACGATCGGATTCGGCGGTTTCGCCGTCGTCGGCATGCCGATCAACCTGTACGAGGCGCTCGCCAAGCAGGGCGCGAAAAGACTCACCTGCGTCTCGAATGGTACCCGCGGCGGCGCCACCCTCCCGGAGGACGGGCCGACGATGGAGTGGCTGATCCGCAACGACCAGGTATCGAAGGTCGTCTGTGCCTTCACCGCACCGACCCGCGCCTCGCAACGGCTGGTCTTCAGCGAATACTACGAGAGCGGCCGGATCGAGGCGGAGCTTGTGCCGCAGGGCACCCTGGCGGAGCGGCTGCGCGCCGCCGGCGCTGGCATTCCCGCCTTCTACACGCCGGCCGCGGTCGGCACCGAATTGGCCGAAGGGCGTGAGACGCGCGTCTTCAACGGCCGTGAATACCTGTTGGAGGAGGCGCTGCCGCTCGACTATGCCTTCATCCGCGCCTGGCGCGCCGACGCCTTCGGCAACCTCCAGTACCGGCGCTCGCAGCGCAACTTCAACCCGCTGATGGCGATGGCGGCCAAGGTCACGATCGTCGAGGTCGAGGAGGACATCCTGCCGGTCGGCGCGATCGACCCCGACGACGTGCACACATCCGGCATTTTCGTGCACCGCCTGGTCAAAATCCCGCCGCCTCCCGAAGGCTGGTGGCCGATGCGCCCCGCCGAAGTCGCCGCCCGCACGTCCCAAAGATAACAATCACCGCGGAGGGCGCGGAGGTACGCAGAGGACGCGGCCGTGACGGAAAATGAAGTCGGCGACGCCATTATCGGCGCCGCAATGAAGGTTCATTCGGCGGTCGGCCCGGGATTGTTGGAGAGCGCGTATGAAGCGTGTCTTGTTTATGAACTGGAGCGGCGCCGGGTGCGCGCTCGCAAGCAGGTAGTGGTGCCAATTTGCTATGAGGAACTCGTTATCGACAACGGGTATCGGATTGATCTGCTGGTGGAAAACCTCGTGGTTGTCGAGTTGAAGGCAGTCGCGGCGCTCCTGCCGGTCCATCGCGGCCAATTGTTGAGCTATCTCCGCCTCGGCGGGTTCAAACTTGGATATCTGCTCAATTTTCACGTCGCGCATATGCGCGACGGTATCGTCAGGATGGCGAACGGGCTTTGATCCCTGCGTCCTCTGCGTAATCCACTGCGGCCGCTGCGGTAAATCTGGCGCCGGATCAAAGGGTAGGAGGGGAGATGAGTGATACGCCAGGATTGAGCCGGCAGCAGATGTGCGACCGGCTGGCGATGGAGTTCGAAGACGGCTGGGTCGTCAACCTCGGCATCGGCATCCCGACCTTGTGTTCGAACTGCGATTTCGGCGACCGCCAGATCATCTTCCATGCCGAGAACGGCGTCGTCGGCTACGGTCCGCTGACCGCGAAGGGCGAGGAGGACCTGCATCTCGTCAACGCCGGCGGCCAGCATGTCACCCTTAATCCCGGCGCCGCCATTGTGCACCACGCCGACTCCTTCGCGATGATCCGCAGCGGCCGCATCGACGTGACCGTCCTCGGGGCCTATGAGGTGGCCGAGAACGGCGATTTCGCGAACTGGAAGATGGCGGGGCAGAAAGGCGGCGGCATCGGCGGGGCAATGGACCTCGCCGCCTGCGCCCGGCACGTGTTCGTCGCGATGGAGCACACCACCCGCAACGGCCGCCCGCGCCTCGTCGAGCGCTGCGCCATCCCGATCACCGCGAAAGGCGTCGTGAACCTCGTCGTGACCAATTACGGGCTGTTCGAAATCACGCCGCAGGGGATGGTACTGAAGGAGATTGCCCCGGGGGTGACGGTGGACGAAGTCAGGGCAACGACCGGCTGCAACCTGATCGTCCCCAACGACGTGCCGCCGGTGCGCCCTGGCCGATAATTTCGGTTCGCATTTTCAACAACAGCGTCATTCGCGGGCTTGACCCGCGAATCTCCGAGCGGCGTGAGGAATGGCCGGGTCAAGGCCCGGCCATGACGAGCGAAGTTATACGGCGGTGCCGGCGACGGCGTGCTGCGCGGGGAGGCTGCCATCGACCGCGCCTTCCTGCGGCGACGGCGGGGCGCCTTTTGCTTGGTGCGGCGAGCTGGCCGTTCCGCGGGCCAAAGCCGAGAACACCGCGAAACCGAGGCAGCAGAGCCCAAGGATGCCGATTGCGGTCGCGCCGCGGTGGCGATCGACCAGCGCCTGAAGCGAGGTTGAGCGGGCTTTGTCGTCGAAGCGGCCGTGCGCGCCATAGTCGCCGTCGACGGTTTCAAACAGGTTGTTCGGCGCGTTGGCGGGCGTGGCCTCGTCGGTCAATTGGCTGCTGTAGCCGTTCTTTGCGAGATAGTGGTCGAGCGCCCCTGGGGCGATCTTGTTGCCGGTGATCGCCATGACCGTCGAGGCGCCGACCCAGTATTCGCGCCGGTCCGGGTTCAGCGCCGCGGCGGCGATGGCGCGCGCCGGCACCTCGGGCTGGTAGATCGGCGGCACCGGCTGCGCCCGCTTGCCCATCTTGTTGAGCGCCCAGTCGAATTGCGGCGTGTTGACGGCCGGCAGGTGCACCATGACCAGCTTGATCGCGCTGCCGTCATGGATCAACTCGGTGCGGACCGAGTCGGTAAAGCCGCGGATCGCGAACTTGGCGCCGCAATACGCCGATTGCAGTGGAATCGCGCGGTAGGCGAGGGCCGAACCGACATTGACGATCGCGCCGCGGTCGCGCTGCCGCATCCACCTGAGCGCGGTCATCGTGCCATATACCTGGCCGAGATAGGTCACTTCGGTGGCGCGGCGGAACTCGTTTGGCGTGATCTGGCTGAGCGGGGCGAAAATCGTCGCCATCGCGACGTTAACCCAGATGTCGATGGCGCCGAGTTCGGCCTCCACCGTCGCGGCGGCGGCCTCGACCGCGTCGGGATCGGCCACGTCGGTCGGCAACGGCAGCGCCGAGACGCCGCATTCGCGGATTTCAGACGCGACCGTCTCCAGGCGCGCGCGGTTCCGCGCCAGCAGCGCTACGTCGCAGCCGCGGCGCGCGAGCTCCACCGCCGTGGCGCGCCCGACGCCGGCGCCGGCGCCGGTAACGACCGCGATCATGGCCGGCCCGCCGCGTCGCCGCCGTCAGGAAGAAGCGGCAAGATCGATGAGTGCAATTCCCAGCTCCGGGCGTTGTTTGCGGCGCAGGTGCGCCGGGGTCTCGAGGATCGTGACTTCAAGCGTGGGGCGCACCTGGCCCTCCAGCAGGTGGCCCCCGCGCGTCGAACCGTCGGCGAGGCCGAGGACGGCGTGCATGTGCAGGCTGGCACGGCCCTCGTCGTTCAAGGCGATGTCGCCGATTCCGCTCAACACCTCGCATTGTTGTTCGACCGGGATTTTGCGGTAGGTCTTGTTGGCGAGGTCGAACCAGCCGACCGTCGCTTTCTCGAAGGCGCCGATCGCGGTCAGCGAGGCGCCGGTCAGCCGCTCCTGTTCCGCGAACTTGCTGATGCTGGCGAAGGCCTCCTCGCCAGGGTCGAGTACAACCACGAAGGTGCGGCCGCTGTCATCCTGTGCAACCAGCTTCGATTTCATGCGCCGCCGAGACGGTTGGAAAGGCGATGTCCGCTGAACGTCCCCGGCAAGGGCCGGTTCCAGCGGCAATTCGCGCCGCTCAGGTCAGCGCTTCCGGCTCGTCCGGCGTCTCCGCGGGGGGAGCGGCGAAGCGTTCGAGTTCGGCGTTGAGTTCGGCGCCGGCGAGGATGATGTACGCCGTCAGGTAGAGCCAGATCAGCAGCACCACGACGGCGCCGAGCGAGCCGTACATGCGGTCGTACGAGCCGAAATAGGAGGCGTAGAACGACAACCCCATCGAGGCCCCGAGCCAGAGGATGCTGGCGGCGATCGTGCCCGGCCGCAGAAAATCCCAGGACGGCCGCCGGCGGTCCGGCGCCAGCCGGTACAAGGTCCCGAGCCCGACGACCGCGAACAGCGCCAGCAGAACCCACCGCGCATAAGGCAACAGCGCCTGCAACAGGTGCGGCAGCGGCAGGTAGCCGGCCACGATCGGCACGACCGCGATGAGCAGCAGCGAGGCCAGCCCGAACACGACGAGCCCGATCGTCAGCAGCAGCGCGAGCACGTAATACCAGACAAATCCGCGCCGTTCCTCGTCGCCATAGGCGACCGTCAGTGCTTCCATGATGGCCGTGGTGCCGCTGGTGGCGCTCCAGATCGCGATGAGGAGGCTGACGATGAGGCCGATGCCGAGCTTTTGCGGCGGCGCCGTCACCAGGTCGTGCAGCCGGTCCGAGAGCAGCTTCAGCGCCTCGACCGGCAATACGCCGCGCAGCTCCGCCACGCGCTGTCCGATCCGCGCCGGGTCGGAGACGAGACCGTAGGTGAGCACCAGCGCCGACATGCCGGGAAAGATCGACAGCATCGTGTAAAAGGCGCACCCCGCCGCCATGATCGAGATGTTGTTGCGGGTCAGGCACTGCCATAGGCGGCCGAGATGCTCCCGCCATGTCCGCAGGCGCGGCTTGAAGCCGTTGCTGTCGCGGACGGCGACCAAATGCGTTGGCAGAACCGCCATGCCGCGGAAACGCCCACCCAGGAACCGTGTTCCGGCCGGGCGAGCCTGCCGCGATCCGACGAGGATAAAGCCTGGAACCGCGCCTGCCGAACAACGTTAACGAGGCCGACAGCCAGGAGGGAACGGCCCGCATGAATCAGGCACAGAAACTGCGCGACCTCGCCGCGTGGTATCGCGAGTTTGCCGAGCGGGCGGAAAACCCGGCGATCTGGGACGCGCGCCTGCGCACGGCCGAAGAGCTGGAGAAAGAGGCGCGGCATCTGGAGACGAGCGCGGCCTTCCGCTTCGAACCGGCGCTGAGCCGAGCCCACAGCCCCTGACACCATGCATTTGGCCGATTGAGGCCGAACGGCGCATGCCGTCCGGTAAGACTCCGCTTGGCTATCATTATCGTCATGCCGGCGGAGGCCGGCACCACATGTCCAATAATCGAGCGGCTGACAGGCGGGTCCCAGCCTGCGCCGGGACGATGAAAAGGAAGCGTAGCGAGCGGCGAAAGTTCCAGACCCCAGCGATAACGAGAACGCGATCCTGATCGGAAGCTGCGCGGGCGGGTGCATGTGACCCACGAACAAGTCTTCACCCTCCTCGTCCTTGCTGGCTTGGTGGTCCTGTTCCTGTGGGACCGGCTTCGCTACGACCTCGTGGCCATCATCGCCCTGTTGGCGGCGGTGGGGGCCGGCATTGTTCCCGCGGACCGCGCGTTCGCCGGCTTCGCCAACCCGATCCTGCCGCTGATCGGCGCGGCGCTGATCGTCAGCGCGGCGCTCGGACAGTCCGGCGCAATCGAAATCCTCCTCCGCTGGCTGCGGCCGGCGATGCGCTCGCGGGACTTGCAGGTCGGCGTGCTCGTGCTGTGCGTCGCGGTGCTCTCGGGGTTCATGAAAAACATCGGCGCCTTGGCGATCTTCATCCCGGCGGCGGTGCAAGTGGCGCGGCGCAACGACCGGTCGCCCTCCGAATTCCTGATGCCGCTTTCCTTCGCCTCGCTGCTCGGCGGGTCGGCCACTTTGGTCGGCACGTCCCCGAACCTGCTGATCTCGGCGGTCCGGCAGCAGCTCGAAGGGCATCCCTTCAGCATGTTCGACTTCACCCCCGTCAGCGGCGCCATCGCCCTCTGCGGCGTCGTCTTTCTGTCGGTCGGCTGGCGGCTGCTGCCGCGCGGGCTGCGCGGCAGCGCCGGCGCCCAGGGCTTTGCGATCGAGGGCTACACCAGCGAGCTTCGGCTGGTCGAAGCCTCGCCCTTCGCCGGCCGCACGGTGGGCGATCTCGAAGAACTTTCCGGCGGCGCCGTAACGATCGCCGCGCTCAACCGCGAAAGCGGCCGCCGCTACATCCCCGCGCGCGGCTGGCGGCTCTATCCCGGCGACGTTCTCGTCGTCGAAGCGGAGCCGCAGGCGCTCGAACAGTTCGCGCGGGACGGCAACCTCGAACTGGTCGGCGCCGAACGAAGTCCAGAGAAGGTGTCGGTGACGGCCGAACAGTCGGACGGCGGCCGCGCGCCGGCGCGGCGCGAGACCGAAGCCTCGACGCGGACGCCTCCTGACGAGCGCGAGCTCACCGTCGTCGAGGCCGTGGTCGGGGCGGAATCGGATCTGGTCGGCCGTTCGGCGGCCGATCTGCATTTGCGCGAACGCTACGGGGTCAACGTGCTCGCCATTGGCCGGCGCGGCCAGGTCAGCCGCACGCCGCTGCGGCAAGTCCGCTTCCGCCTCGGCGATGCCGTCGTTCTCCAGGGCTATACCGAGCGGATGGGCGATGCCCTGCTCGCGCTCGGCTGTCTGCCGCTCGCGGAGCGCCAGCTCAAACTTGGCCAGCCCCGCCAGCTGTTCCTGCCGCTGGCGATCCTCGGCGTTGCCGTGCTCCTCAGCGGCCTCGAGATCGTGCCGGTCGCGATCGCCTTCGTCGGCGCCGCCGCGGCGTTGATCCTGCTCGGCCTCGTCACGCTGAAGGAGGCCTACAACACGGTCGAATGGCCGATCCTGGTATTGCTCGGCGCGCTGATCCCGATCGGCGAGGCGGTGCAGCACACCGGCACCGCCAACCTGATCGCCCACTGGATCGACGCATGGGCGGCGCACCTGCCAGGGTTCGCCCTGCTCGCGCTGGTCCTGGCGGTGACGATGCTGGTCACGCCGATCCTGCACCATGCCGCCGCCGTGCTGGTCATGGGGCCGATCGCCGGCAGCATCGCGCAAGAGCTCGGTTACCGTCTCGACCCGTTCCTGATTGCCGTCGCGCTCGGCGCCGGCTCCGACTTCCTGTCGCCGATCGGGCACCAGTGCAACACGCTGGTCATGGGCCTCGGCGGCTACCGCTTCGGCGATTATTGGAAGCTGGGCCTGCCGCTGTCGATCCTGGTGGTCGGTTTAGGCGTTCCCTTGATCATGATCGTATGGCCTTTGCACTAGCCGTTCCGGATGACGGTCCTCAAGGAACCGGAAACCGGCAGCGCGGCGCAGGGAGGGCCGGCGCCTAAGCCGCGCGGCGCTTCCCCCTCGTTTCCGAGGGGTCTCTTCCGCTACATCTGGCGGACCGGCGGGCGAGCGCAGCTGCTGCTCGCGGCGCTCGCCGTCGTGCTGTTTCTGCTCGACCTCGTGCCGTTGGAACTGCAGCGCCGTATCGTCAACCAGGCGCTGCACCAGCGCGTGTTCGCGACGCTGCTCTGGCTGTGCGCGGTCTATGCGGTCGTGGTGCTGCTGCAGGGCGGACTGAAGCTCGCCTTGAACATTTTTCGCAGCTGGGTCGGCGAGAGCGCCAACCGTCGCTTCCGCCTCGACACCTACGACGCGGCTCTGCGCAGCGAGGAACAGGCGGACAGCCAGCAGGAAGGCGTGGGCCTGTCGATCATCCTCGCCGAAGTGGACACGGTCGGCGGCTTTATCGGCATGAGCTTTTCGGAGCCGGTATTGCACGGCGGCGTTCTGCTCAGCGTCTTCGGCTATCTGATCTACCTGCAGCCCTGGATGGGCGCAGTGGGGCTTGCCCTGTTCGCGCCGCAGATGGTGTTCGTCCCGCTGATCCAGCGCGCGATCAACGAACGGACGAAAGACCGCATCAACACGATGCGGGAGCTCAGCGTCGATATCGTCAAGGAAACCGCCGACGGCGTGCCGCACCAGGAAGAGGACACCTACAAGGCGCAGGTGGGGCGGATCTTCCGTCTCAACATGCAGATCTTCCGCCGAAAGTTCACGATGAACTTTCTGATGAACCTGCTGCATCACCTCGGCATCGTCGGGATTCTGTTCATCGGCGGCTGGCTGGTGGTCGAGCGCCGCATCGAGGTGGGCACCGTCGTCGCCTTCATTTCCGGCCTGAACAAGATCAACGACCCCTGGGGGGACGTGGTCAGCTACTTTCAGAACATGACCAACGCCCGCGTAAAATACCGCCTGATCGCGAACGTGCTGAACGGCTCCCCGCCGTCTCCCGGCACGCTGAGCAAGACTTAGCCGGCCGCCCGCGCTCTCTCTATCGCCCGCCACACGCGCTCCGGCGTCGCCGGCATTTCGATGTGCCGCACCCCCATTTCGGCGAGCGCATCGACGATCGCGTTGATGACGACGGCGAGCGCCGGGGTCGTGCCGCCCTCGCCGCCGGAGCGCACGCCGAGCCGATTGGTCGGCGACGGCACCTCGCTGAGGGCCGTCTGCAGGGCCGGCAGGGTATCGGCGCGCGGCATCGCGTAGTCCATGAAGGAGGCCGCCAGAAGCTGCCCCGTCTGCGGGTCGTAGAGCGCGTCCTCCAACAGCGTCTGCCCGACGCCCTGGGCGATGCCGCCATGCGTCTGCCCGTGCAGGATCATCGGGTTGACGGCGCGGCCCACATCGTCGACGGCGACGTAGGCGACGATCTCGACCGCTCCGGTTTCGGGATCGACCTCGACCTCGCAGACCTGGGTGCCGTGGGGAAAGCTCGCAACCGGCAGGGTCCGATCGGAAATGCCCGCAAGCGGCCCCTGCAGCCCCGGCGGCAGATCGGTCCGGGTTGCCGCCGCCCGCGCCGCCTCGAAAATGTCCACCTCGCGGTCGGTGCCGGCGACGCGGAAGCGGCCGCGGTCGAATTCGATGTCCGCCTCGCTGGCCTCGAGCAGGTGGCCGGCGATGCGGCGGCCCTTGTCGATGATCTGGTCGGCGGCGTCGCCGATGATCGTCGTCGCGAGCTTCATCGAGCGGCCGGAGTGCGAGCCGCCGCCGGCCTTCACCCGATCGGTGTCGTGCGCGACGTAGAAAATGCTGTCGAACGGCACCCCCAGCCACTCCGTCACGAGTTGGGCAAAGCTGGTCTCGTGGCCCTGCCCCGACGACATCGTTCCCATGACTAGCTCCACCCGCCGATCGGGCAGGACGGTAATTTCCGTCCGTTCACGCGGCGCGCCCGACGTGATCTCGACATAGTTGGCGATGCCGATGCCGCGCAGCCGGCCGCGCCGCTTCGCCGCCGCGCGACGTGCCGCAAATCCGGCCCAGTCGGCGAGGTGCAGCGCCGTATTCATCGCGTCCTCGTAGCGGCCGCTGTCGTAGGTCAGTCCGAGCGGATTGGTGTAAGGCTGCGCCTCGGGCGGCACGATGTTGCGCCGGCGCAGCTCGACCGGGTCGACGCCGAGCCGGTCGGCGGCGAGGTCGATCAGGCGCTCGACGACGAAGATCACCTCCGGCCGTCCGGCGCTGCGATAGGGGGTGGTCGAGACGGTATTGGTGACGGCGCCGCGGCCCCGGAAATAGGCGACCGGAATGCGGTACACCCCCGACATCAGCCCGAGCCCCTTTTGCAGCGACACGAACGAGGCGGCGTGGCCGCCGAGGTTGCTCAGGTTCTCGCCGCGCACGGCGAGAAACGTGCCGTCGGCGTCGAGCGCCAGCTCGGCCTCGACCTTGAGGTCGCGGCCCTGATAGTCGCTGAGGAAGGACTCGCTGCGCTCGCAGGTCCATTTGACGGGGCGCCCGGTGCGGCGCGCCGCCCATGCCAGCAGGGCGTACTCCGGATAGAAGAAGTTGCGCGTGCCGAAATTGCCGCCCATGTCGCCGCAGACGACGCGCACCCGCTCCGGCGCCACTCCGAGCACCTGCGCCAGGTCGAGCCGCAGCTTGGCGACGCCGCGGCCGCTGCCGGAATGGAGCGTGTAGCAGCCCGACGCGGCGTCGTATTCGGCGATGTTGGTGCGCGGCTCCATCGGCACGCCGGTGACCCGCTGCACCCAGGTTTCGAAGCGGACGACGTGGGCGGCGCGGGCGAAGGTGGCGGCGGTCGCCGCCTCGTCGCCGACCTCGATGTCGATGCAGAGGTTTTCTGGCGCCTCCGGCCACAAAACCGGCGCCCCCGGCGCAAGCGCGTCGGCCGCCCGCGCCACCGCCGGCAGCGGCTCGTACGTGACATCGACCAGCTCGGCGGCGTCCTTGGCGCGCGCGATCGTGTCGGCGACGACGAGCGCAACCGGCTCGCCGACAAAGCGCACCCGTTCTGCCGGCATCGGGTGGTGCGTCGTCGCGATCGGCGCGCCGCCCCGCAGCCGCACCGCGAGGTCGGGCGCATTCATCAGGCCGGCGTTGTGCGGGATCGGGCCCAGCCCCTCCGCCAGGTAGTCCGCGCCGGTCAGCACCGCGAGCACGCCCGGCGCCGCGCGCGCTGCCGCGGCGTCGATCGACGCGATCCGCGCGTGCGCGTGCGGCGAGCGCACGAGCACCGCATGCGCCATGCCTGGCAGGGCGGTGTCGTCCACAAAGCGGCCGCGGCCGGTCAGCAGCCGAAAATCCTCCTTCCGCCGCACCGGCCGGCCGATGCCGAACGCCGCCGTCGCCTCTCCGTCCATGCCCGAACCCCGCTCCGCCCTCACCACAGATACGAGCCGCCGTTGACGTGGAGGGTCTGGCCGGTGATGAAGCCGGCGTCGTCGGAGGCGAGAAAGACGGCGGCCCGCGCGATTTCCTCCGGCGCGGCGATGCGGCCGAGCGGGATCAGCCGGCCCATGGCCGCGATCTCCTCGTCGCTGCCGCCATAGCGCGGCTGCGCGGTATCGGTCAGGCCCGGCGCGATCGCGTTGACGCGGATGCGGTGCGGCGCCAGTTCGAGCGCCATCTGCCGCGTCATCGACACGATGCCGCCCTTGCTCGCGCAGTAGTGCACGCCGCGCGGCGAGCCGCGGAAGGCGGCGCCGGAACTGAGGCTGACGATGGCACCGGCGCGCCCCGCCGCGACCATCGTTCGCGCCGCCGCCTGGGCGCAGAAGAACGATCCCTTCAGGTTCACGTTGATGACGAAGTCCCAGTCGGCTTCCTGCATCTCCAGAAACGGCACGCGGGGAAAGACGCCGGCATTGTTGACGAGCACGTCGATCGGACCGAGTTCGGCGGCGACCGCCTCGGTCATCACCGCGATCTCGTCGAGCCGCGCGATGTCGGCCTTGACCGGGAAGGCGCGGCGGCCGTGGGCGCGGACGCTGTCGGCGACCGCGGCGGCGGCGCGCTCGTCGTCGAGCCAGTTGATCGCGACATCGGCGCCGGCGGCGGCGAACGCCACTGCCATCGCCCGCCCGATCCCCTGCTGCGCCCCGGTGACCAGGACGACCTTGCCGGCACATTGCATGACCGATCCTCCATGCTCGGGCGGCAGCGAAGCAAGCTGTCGGCGCCGGGTCAAGGGCGCGGCCGAAAAGGGTTGATCGGCCGCCGCGCCGCTCCCTTATTGTCTCTGCCATGCCACCCGCCGCGCCGCTGCCGCAGCCGCCGCCGGAAACCGGCGCCGCCCCGGCGCGCGACGCCGCGCTGGCCGGCTTCCATCCCGCCGTCGCCGACTGGTTCGCGTCGCGCTTCGCGGCGCCGACCGCGGCGCAGGCGGAGGCATGGCCCGCAATACAAGCCGGGCGGCACGTGCTGATCGCGGCGCCGACCGGCTCGGGCAAGACTCTCGCCGCCTTCCTCGCCGCCATCGATGCGCTGGTGCGGCAGGGGCTGGAAGGGCGGCTCGACGACGCGACGCAGGTCGTCTACGTGTCGCCGCTCAAGGCGCTGTCGAACGACATAAGCCGCAACCTCGAAGCGCCGCTCGCCGGGATCCGCGAGGCGCTTGCCGCGCGCGGGTTGCCGGAGGTCGATATCCGCTCCTGGGTACGCACCGGCGACACCTCGCCCGGCGAGCGCACGCAGATGCGGAAGAAGCCGCCGCACATCGTCGTGACGACGCCGGAGTCGCTCTACATCCTGCTCGGCTCGGAGAGCGGCCGGGCGATGCTGAAGACGACGCGCACCGTCATCGTCGACGAGATCCACGCCCTCGCGCCGAACAAGCGCGGCGCCCACCTGACATTGTCGCTCGAACGCCTCGCCGCATTGTGCGGCGACCGGCTGCTGCGCATCGGCCTGTCGGCGACCCAGACCCCGATCGAGTCCGTCGCCCGTTTCCTCGTCGGCTGCTCTCTGACTCTCCCCCGCGAGCAGGGGAAGGACGGGCGAGTCAACTGCACGATCATCGACACAGGCCACCGCCGCGCCCGCGATCTCGCGCTGGAGGTGCCGGCCTCGCCGCTGGAAGCGATGATGTCCGGCGAGGTCTGGGAGCAGGTCTACGACCGCCTCGCCGAGCTGATCGAGGCGCACCGCACGACCTTGGTGTTCGTCAACACCCGGCGCCTTGCCGAGCGGGTGACCCGGGCGCTGTCGGAGCGGCTCGGCGACGACCGCATCACCGCGCATCACGGCAGCCTGTCGAAGGAGCGGCGGCTCGACGCCGAGCAGCGGCTCAAGCAGGGCAGCCTCAAGGGCCTGGTCGCGACCGCCTCGCTCGAACTCGGCATCGACATCGGCGAGGTCGACCTCGTCTGCCAGCTCGGCTCCCCTCGTGCGATCGCAACGTCTCTGCAGCGGGTCGGGCGCTCGGGCCATGCCGTCCAGGGCACGCCGAAAGGCCGGCTCTTCCCGCTGTCGCGCGACGAGCTGGTCGAGTGCGCGGCACTGCTCGACAGCGTCCGCCGCGGCGAACTCGATCGTCTGAGCCTGCCGGAGCGGCCGCTCGACGTGCTGGCGCAGCAGGTCGTCGCCGAGGTCGCGGCGCAGGAATGGGGCGAGGACGAGCTTTTCGCGCTGGTGCGGCGGGCCTGGCCCTACCGCGAGCTGCGGCGCGAGGATTTCGACGCCGTCGTCGCGATGCTGGCCGAGGGCTTCAGCACGCGGCGCGGCCGGCGCGGCGCCCTGATCCACCACGACGCCGTCAACCGCAAACTGCGCGGCCGGCGCGGCGCGCGGCTGACGGCGCTGACGTCCGGCGGCACGATCCCCGACAACGCCGACTACCAGGTCCTGCTCGAGCCGGAAAACCAGATCATCGGCACGATCAACGAGGATTTCGCCGTCGAGAGCATGATCGGCGACGTCTTCCAGCTCGGCAACAACGCCTACCGCATCCTGCGCACCGAGCGCGGCGTCGTCCGCGTCGCCGACGCCGAAGGGCAGCCGCCGAACATCCCGTTCTGGCTCGGCGAGGCTCCCGGCCGCACCGACGAACTGTCGCATTCGGTGTCGCGGTTGCGTGAGGACGTCGCCCGGCACCTGGAGCAATACCCTCGTCACCCCCGCGGAAGCGGGGGCCCAGGGGCGGGCGACGAAGCGTCGGCCCTGGATTCCCGCTTTCGCGGGAATGACGGGCCAGTTGAGCCGGAGCGGGCGATCGCATGGCTGGCCGAGGAGGTCGGGATTGCCGAGCCGGCGGCGCGGCAGCTCGTCGAATATCTGGCGGCGGCGCGGGCGGCGCTCGGGGTATTGCCGACGCTCGACGCGATCGTCTTCGAGCGTTTCTTCGACGCCGTCGGCGGCATGCAGCTCGTCATCCACTCGCCCTACGGCAGCCGCCTCAACCGCGCCTGGGGGCTCGCGCTGCGCAAGCGCTTCTGCACCAAGTTCAATTTCGAGCTCCAGGCGGCGGCGACGGAAGACAACGTCCAGCTGTCGCTGACCACCGCGCACAGCTTCGACCTCGCCGAGCCGGCGCGCTACCTCCACTCCGCGACGATCCGGCCGCTCCTGGTCCAGGCGCTGCTCGACGCACCCATGTTCATGACGCGCTGGCGCTGGGTCGCGGGCGTCGCCTTGGCGTTGCCGCGCTTCCGGGGCGGCCGCAAGGTGCCGCCGCAACTGGCGCGAATGGACGCCGAGGACCTGATCGCGGCGATCTTCCCCGACCAGCTTGCCTGCGCCGAGAACCTCGCGGGCGAGCGCGAGATCCCGGACCACGTGCTGGTGCGCCAGACGATCGACGACTGCCTGTTCGAGGCGATGGACCTCGCGGGCCTCGAACGCCTGTTGCGGCGGATCGAGTCCGGCGAGGTCGCCATCGTGACCCGGGAGCTGACGGAGCCGTCGCCGCTGGCGCTCGAAGTGCTGTCCGCGCGTCCCTACGCCTATCTCGACGACGCGCCGCTGGAGGAGCGCCGGACCCAGGCGGTCATGGCGCGCCGCTGGATGGCGCCCGACGACGCGGCGGAACTGGGGCGGCTCGACCCCGAAGCGATCGAGCGGGTGAAGTCGGAGGCCTGGCCCGACCCGGCCAACCCGGACGAGTTGCACGACGCGCTCGTGTGGCTCGGCTTCCTGACCGAGGACGAGGTCGCGGCGCGGCCGGCGTGGCGGGAATGGCTGGCGGCATTGACGCGCGAGCGGCGCGTGGCGCGGGTGATGACGCCCGGTGCGATGTTGTGGATCGCCGCGGAGCGCTTGCCGCAGTTCGCGGCGCTGTGGCCCCGGGCGCGCCTCGATCCGGCAATCTCGGCGCCTCCCGGCCACGCCAAGGAATGGTCGCCGGACGAGGCGCTGGTCGAGATTCTGCGCGGGCGGCTAGAAGGGCAGGGGCCGGTCGGCGAGGTCGCTTTGGCGGGCGCGCTCGGGATGGAGGCGGGCGACCTCGCCGGTCCGCTCGCGGCGCTGCAGACCGAGGGGTTTGCGCTGCGCGGCCGCTTCACCCCCGGCGGCCCCGAGGAATGGTGCGAGCGCCGCCTCCTCGCCCGCATCCACCGCTACACCGTAAAGCGCCTGCGCGCCGAGATTCAGCCGGTGGCGGCGCGCGACTTCCTGCGCTTCCTGTTCGATTGGCAGCGGGTATTGCCCGAGGCGCGAATGGAGGGGCCCGACGCGGTCACCGCCATCGTCGCCCAGCTCGAAGGCTTCGAGGCGCCGGCGGGGGCGTGGGAGACCGAAATCCTGCCGGCGCGGCTTTCCGATTACGAGCCGGCCTGGCTCGACGACGAATGCCTCGCCGGCCGCGTCGCCTGGGCGCGGCTGCGCCCCCGCGGCAGGCGTCCGAACGGCGGCGTCGGTCCGGTCAGGACAACCCCGATCGCCTTGCTGCCGCGCCGGCATGCGGCGCTGTGGACCGCGCTGTCGGCGAGCGAGGAGCCGGCGCAGCCGACCCCGCGGGCGCAGGCGGTTCTCAACTGCCTCCGCGACTATGGCGCTTCGTTCTTTCAGGAGCTGGTGGAGGGGACGGGGCTGCTGCTGCCGCAGGTCGAGGAGGCGCTCGGCGAGCTGGTGGCGCTGGGTCTCGTGACCTCCGACAGTTTCGCCGGGCTGCGGGCCCTGCTGGTGCCGGCCGATCGGCGGCGGCCGCCAGCCGGGACAGCGCGCCGCCGTCGCACCGCTCCCTTCGGCATGGAAGAAGCCGGCCGCTGGGCGCTGGCTCATCGGTCGCGTGCCGCGGCCGGGCAGGGCGCCGAAGACGCGGTCGAGCATGTCGCGCGCGTGCTGCTCACCCGTTACGGCGTCGTGTTCTGGCGGCTTTTGGAGCGTGAGGCGCCGTGGCTGCCGCCGTGGCGCGACCTGCTGCGCGTCTACCGCCGGCTCGAAGCCCGCGGCGAGATTCGCGGCGGCCGCTTCGTCGCCGGCTTTTCGGGCGAACAGTTCGCGCGTCCGGAAGCGATTGGCATGCTGCGCGAAATCAGGCGCAAGCCGGCCTCGGGCGTCTGGGTTTCCGTGTGCGGCGCCGACCCGCTCAACCTCGTCGGGGTCCTGACACCAGGGCCGAAGCTCGCCGCGCTAACCGGCAATCGGGTGCTGTACCGCGACGGTCTGCCGGTGGCGGTGCTGGCATTCGGCGACGTTCAGTTCCTCGACGAGCTCGACACTGCCGTTCAGTGGCAGGCGCGCAAAGCGCTGCTTCGCGGCGCCGTCCCCGCTGCGCTCGCGGCCCTCGCGTGAGGACGAACCCCGGGCTACCCCGCCGGCGCGCGTCGGGCGGCGCCGCGCCCGCTGCGGCCGATCGGCTCGACGGTGCCGCCGACCGCGCCGGCACCTTCCTTGCTCACGGCTTCTTCGGCGCGCCACAGCGCGATGCCGCCGGTCAGGCCGTCGCTGTTCGGCACGATCGTCACGTCGGGCGGCAGGTCGAGCGTTACGTCCTTGGAGTTGCCGCCGCCGAGATAGAGGTGGTCGAAATTGACGACGGTGCGCAGGATGCCGATGACGCGGGCGACGCGCTTGTTCCACGCCTTCTTGCCCTTCTTCTCTCGCGCCGCGCGGCCGATATAGGCGTCGTAGTCCTTGTCGCCGCGCACCGGGTGATGCGCGAGCTCGAGATGCGGCATGATCTGGCCGTTGTAGAAGATCGCGGTGCCGGCGCCGGTGCCCAGCGTCAGCACCATCTCGACGCCCTTGCCCTTGATCGCGCCAAAGCCCTGGACGTCGGCGTCGTTCATGACCCGCACCGGCTTCTTCAGGCGCTCGGCCAGCGTCGCCTGCAGGTCGAAGCCGCTCAGGACCTCGGTGCCAAGGTTCGGGGCCGTCAGCACGCGGCCGTCGCGGACGGCGCCGGGGAAGCCGACGGAGACGCGGTCGAATTCGCCGAGCGGCGCGATGGCCGCTTCTATCGCCTTCGTCAGAACCTCCGGCGTCACCGGCTTGGGCGGCGTGGGCACGCGGCTGCGCTTGCCGATCATCTGGCCAGAGGGATCGAGAAGAGCGGCCTTTACGCCGGTGCCGCCGATGTCGATAGCGAGGGTGCGGAGGCCGTCCATGTTCGACTTCCCTAGGGCCAGGATGGTGATTGAGGAGCATACAGCAGCCATGGTTTCTCTACCATGGATCGGCGCTTCTTAACCAACGGTTTGCGACGCCGCCCGCCTGCGGCGGCGACGCCAATCGGCGGGCCGGGCGCCGTCTGGTATGCTGCCGCCGGGCGGTTCGCGGAGAGGGCATGCGGCGGCTTCTGATCCTGGTCTGGCTGGCGGTGGCGGCGGCGCTCGGCGCGACGCCCGTGGTCGCCGCGGGCGGTGGTCCGCCGTCGCCGGCCGAACTGGTCAAGGCGACGCTGCTGGCCGAGCAGCAGGCGGTCGCGCCGGGGGCGCGCCTCTGGCTCGACGCGCACCTCGAAGTGAAACCCGGCTGGCATATCTACTGGCGCAACCCCGGCGATGCCGGCCTGCCGACGACGATCGCCTGGACCCTGCCGCCCGGTTTTGCCGCCGGCGACATGGAATGGCCGGTGCCGGAGCGCATCCTCGTCGGCAAGATCGGCGATTACGGCTACACCGGCACCGTCGATCTCCTGGTGCCGGTCACGGCGCCGCAGGATCTTCCCGCGACGGGCGCCGTGCCGATCCAGGCGACCGTCTCCTGGCTCGCCTGCGCCGACATCTGCATCCCCGGCGACAGCAGGGTGGAACTGACCCTGCCGGTCGGGTCGGCGGCGCCCGACCCGGCGACGGCGCCGCTTTTCGCCGCGGCGCGCCGACGCCTGCCGCAGCCGGCCACATTCGAGACGACGTTCTCAGCCGCGCCGGATAGCTATCATCTGTTCGTGCCGGGGGCCGCGCTGGCGGGTCTAGACGATCCCGCCGCGATCTTTTTTCCTTATGACGGCACGCTGCTCGACCATGCGGCGGCGCCGAAGCTGCGGCGGACCGACCGCGGCATCGAACTCGTCTTGGCGAAGGCCGCGGCGCCGTCGGCAAAGAAGCTGGCCGCGCCGGACCGGCTGGACGGCGTGCTGCAGTTGCGCGGCCGCGATGGCGTCACCCGCGCCTTCACGATCGGCGCCACCCCGGTCGCCGCCGGGGCCGCGGCCGGGACGGGCGGCGAGGCCGTCCTGTGGTGGCGCGCCTTGCTGCTCGCGTTTCTCGGGGGCCTCGTCCTCAACCTGATGCCGTGCGTCTTCCCGATTCTGTCGCTGAAGGTATTGAGCTTCGCCGTTCCGGCCCACGCCTACCGCGGCGAGCGCCGGCGGCACGGGGTAGCTTACGCCGCCGGCGTGCTGGTCAGCTTCGCGGCGCTCGGCGGCGCATTGCTGGCGCTGCGCGCCGGCGGCGCGGCGGTCGGGTGGGGGTTCCAGCTGCAGTCGCCGGTCGTCGTGGCGCTGCTCGCCTACCTGCTGCTGGCGCTGGGCTTGAGCCTTTCCGGCGTTGCCGATTTCGGCATGGAGCTCGCGAACGCCGGCGGCCGCTTTGCGCGGCATCCCGGTCTCGCCGGCGCCTTCGGCACCGGCGTCCTCGCGACGGTGGTCGCGACGCCGTGCACGGCGCCGTTCATGGGCACTGCGCTGGGGTTTGCGCTGATCGCGCCGCCGGCGCTGGCGCTCGGCATTTTCCTCGCGCTCGGCGCGGGGCTGGCGTTTCCGCTGCTGGTGGCGAGCTGGGCCCCTGGCGTGCATCGGCTCCTGCCGCGGCCAGGGCGGTGGATGGAGGCCGTGAAGCAGCTCCTCGCCTTCGGCCTCTACGGCACCGTCGCCTGGCTCGTCTGGGTGCTGATCCAGGAGGTCGGGCCGAACGCGGCGCTCGCCGCGCTGTTCGGCCTCGTCGTCGTCGGCTTCGCGGTCTGGGTCTACGGCCGCACCCGGCTGGCGCGGCCCGGCAGCCGCCTTGCCGGCTCGGCGCTGGCGACGATGGCGGTCGTGGTCGCGGTCGTGCTGTCGCTGACGACCGCCTCGCCCGAGGCCGCCGGTCCGCCCGCCGGCGCCAAGGCGCCGCAGGACGGCCTTGCCTACCAGCCGTTCAGCCCGGCCCGCCTGAGCGCGCTTGCGGCCGAGCACAAGCCGGTTTTCGTGAACCTCACCGCCGCCTGGTGCATCACCTGTCTCGTCAACGAGCGGGTGACGCTCGACAGCGCGGCGGTGCGCCAGGCCTTCGCCGCCCACGGGGTGGTGCCGTTGAAGGGCGACTGGACCAACCAGAACCCCGACATCACCCGCCTGCTGCTGCGTTTCGGCCGCAGCGGCGTGCCCCTCTACCTGCTCTACGACGCCAACGGCGCGCCGCAGATCCTGCCGCAGATCCTGACCGAAGCCAGCGTCCTCGACGCCGTCGCGAAGCTGTAGAAGCAGCGCAAGACACGGTTTCGGTTATCTTAGCAAACATCGTCATGGCTGGGCTTGACCCGGCCATCTGTGGGCGCCCCCGAGATCGCCGGGTCGAGCCCGGCGATGACGAGAAACATGGCCGCACCTAGTCGGACTCTGCTCTTAAATCATCGTTCCCGTGAAAGCGGATCCAAGGCTAGCGCTTCGGGAGCCGCGCTTGGACCCCGCTTGTCCTACCGCTGCAGCGCCTGGGTGACGGCGCCGCCGGTGGCGGTGCGGCCGCCGTCGACGACGTATTGCGCCCCCGTGGTGTTGCTGGCGAGGTCGGAGCACAGGAACAGCACGGTATTGGCGATTTCGTCCGCGGTCGTGTAGCGGCCGGTCGGCTGCGCCGCCTGGTAGCGCTGCGCCACGTGTTCAGGATTGCTCGGGTCGAGCTGCTGTTCCAGCGAGTGGATCATCCGCGTGTCCACTGGGCCGGGGCAGACGCAGTTGACCCGCACGCCGCTGCGTGCGACCTCGCCGGCCGCCGTCTTGGTCAGCCCGATGACGGCGTGTTTGGAGGCGACGTAGGCCGGCATGCCCGGCGTCGCGACGAGGCCGGCGACCGAGGCGGTGTTGACCACCGCACCGTACTTCTGCCGCAGCATCACCGGCAGCACATGGCGCAGCCCGAGAAACACGCCCTTCACGTTGACCGCGATGATCTGGTCGAACATCGCTTCGTCGTAGTCGGCGGTGTGCGCCCACTGGCCTTCGATGCCGGCGTTGTTGAAGAAGCAGTCGATCTTGCCGTAGGCGTCCAAGGTCGCCTTGACGTAGTTCTGCACCTCGGCCGATTTGGTGACATCGGCTTCGACGAAACGGGCCTCGCTGCCCTGCTGCCGGATGACGCCGGCGACCCCTTCGCCGCCCGAGGCGTCGCGGTCGACCAGCATGACGCTGGCGCCGGCGTTGGCGAAGGCGATCGCGGTGGCGCGTCCGATACCGTTCGCCGCGCCAGTGATCAGCGCAACCTTACCGGTGAAATCCATCGCTTCCTCCCTAGGTCCCGTCATGGCCGGACTTGATCCGGCCATCTACGACCACTCCGAAAAAGTCCCGTGGATGACCGGGTCAAGCCCGGTCGTGACGTTGATCGGGCTGCGTTTATCCCTTCTTCCCGATCGTCGCCGCCCAGTCGGCGAGCGCCGCCATCAGGTCGCGGATGAGGCCGCGCGCGACTTCGTCGGTGAGACGACCGTTGGCGTCGAACTTGGTCTGCGCCTGCCCGATCAGCACCTCGGGCTTGTTCAGCGCGCGCACGTCGAGGAACACGAAGCTGCGCCGCAGATCGCCCTGGGCGCGGGCGCTGCCGGCCATGCCGGCGGCGGCGCCGATAATGGCGGCGGGCTTGCCCGCGAAGGGCTGGTCGGGCGGCCGCGACGCCCAGTCGATCGCGTTCTTGAGGACCCCGGTCATCGAGTAGTTGTATTCGGGGCAGGCGAACAGCAGCGCATCCGCCGCCTTGATCTGCTGGCGCAACGTCTCGACCGGGGGCGGGAAGCCCTGCGCCCGCACGTCCTCGTCGTAGAGCGGGATCTGCGAGATGTCGGCGACCGTGACCTCCATCCCCGGCGGCCGCAGTTCGATGGCCGTATTGAGCGCCATCCGGTTGAACGACCCCTTGCGCAGGCTGCCGCAGATGCCGAGTACCGAAATGCGTCTTGCGTCGCTCATCTTGCCTCCCTCGATTGTCCGGCGGCGCCCGCCAAGGTCGCGCGAGCATCGCACAGGAGGCCGGCGCCGCGAAAGCCCGACACTGCCGCCGCGCCTGCGCTACACTGCGGTGCCGGCCCCGCCCTTGGCCGCGCCAAACCGATAAAGGAGTATCCCGTGGCCGCTGATTCCAACCGCGTGATCCTGACCGGCGAAAACCCGTTCATCCGTCTCAGCGCGGCTGAGGGTGGGCCGATCACGACCAACGCCAGCTTCTGGCGCATCATCACCTGCCCGGCGGGGCCCGGGCACGTCCTCTATCTCAACAGCGAATTGACCGAGAACCGCTGGCGCATCTATGCCGACAACATCGCGATGGCGCGCTGGCTGCAGACGACCGTGCAAGGGATGCTCAATCCCGAAACCGCCGACACCTCCATCCCCGTCGTCGAGGCGGAATTCAGCAAATCGGGCGATCCGCATTATTTCTGGACGGAGCGGGTCGTCGCCCTCGACGAGGAGATCACGCTGACCTGGTATGAGATCGGCGACCCGCTGCTGATCCACACCCAGCCGGGCGAGGGCGGCCGCCGCTACGGCGTCTGCACCTTGCTGATCCCGGCGCTCGGCGCGCGCCTGTCGCGCGACGGCATGGAGGCCACCGGCCGCCCCTGGCCCACCCAGCGCGAAGGCCGCCCCTTCAGCACCTGCGCCCTCGCCTTCTCCGAAAGCTGGACCGAGGCGCGCTAACGCGGTTTGTGCAGAGCGCGACTCCGTTCGATCGGATACCGATCTACTGTCCTGATCGCGACGTTCATGCGATTCCGCCCCGCTATTTTTATCGTTCATGCCGGCAGAGGCCGGCATCCACGTGCCCCACCGATCGAGCGCCTGACGGGTGGGTCCCGGCCTGCGCCGGGACGACGAAAAGGAAGCGCCGTGGTCGGCGAAACTTCGGGATCAGGAGATTAGCGCTCAGGCCAGGGCGGAGGGGCGGGGACTGGTGTCGGTGAGGGCGATCATCTCGCGGACCAGCCGGTCCGTTGCCTCGCGCAGCGCCTCACGGCGGCCGGGATCGTCCCAAAGGTTCGCCAGCTCCTGCGGGTCCTCGCGCAGGTCGTAGAATTCGCCCCAGCCGACGCCGTCGTAGAGGCTGAGGCGGCAGTGCTCGGTCACGAGCGTCCGCATCCGCACGCGGCGGTCGAAGCCCATGTAGATGCGCTGGCCCTCCTCCTCGACCACGATCGCTTCGCGCAGCCGCTCGCGGGTGCCGTGGATGAGGCCGAGCAGCGAGGCGCCTTGCATGCCGTTGAACGACGCGAGGCCGGCGCGCTCCAGAACCGTGGCGGCGATGTCGATCGTGCCGGCGAGGGCGCCGCAGCGCAGACCCGCGCGCGACGCCGCCGGGTCGGCCCAGATGAACGGCACCCGCAGGATCGACTGGTAGTGGATCGGCCCCTTGAGCATGAGCTGGTGGTCGCCCATGAAGTCGCCGTGGTCGGCGGTGAAAATCACGATGGTCTCATGGGCAAGGCCGAGCTCGGTGAGCCGCGTCAGGATGCGGCCGACGGCGTCGTCGATCATCGCGATCATGCCGTAGGTCAGCGCTGTCGCCTCGCGCGCCTCGCGCTCGGTGACGGCGAACGGCGCCGGCGTGTGCGCCACGCGCGTCCCGGCGTCGCGCTCGTCGAGCAGCCGCGCGACGGGCGGCGGCGCCCTGCGGCGGTCGAAGTTCCAACCGTCCGGCAGCGGGATGTCGGCGGCATCATACAAGTCCCAATACCGTCCCGGCGGCGTGAACGGATGGTGCGGGTCGGGAAAAGAGCATTTCAGGAAGAACGGCCGCTCCGGCGTGCTCGCAAAGTCCCGCAGGCGCTCGATCGTCTTCTGCGCCACATAGGTGGTGGGATAGAGTTCCTCCGGCATTCGTGTCCGCCATGCCTGCGGCGCAGCGATGCCGGGCGCGGGCAGCGCGTTCTCCCGCCCGCGCAGCGCATCCGGGTCGGGATGGCGCGCCGCCAGCCAGCCGGTGTAGTGGCCGTCGACCTGGTCGGCGTGCTCGATCGCGAGGTCGACCTGCTCGAAGCCGTAATAGGGGAGGTCCATCGTGCGGTGCGGGTCGCGGCGCCAGCGCGCCGCGTATTCCTGGTCGTAGCGGCCCGGTTCCGGCGGCAGCGCCTCGTCGAGTTCGGGGGGCGGCCGGACCAGCGCGGGTGCGCGCGCATCCGGCACCAGCGCCGGCCGGTCCAGCATGTTCTGGAGATGCGACTTGCCGACCATCGCGGTGCGATAGCCGGCGCGGCGCAGCAACTCGACGAACGTCGTCGCCCGCAGCGACAAGGGGATGCCGTTGTGGCGCACGCCGTGCAGCGACGGCATTCGCCCCGTCATCAGCGTGGCGCGGTTGGGCATGCAGATCGGGGTGGCGACGTAGAAGCGGTCGAAGGCGACGCCGCGTCGCGCCAGCCCGTCGATGTGCGGCGTCCGCAAGATGCGGTTGCCGTAGCAGCCGAGATGATCGGCGCGCTGCTGGTCGGTCATGATCAGCAGGAAATTGGGCCGCTTCGCCATGTCGCGTTGCTCCTCAGCCTTCCTGATCGACCCCGACCACGAGATGGCATTCGACCACTTCCGTGCGGGGGATCTGCAATGTCTCCGGCGGGTTGAGCTGGCGCAGCACAAGGCTCTCGCCCTCCCAGCCGACGAACTGCTTGATCAGCACCGCCTTGTTCTTCTTGTAGATGACCACGTCCCGGCCGCGCGTCGGCGGCTTGAACGGGTTGACGTGCAGCAGCCAGCCGGGCTCGTAGCGCGGCGACATGCTGTCACCGACCATGTAGATCGCGTAGGCGCCGCGCACCTCGCCGAGATTGGCGGGACGCGGCGTATAGCCGATCGGCCCGTCCTCCAGGAACATTTCCTGGTCGATGCCGCCGCGCGCCGCGCTGCGGATCGGCATCGTATCGTCGCGCGGGCGCGGCAGCGCGGGGGCGCCGCTCGGACGCCCCGAGCCGCGCGGCCGTCCGCGCCGCGCCGGCCCGGCCGGCTGGTTGGGCGGGCCGGCTTCCCCGGCGTGCCGCAGCACCTCCTCCTGCGATACGCCGAGGAAAGCCGCGATCTGCACCGCTTCGAGCAGCTTCATCTGCCGCTCGCCCTTCAGCATCCGCGACACCGCCGAGGGGGCGAGCCGCAGATGGCGCGCCAGATCCGCCTGCGTCGCGCCGATGCGGTCGAGCGCCGCCGCAAACCATGCCGTCTCCATACCCTTCGACCCGCAAATTGCAATATTGACAATTACGCTCCACGATATCATTATCGGCCGCAGCGGGAAAGGGGCATCGAGGGGGCGCCGATGGCGATCACGGCCGACGCAATGGGTCTCGGCTTCTTGGATTACGACCACGACGCCGGCTGCGCCTTCGTTCTCGACGACAGGGCGGAACCTGGCGTCCCTCGTGCGACCTGTGGCGCGCCGCGGCGGCCGGGCTCGCCCTATTGTGAGCAACACCGTGCGCTATGCCATCTCCGCCTCGGCGGCCGCGGCGCCGCCCGCCGGCTGCGCGAGATGGAGGCGCTGGCAAGCGCCGCAGGCGGGCGGGCGGCGCGGCCGCGACCGGCACCCTCGCCGCAGGAACTGCGGCGCCTGGAGCGGGCGAAGCGTCGTTTTTTATGACCAAAATGTTCTTCTTATGTTCTTCATCGAGAGGTGCTTATGCCAAAGGGAAAAGGATCGCGCCGCGCTACGAACGCTGTGGCCGAACTCCCGATCACCCCGGAACGGCTTGCACACGGGCCGATCGAGCGGGTGGAGCGAATGGCGGACGAGACAGGGTCGCCGTCGCGGCCCTACCGCGCGGTCGACACGCTTGCGATCATGGAGCGGCGCGGCTCGATCACCGCGGGCATGCGCGAGGCCGGTGAGGACTTCCGCACGCGCTTCGCGGTGGCGCAGCTCGATCCTTTGCGGGCGCTCGACGTCTCGCGCCTGCGGGTCGGGGGCCGCTCGCTGCGCTTCGACGGCAACGAGCCGGGGCTGCGGGTCGAGGCCGCACGCGCTTCGGTGTGGGCCGCGATCCGTGCCGTCGGCGGCATCGCTTCCCCCGCCGGCTCCTGTCTCTGGCACGTGCTCGGATGGGAGTGCAGCCTCAAGGAATGGGCGATGGAGCAGGGCTGGAGCGGCCGCCGCGTCAGCCAGGAAACCGCCTCCGGCATCCTGATCGCGGCGCTCGGCGCCCTCGAAGCGTACACGGCACATCGTCAATAATTGCCATATAGGCATTTTTATATTGACAAATCCGGATCGATCTGGTAGAGTTGTTGAAACTGGCGGAGATGGGCGACGCCGCTGCCGCCGCAAGCGCCTCGTTGGCAGGGGGTTCTGATGACCGTTCGTTCCCCGCGACGCTCTTCGGCCCGAACCCCCGGCGGGACCGCCCGCACGGCCGCGGTCGAAAACGTCGGCGACCCATTGCAGCCCGCGGGCGAGCACGAGATCACCCCGGAACGGGTATTGCAGGAATGCCCGACTGTGGCGGAATTGCTGGCGTTTTCCGTTGAAATCGATCGAAGATGACCACGGCGCTGTGCGGCGTTTGAGGCCGCGACGGAAAAAATTCCCTCATCGCTGGCGGTGCTTTTCGAGCTTGGCGATGGCGTGCGTCGCCATCGTGGTGTTCGGCCTGGCGTAGCGCGCGACGGTGGTGCGGTCGCGGTGTCCGGTCACGGATCGGATTTCCTCGTCGGTACAACCGGCTTCGCCGAGCGTCGTGGCCATCGTATGTCGCAAACCCATGAACTTGCGGCTGTCCGGGAGTTTCGCTGCCCGGCAGATGCGCCGGAAGACCTGCTGAAAATTCGCCTCTTTGTAGGGTCGCCCGGTCGTCTCGGAAATCACGAACACCGGAGAGGTGGCCGGCGCCGCCTCTATCGCCGCCCGCAGTTCTGCTGTCGCCGGGATGCCGATGCGGCGGCCGGTCTTCTGCTGGGTGATGTCGAACATTCCCGTCGCGGGGTCGTAGCGCGAGCGCGACAGTTTAAGGATGTCGCCCTCGCGCTGGCCGAGATTGGCCGCCAGCAGAACCGCCAGACGGACTGAGGGACGCCGCTTCTGCAAGGCCATCTTGCAGACTTTCTCGATGTCCTCCCGCGTCCACGGCTCCTCTTTCCCGCCGACTTTGCGCAGACCGAGCCGCGCAGCCGGATTGTGCTGTATCAGTTCCTCGTCGCGCGCCATCTCCAGGAGACGGTGCAGCCGCAGCATGATTACGTTGCTGATGGCCTGGCCGCGGTTCTTCTGGAGCGAACGCTGCCATGCCTTGATGGCCCTGCGGCTCACCATGGATGGCTCAAACTCTCCGCACCATTCCTCAATGGCGGCGAAGGCGGCGCCGTAGCTCTTTCGCGTGTAAGCGGACAGCTCATTCCATTCCGGTGACGACCTCCACTGGCGGATCAGCCAAGCCATCGTCCCTTCCTGGACGTGATGCGGATTTAGTTCGGCTTCGGGGCGCTTCTGCGCCTCGGCTTGGGTATTCAGCGCTCGGGCCCGTTCTGCCGCCTTGATTGGGTCTTTGCCCAGAGGTTCGGCCGAGAACCCGAGCCGGCGCAACTTGCGGCTGGGTTCCCAGTAGAAACCGCTCGCGGTGGATCGGAGATAGCGAATGCTCATCCGGATCGTCGCCATGCCGCCCCCGCGCGCCGCATCAGCTCGTCTTCTGCGTCGGCAGGGTTGAAGGAACCCGATAGGCGGTCAACCGCCTTGTCCAAAGCCAAGCGATCATAGGTGTTCCGGCGGCAACCCCGATCCACTGGACGCGGCCAGATGCCCTTCTCGACCTCAAGACGGAAGCGCGCGACGCTGACGCCGACATATTCGGCGGCGTCCTCCTCGGACATGAGGCGCGGCCAGCGCGGGGGAGGCCAGAGCCGCTCAGCCACGCCCGCCCTCCACCGAGTGCGGCCCGTGCCGCAGCACGAACAGCCCCCGCTCCGTGACGACCACGGCCCCCTCGGGATCGAACGCGCCGCCGTCCCACGCTGTCAAATCACGGGCGCAGAGGTTGCGGAGCGTCGCGACGTAGATCGGCCGATAGGGTTGATGCCGGTCGCGGTGGCGGTATTGCTTCCCGACCCGCTCCAGCCGGCCGCCGTGCTCAGCCGCCGCTTTCAGCGCACGGCGCTGCGCTGCCGAAATGCTGTGCCAAGTCGAGCGCGCGCCATCGAGGCCAAGCTCGATATCTCGATACCGCTGCTCCAGTTCGACGACAAGATCGGGCCGGCCCAGCTCCAAAAGCAGCGCCCGCACGCGGTCGCGGCCGTCCATCTGCTCGCGATGGAGCCAGAGTTCGATGTCTTCGCCGGGCGCGGGTAGTCTAGCCACGCCCGCCCTCCCGCGTCGCGTCATCTCGGAAATCGGGGTCCTCCCGCACCCGCCGGGCCATGCAGCAGATACAGAGCCGCGTTCCCGCCGGTGCGTCCGGTCTGTACTGAAGCCGGCAGCCGCAATCGGCGCAATCGCAAAACAGGTTGTCCGGAAAGTAGATCGGATGGTCGAGATCGACCCGCGCGCAGACGACGCACTCGACCGTCTCACCGGGCCGGAGCTCGCGAAACAGCCCCGCCTTTGCCCGCAGCGTCGGAACCCCGGCCAGGATTGCATCGCGCTCCAGGGCGCTGCGCGACGCGATCCGGTGCTGGATGTTGTTGGCGCTCTGGATCAGCGCCGCATCCTGCTGTTCGCGCTCAAGGCACCGGCGACGCGACAGGCCGGCCAGCAGATCAGGGCGGAGGGCCATCTCAGGCATCACCGCCTCCGAACAGCGTGTCTGCGGCGCGCACCCCCTCGGCATCCGTCACCACCAGGGCGCGGGCCCGAAGCCGCTGGATGTAAGTGTCGCGGCTCGACCGCTTGTAGCCGGTGGCTTCGTCGATTTCGGCCTTGGTGGCGGCGTCGGGGTAGTAACCGATGATCGCCTCCAGGATCCGCCGCTCGCCTTCCGGGAGCCGCCCCAGCCAATGCTCGCGAAGCGCATCCCCGATCGGCAGCCGGTCAAAATCCGGCCCTAATGCAGCATCGCCTTCCGGGGTCGAGAACAGCCGCCCCTCCAGGTGCGCGATGAACCCGCGCTCGCGGAGGCGCTGGAGATAGGTGTCTCGGGACGAGCGCTTGTAGCCGGTCAGGACCGTCAGTTGCTCGCGAGTGACGCCGTCGCGGTGCTGCGCGATCGCCGCGAGGCAGGCGCGCTCGCCCTTCGGCAAGCTGCCGTTGTCCGATGCTTGCCGGGCCGGCGGGACGACGGGGCAAGACGTGGCCGGCATCATGACCGGGCGTGCGGGCGCAGCGTCTATGGCCGGGCGCGCGACAGGCCGCAGGTTGACGACGGGAGTGCTGCCGTCCTTCGGGCGATCAACGAAGTTGCCGAGGCATTCGAGGGCACCGGTGATTGCCCGCTGCATCTGCGCGATCCGCTCGGCGCTTTCGGCCGCCTGTTCCGTCCTACCTTGGTGGTAGCCGTCCTGCCACTGCTGTTCGAGTATGGTCGGGTCCGGCTTCTGTCTAGCCGTCAACTGCTTTTCCAGTTCCGCGATGCGAGCCTTGAGGCGGCGAGGGTCGTTCTCGATGGCTTCCTTCGCGACTGTTTCGAGCTTGCCGCGCACCGCGGCGAGGTCGATCGGCTTCAGGTCAGGCGATTTGCTGCCGGGTTTTTGCGGCTTGCCGCTGTCGAATGTCGAGGCTAGCGGGAAATCGACCTGGCGCAGCACGTTCAGTTCGGGCGCCCACAGCCATGCACTGCCCGTTGGGAGCGACGGCAGGCTCGACATCATCGCCGTGCCGGTCTGCTCGTCCGCCCACTCCTTTACCCACTCCCGGATCGCGCTGCGGTCCTGTGGCGCGATCAGGCGGAAGGCGATCAGCGTTTCGATCTGGGTGAGAGAGTCCTTGTGCAATTTGGCCGGACGCTGGCTCAGCAGCATGATGCGCAGCCCGATGCCGCGGCCCAGACTGACGAGGTTGTTGCCGGCATGCAGCATCTTCGGGGCCTCGCCGCCGACCCTCGCGCCGGCCTGCGGCATGAAGAGATGCGCTTCGTCGATCACGACGTGGAGCGGCCCGTCGTTTTTGCGCAACAGGGTCTCGGCGAAGTCGGTGAAGAACCGCGTGCGCTCGCCGACCGTCATGAGCCGCGTCGAGAGGATGATCGGCGTTGTGGTGGTCCCGGCGATCTCCGCCACGGCCGCGCCGTGCGCCGCCGACAGCGGCAGGTCTGCATGCGCCCCACCGAAGATGACCGGCTCTAAGCCGCTCGGGGTTTTGCCGTCCGGCATGAGCCGCAGGCCCCAATAGCGGTCGGTCGGATCAATGATGCAGACGCGATGTTTGGCGCGGATCAGCCGCTCGACAGTGACGACGGCGGCGTTGCTCTTGCCGCTCCCGGTCTTGCCGAGAAGGCCGATATGGCTGTCGAGCGCGGCCGATGGGATCGGGGGATCAGCCATTCGCGAGTTCCAGCAGCACGTCGGCGTGACAGGGATGGTCCAGGCTGCAAAAACAGGCGAGGTCTTTGCCGGCGAGCGGGGCGATCCATTCAGCGAAGCTAGAGTTATCGGCCGCCTGGAGACCCAGCAGGTATTCGCGATAAAACGAGGTTGCAAGACGATGGCAGGACAGAACCCACTCGTGGGCCCCGAGTACGGAATTGCTGGCTTGGTCGTCCACAAGACTGCCATGCTCGGTCAAACCGATGGCGGCGGCGTGGTGAATTACATCGAGCGAGAACGGATTGCCCCACTTGCTCGGCCGGCCGACATAAATCGCGTTCTCGGGCATGCGCCAACCTTTGGCGCGGGAGCGCTGGATGCGCTTCGGGGGATCAGCCACCGCCGGCCTCCTCATACGGATCGGCGCGCGTCACGCGGTCGCCAAGCGCAATACCGCCGCGCTTGCACAGCACTGCGTTGAACATGCAGCTTTCATCCCAGCCGCAGGTATGCGGGCCTTCGATCCCGTACAGATCGGTCGCGGTCTTGCCACAAGCGCCGCAGACCCAAATCCCGTCGGCGGGGCGAAACGGTCAGCCACCGCCGGCCTCCGTCTCGGGGCTACGCCGTCAGTTCCTTGACAATCCACATTATCGACTGCTCAAGCGATGTGAAGGCGAGCGCCTTATAGCGACCGTCCTTCACCTGATTGAATAGCCCTTCCAGTTCTTCGGCCTTGGCTTTGAGTGCGTCGTGAAGCGCCTTTTCATCGTCGCTCAAAGCCCGATAGCGCGGCCGGAACCGCGACACGGCGATCTGTTCGTTCGACTGGCGCGCATCGGCGTTACCTTGAAAAACGTTAGCCATCGTCAGTTCCTTTCGTGAAATGGGACATCGGGCATTCCGGCTTCCCAGCCTGCAAGAAGGTCTTTCATGTGGCGCACACAGTCTTCGCGATCTGCATTCGCCACGTACTGAATCATGTTGTCTTCGCCGAACGAACCCCAGATGATTAGCGAGAATCCGACGCGAGTGCCGGTCTCGCGCTCCAACAGTTTGTCGAGCTTGCGTGCAACCCGATTAAGGGCAAACGACAGACGTGTCCGCTGCATCGGGCTGAGCGGCATTTACGCCTCCGTCTCGGGGATGGCCGCGATCATGCGGTGGTGGCGGGCGCTGATCCGATGCAGCGCGGCAGTCGGCATCATTTTGGTGTCAGCCACCGCCGGCCTCCGTCTCGGTGTAGGAGGAGATCATCTCGCGCCAGATTTCAGCGACGGCCGCGTCCGCGTCTGGGATGTCCTCCGGCGGTAGCAGCAGATGAATAGCCGAGGATGTCATTCCGTCTGTCGGCTCGCGTGGCACGATGACCAGCCCGCGCTCTTTCAGAGAGGCTTCGTAGGCGGCGATGGCGGCGCGAGCTGCTTCGCACGCTGTTTCTGAGAACTCGGCGCCGTCAGGAGGCTGCTGACCCGTCTTTCTAGCAATACGATCTAAAATCGCTCGCGCGACCTTCGCCACGATGTCGGGGTCAGTCGGCTCATGCGCCATCGTAATCAATCCTTGTTGGGCAACCCTCGCCGTGCCCGCCGCTGCCGCATACCGTGTTCGGCCAGCATTTTGGGCACCAAATTCCGTCGTCACGATCGCACATGAAGTACCGGCCCGGCGTTTCCCAACCGCACTTCCGGCAGATCGGAACGTCGTCTTGATCAGTCGGCTCAGCCATTACCACTCTCCCCGAGATAATCGGCGACGGCGCCGAGTATTACGTCAAGCTCTCCCCGCGACACCGCCTTAATGATTTCGCGCCTGGCAGCATCCACTGCCTGCACTATCTCCAGTGTCGGCTTCCGCAGTCGGGAGAGGGCGGCGTTCCAACCGTCGCGGTAGGCGGCGGACAGGCCAATCATCACCGTTCGCTTGTCGCCCAGCACATTGAATGCTTGGACAATCTGTTCTGCCCGCTCTTCCGCTGACGGCGCCATAGGCGGGATTGAGGATGGGGTGTCGGTCATCGCCGAAATCCCGCCCATGGGTCGAAGCCGAAATAATCGTATCGGCGGGCGCGGCGGGCAGCGTCATCTCGTTGCCGCTTTAGCTTCTCGCAGTCGTTGCAATACCGCTGATGGGGGAGCAAGATCGGAAAGCCGCAGGCTGGACACCCATCAGTATCTTGCCGCGCCTTTTGCGCCGCGATAAAATCGTCGGTGTCGGTCATTGCCTCTCACTCCTTCTCTTGTGGTGGTGAGGGGAGCGCGGGAAGCCCCTCAAGCATGTACCGGATCATTGCCTCCGCCTGATCGGCGTCGAACAGGTTGGTCCCGGTCGGCCAATCATGCTCGGACGGCGCGTGCGCGTAGTTCGGTCTGTGGTAGCTGATCCCATTGTCGGGATGCCATGGTTGCGGCAGTCGCCAGCCGAGAAAGCGATCAACCATGTGCTTGATCTGATCTTCAGTCATCATGACACTCCCTCTCTGCTGGCGGTGCGGGAGGCCGGGGAAGCGGGGGAAGCGCTTCAACTGCGGCTCGTGCCTCTTCCTCGGAATTGAACCACCGGATTTCGCTTTCCTCAGGCTCGCCCTCATCGTCCAGGCCGATCACCACGCATGCGGCCCAAACTGGCGCACCCTTTATGAGGGTCGCGAACTGTTTGATTTCGCCAAACCGTAGTTGATGGTCGTCAAAAAGCATGTACCTGTCGGTCGCGTTGTACGTTATTTCCCAATCATCGGGATCGTAGATGTAGTCGTACTGTCCTGGGGCTGCCCCTGGCCATCCCCTCACATCTTCGGCTGGCCGGGGCGGCTTGTTGGCGGCGACCACTTCTCCTTCGGGCATCGGCTCAATCAGCGATGCGATGCGCTGTTCCGAGCGACCAAGCCAGCCTTCGTCGTGCAGGATGGCGAGCGCTTCCCTTATCGCCTGCTCCCGCGCCTCTCGGGCGGTGTCGGCGAAGGCGGCGGCGACCACTCGTTCCGCATCGGAAAGGAATTTATTGGTGCGAGGACCGCCATCTTTGGCGTTTCCCCAAAGGAAGAACCTCCGGGAAGCCTGTCCCGCCTTCGCGAGCGCCCATTCCGGTAAGTCAGACATCGCTAGGCTCCTGTGCTGCGTCGAGTTCGGCGAGGGCTTCGTCCAGTGTGTTCGCCAAGTCTTGAAGGTCCTTCCCGCGCCACAACCGAGGCGTACCGTCCGTTTCAGCATCACGATATCGCCGGGCCGCCTCCACCACTTTACGCAGCCGGGCGCGCTCGGCCCGCTCCCGCGCCAACACCGCTTGCGCGTCACGCTGGGGCTTGTGCAAATTTTCCCCGGCTCGAATTACCTCTGCGCAGTCGTCGCAAGCATTTGCATAGGTCGCCCACAGGTCGGCCCCGTCGTCGCGGAGCTTTTCTGCCGCCCACGCGCTGCGCTCGTCGCAGAATTGAGCCGATGTGTCGCGCTCCCGCGCTACCGCTCGCCCGATTGTGGTGAGTGCGGCCTGTTCGATCATCGCCAGCAGGTCGGGGTGGAGCACGGCTGCGTCGGTATTTGCAGCCCAATTAAACGCGATTACCTCCCGGACTTCGCGTGCGGCGGCCAGCGCCTCTTTCAATGGGGTGTCGGTCATTGGTTCACCCTCCCGTCACCAATCCTGGCCGGGCATGCACGATTGCCCGATGCCCGGCCTCGTCATCGCCGGACCAGTTCATCGACCCGGCGGCCCGGGCGTTTGCTGCGGGCATGCCCACGCGGTGGAGGTGCGCCGGCTGCCGCCGCTCCCGCTGTTGACCCGGCGGGCCGGGTGTTTGCTGCACGAACGAACTTCGATCAGCAAAGCCAAACCGTGAGCACTCCCGCTGTTGACCCGGCGGGCCGGGTGTTTGCTGCGGCCGGCAACGGAACGACAAGATTTCCAATCCGGTAGACGGCATCTTTCGAGCGCCTCTCGCATGGATGTCTTGCCTCTCCATTGCCAGTCGCCGTGACCTGCTAATCTGCTGAAATAGCGTTGCGAGCGGTGCCTAGGAGTGACGAGGTACTCCCACCGCTCGCCTCCCCACGGCGGCCCACCGCCTCGACCAGCTTCGCTTCCTGCGCCCTGATCTTCGGGTCGGCCAGCCGGGCGCGAATGTCGGTCACGACCGCCGCCTGCAATGCCCGCGCTCCGCTGACGACGATTGCGGCGTGACGCGGCTCCAGCGAGCCGTCCCGAATGCCGGATATCGCCGCGCGCGCCGCCTCTACCGACTCCAGCACGACCGGCGTTCTGATCTCGTAACTCACGCTGCCATCTCCTTCAGTTCGCGCCGCGCCCGGCGCAGTTGTTTGCCGGCCGCGACCAGTTCGCGTCCGACTGCGATATCCGGCGTTGCATCGGTGACGACATCGCACCGGATGCCCGCCTCTTCCGCCTTGTAGCGGAGCATTGCGACGGCCATCGCCGGCGCCTGCTGCAAGGTGTTCCGGTTGAGGCCGCTGACGACCGCGACGTTCGCGCCCCACTGCCGCTCGTCGCCGCGCGGTGTCCGGGTGTTCTCCCGCACTGGCGGCGCGACAATCGTCAGATCGCTGGCGCGACCGATGATCCTGGCTGTCCAGGTATGCAGCGCGTGCCGCCGCACCCGCGCCGCTTTGCCCGCGATCCGCGCGATGTCGCGCCGCGAGGAACGGCATTCGCGGCGGTCTTCGTCATCACGGAACCGGCGACCGCGCGGCCAGCGCAGGTCATGCTCTTGCAGCATCTCGTCGGCCCGCTCGTCGAGCAGCATCGCCTGCGCGAGGCCCGGCGGTGTTTCCGGCAGCCCGTTGACGGTCGCAAACTCGTCGATCAGATCGAGCCGCACCGTTAGCGTCCCGCGCCCCGGCGTGCGCCGCGGCGCCATCTTGACGGCGACGGACAGCCACCAGCTCCCGTCGCGCCACAGCACATTGGCATCAGTCCATTTCTTCACTTCGGCCGGGAATATGCCGCGGGCATGCATCTCGCCGGGGACACCTTTGAGCGCGACCTGCCAACTCCGCTCGTGCCGTGTGTCCTTTATGACTTTGCAGCCCGACGCGAAGCGGTGCGGGATGCCGTCATGGTCGGCCGCCCGTTTGAACCGCGGGTATCCCGAGGCCGCGCCGCCGCCGTTTTTGGCGCGGGAGAAGAACGCCTTGAAGGCGCGATCCAGCAACTGCGCCGTCCGGTGCGCCGACCAGATCGACAACTCACGCCATTCCGGCAGCGAATTCGCCAGCCATGTGATCTCGTTTTGCATGTCGTAGGCGGTGAAGCGCTTCGGCTTCCCGGTCTCGTCCGGTTCGAAGACGTGGCGCTCGCCGTGCTTGTATCGCTCGGTTACCCAACGGGGGTTGTGGACGGTCTCGCCGACATGGCGTTTGCCGGACGCATCGAACCAGATCTGCCGCTGCACCGTGCGGCGCCGGATGTCCTCGTGGCGCTGCAGCAGTGCGTTCCACAGTTCGCCGATCATGCGGCGCTGGCGGTGCAGCGCCTCGGCCTGCTGCGGCAGAGGGTAGAGCGCGAAGGTGTAGCGGCGGGAGTAGGTCATCACTGACCCTCCCGTCCAACGCGGCCGGCAATATCCTCGGCGTCCGCAACAGCATCCCGCATCGCGCTGAACCCGATGTCGCGGAGAGCGATCTGCACGTTCCAGCCGCCGCGGCCGGCAACAGTGACAATCTGCCCGGCCACCAACTGGCGGAACTGTTCCTCGGTGATGGAAATGCGGATCATGACATCAGCGCCGTGACGAGAGCGGTGGCGGTATTGACTGGCACCGCATTTCCGATCTGCCGGGTAACCTCCGTCTTGTTCCCCTGGAACTCGTACTCCCGGTCGGCGTCGGAGAAGCCCATCGCGGCCGCCAGCTCGTGCGGCTGCAGCATGCGGAAGCGGATATCCCAATCGCGCTCGCTCGGCTGCGCCAGCTGCACCCGGCCGGTGGCGCAGATCGTCGGGCACGGATCGTCGATCGAATGCACGCGGGGTGCCTGGCCTTCCCGCTCGCCGTGCGAGGCGACGATGACGGCCAGTTCGCCGCGGTGTGCCGTCGTGATCGTCGGCAGCGGCTCTTCCACAGAGCGCGGCGCAGGACCGCCGTTGGTGTGGGTGATCGGCACCACCACGCCGAACCGCGCCTTCGTCGTGACGGTCGGAAGCGGGTCATCGACCGAATTGCAGGTCTCGCCCGAACCGGAACTGTAATAGGGAGCGATTAGTGCGTGCGCGCCACCGCAAGGGATCGCGGGCACCGGATCGTCTACGCTGCGGGGCGCGCCTCCCGACGCTTGCGAGAGGACGAAAGCGTCGGGCTCGACAGGCTCCACCAGGGCGAACTTGCCGCCGCCCGCGTGAATCGTCTGGAGCGGATCCTCGATACTGCGGCAGCGCCGTGCGTCCGGGCTTGCCTCACGAGGCGGGCTTCCATGCGCGACGGCCGCAATGAACGGCTCAACCAGCATCGGCCTCGCACATCCGGGTCTATCGGGATTCCCGGCGCCACCGGTGGTGATGGTGGGAAGCGGTTCTTCGACAGACCGCGGCGCGCCGTTGCTGCCGGTTGAGAGGGTGAACGGCTCGATGAGATAGCCGGCGCCGCGGCAGTCCGCCGTCGGCATCGGCTCGCCCACGTCATGCGCCCGCACCGATCCGTTTTCGCCGTGCCGGTTGAGCAGAAACGGCTCCGCGATTGCGAGGCCCCCGCCGTGGTTGCCGGTGATGGTGAAGAGCGGTTCGCTCGCCGGCCGGACGTTAAGGCCGTTGCCGCCGGTTTGGTCCGACCGCAGTACCATCGGCTCGGCGAGACCGACATGGGTGCCGGCCGCACACAGCGCCGGCACCGGCAGGTCGAGGCTCTGCGCATCCATGTGACGCCGCAGAACCACGAGATAGGGTTCCGGCCAGCGGAATTTCACGGCGCCGGCATAGATGCGCTCCAGCGTCGCCCTGGCGAGCGGACGTTTCCGGCTGAAGATCGACTGGCCTTCGATCGACCAGTCGATGATCTCGCGGGCGGCCCGCCATTTTCGGGTCGCCTGGCCGAGGAGGTCGATGCCGTCGCGGCTGTGCGTGGGTTCGGGCCAGACGATCCGGCGCCCGTCGGATCGGGCCATCAGAAAGAAGCGGATTCGCGTCGTGGCGTCGCCGAAATCGGCGGCGTTGAGGATGCGCCATTCGACCTTGAACCCGAGCCCGCGCAGCGCGTCTACCCAGGCTCGGAAGTATTCTCCCTTCCGACGCTTGATGGGGCGGCCGGTGCGCAGGTCGATGGGCCCGTACTCACAGAATTCAGGCACGTTCTCGACGAGAAGCCGCTTGACCCGCAGTTCGGAGCACCAGCGGACAATCGCCCACGGGTCCATCCGCTGCTGGTCGGAAGAGGGCTTGCCGCCGCGGGCGCGGCTGTGGTGGACGCAGGTCGGCGACGCCATCAGCAGATCGAGCTTCCCTTCCGGGACCAGCTTGATCGGGTCGGCGGTCGTCACGTCCTGGAGGTAATGGCGGGCGGACGGGTGGTTCTTGCTGTGAGTCTCAACCGCCCGATCCCAATGATTCACCGCGACCAGGACCATGCTGTAGCCGAGGTGCGTCAGCGCGCGCTGCGCCCCGGTACTCGATCCGCCAGCGCCACAGAATAGATCCGCCACCAATGCGGTGCGCGTCTTTGCCGCCGCGGCGTCAAACGGCATCGGCGCCCTCCCGAGCCAGTTCCGCCCCCAGCCGCATTGCCGCGCGCAATGCCTTGTCCGGCGTGCGGCGGGCAAACTCGGCGGCGATGGCGTGCAGCTGCTCCAGCGTCATGCCGTTCTCGGCCGCGAGGGTTTCGTGCCCACGCTCGTGTCCTTGGCGGTGATGGGCGCGGCAGAGGCTGATCCCGAAGGCATCGGTCGGCTTCAACCCCATCCCGGAGTTTGCCGCCGTCCGGAGGTGCGCGAACTCGATTGGCCCACCTTGGCAGCCGCGGATGCTGCAGTGGTGGCCGCGGACGAATGCGCGGTGCGTCGGGTAGACCCGGCGCGGACCGCGCTCGATGCCGCTGCCGAGCCGCTTGCGGCGCCGCGGAAGGATCATCGCTCTTCCTCCGCGTTGGCTGCGGCCATCTTTTGGTAGTCGAACCCGCCGTTTCTGATCCGGGCGTGGAAAAACGCCCCGACCGAGCCGCCTTCCCGCGCCTCCTCCGCCAGCAGTTCCGCGTGAAGCTCCGGCGGGACGTCGTGGTAGCGGTACAGCGCCGGTGGTGCTTGCGTGCCATCCCGAGCGGTCCGGCCGCGAAACCGGATCAGCAGTTCGCGCCGGCCCGGATCGTATCCGACCGCATCAAGCTGCGAGGAGCGGACGGGGAGGAGTTGGACCATCGCCATCACGCCGCACTCTTCTCGCGCAGCGCCCGTTCCAGATCGGCCAGCGTCTGGGTGACGCCTTCCCACGCCGCGCGATCGACGAGGCGCAGCTGTTGCAGCGATTTCGCATTGGCGACGCGGAACGGCGCAAAGTCCGGAAGGGGGAGCTTGCGCGCCGCCGCGGCGAGGTCCTCGACGTACTTGGGCCAGTCGGTGCCGCCCTTCGCCGCCGCCGGCGGCCTTACGTACAGGGCCTCGGCCGGTTGCGGTTCGCCATCCGCTGGACCGGCGGTTTCGTCATGTTGGGCCGACCGTTCGCTGAGGCGCAGCTGGTCCAGGCTCTCGCCGTAGAATGTCGAGAGCGCGTCGGCGAGGTCGTTGCGCCCGGCCCCGCGCAGCGCCGACATCAGCCTCGCGCCGTTTTCCCAGGCGGCCTCGACCCCGTCGATGCCACGCGTCTTGGCTCCGGCGGCGATCATGTCCTGCAGCGCAGCGGCTGCCTCGCCGGGATCGTCGAACTCCCGAATTTCCCCGGCGTCGTCGGTGAAGAAGTAGGGCTTGTCTTGCCCCGGATAAGGCTGCCGCTCGTCCGCTTCCGACAGCGGCGCCGCCGGCCGCGAGGCATTGATCTCGCCGACGACGCCGTGTCGTTCGGCGGGGCGCTGCACAAAATCGCTTCGTTGCGGCCGCGGCGGCGTCACGTCCTTTGCATGCAGCGCCGGATCGAAATCCTCCCGGTCGAACGGGACGCCCATGAACAGCCCTGGTGCCGCGACGCTGCCGAACCGGCGCACCGCGGCGTAGCACAGCTGCGTCTTCGGGTCGGTTGCCCACAACGTGCTGTTTCGCGGGAAGGCTTGCACCAAGTCGAACCGCAATTCGCGCGGCTCGGCTTCGCCGTGCACCTGCGCCCGGACGATAACGCCCAAGCCGATCTCGTCGGCCTCATGCCATGACGGCGCCGGGTACTTCGTGCCCTTCTGGCTGGTCTGTATCTTGAACTTGCCCTGGACCTTCGACCAGTCGCCGTAGAACTCGTATTTGACCGGACCGTCGAGCTTGCCGCTGTTTTCGAGGATCGCCTGGCACAGCTTGCCCTCGTATCCAACCTTGCCGCCCGGCGTCTGATAGGTCGATTGCGCGACCGCGTAGGGATCGAGCTTCCACGTCAGCGAGCGGGTGACGACGGCGAAGCAGGACTCGACCTTGCCGATCAGGTGCGGCGGCGTGAAGCCCTCTGCCCGGCTGAGATAGGTCGCGATCTGCTTCGCCCGCTCGAACAGCTTTTCGTCGAGCATGATGGCGATCGCCGGCGACATCGTGCCGGTCGGAAGCGCCGGCAGATCCGGCAGCGGGTCGGCCATCTTCGGCAGTGCGGTGTCATCGGGCATTTCGCGTTCTCCCTCGAGTGCGGCGTTGGTGTTTCCGCGTCAGCGGTTCTGGGCGATCCGTTCCGGATAGATTTCGAGGCCGGGGATCGCGCGCAGCCCGTGCTGGCCGCGGATGGCGGCGTTCACCTTGGCGCCGTCGACCATCAGGTATTCGGCCGGTACCTGGGCGATATCGACGACCCGGTACTTCCATTGCGTCCGCAGCGACGCCATCGCGTAGTCGCCGCGCACCCGGCTGTTGTCGGCGGCGCTGGCGGCCGCTACCCGCTCCTGTTGCTCGCGCTCGCTGCGGGCTCGCTCCTCCGCCTCGCGGGCGGCGGCGGCGCGACGGTCGGCCTCCTCGGCATCGCGCCGGGCCTGCGCCTGGCGCTCGACCGCATCGCTTTGCGAGGCCGGGTAAAGCCGGCCGTCGCTCTCGATGACGAGCTTCTTCCCGACGAGCCGCGCTACGGCCATGCCGACATTGGCGATCGTCGGGCAGAGGGCGGTGAGCTCCTTGCGGGTGGCGCCGGCATCGGGGATGGCGGCGAAAACCGCCTGCTCCTCGCCAGCTTCGCGCGCCGCCTTCTCCGCCTGCTGGCGCTCGCGCTCGGCCCGCTCCGCTTCGCGGCGACGGGCGGCTTCCTCTTCCGCCGCCTTGCGGGCGCGTTCCTCGGCCTCGCGGCGGATGCGCGCTTCCTTGGCGCGCAGATAGGCGCTCTGCCGCTCGTTGAGCTTGGCATGCAGCTTATCGAGCGGCGTCACGATGCCGGCGGTGAAGAAGCCGTCGACGATGCGTTCGCCCTCAAGATAGGGGGCTTTTACGCCCTGTCGCGTCTGGTCGGCGATCTTGCAGTGGCCGCGCAGCTGCGTCAGCAGCCCGGCCAGAAGACCGCTGGTCTCATCGTCCTCGACGGCGGGATGATCCGCGAGAAAGGCCTCGGCGCTGGCGGTGAGTTCGTCTTTCCGCGCGATCAGGTTACCGTGGTTGTCGCGCAGCTCTTCGCGCAGCGCCTCGCCGATCTTGAGATCGGGCGGCGGCGAGTTGCCCTTGGGGCCGAAGCGCGGATCGATGATGTCGGGAACGGCGATGTCGTCGGGCATCGGCTCTCAGCCTTTCGCTGGGGGATAGAGGGGCGCGGCCTGGTTGAGGTCGACGCGGCGCCGGGGGTGGCCGGCCTTGGCTTCCTGCGGCGCGTGTTCGCGCGCCCAGGCCAGATCGGCGGACTGGTAGAGGAATTCGGCCTCGCCGATCTCGCGGCGGTCGGTGGCGCAGAACACGTCGAGCGGATCGACGGCCTCGCCGGCGATCTCGGCCACAAAATACGGGCGGCCGCGGTCGAGAACGTTCTCGGGCTCGCCCGGCTCGGTGTTGCATGCCTCGACCTTGGCCGGCAGCAGCGGCCCCATCTTGACGAGCCGGACCAGGTAGAAGCCCGGCTTGATCAGGTCGTGAGCACGCTCGGCGGTATGGTCGCGGATCGATTCCGAGACGGCCTCGCCGAAGAGGCGCTTGTAGTTGGGCTGGCGTTCGCTCACGACAGCGCCCGCCAAAGATACCGCGCCCACTGCACCGCGATGGCGAGGATCGCCAGGACGACGATCCAGCGGGCGTTGCCGCCGTACTGGATCATGCGGATCAGCAACAGCGCCCAGCGCGGGCGTCGGTGGCGGCAACGCATCAGCGCGAGCCGCTCGGGGTGCGGCAGGGGTAGGAGGCTCATGTCCATCGCCGTCAGGCCAAGCTCGATGACGCTGCAGGCGCCGCGGCGTCGCGCATCGGCATCGCGAAGACCGTGTCGTCGCCGCCGAGGGCGGCGGCCAGGAACAGCTGTTTCGTGGTCTGCGGCCGGATGCGCCCGCTGCCCTCGCGGCGCAGCATGTGCGCGATCTCGCGTGAAATGATCTCGTCCCGCGTCATACTCCCCTCCCTCGGGTCACCAGCGGATGCCCCATTCGCGGCAGATGCGGCGCTCATGCTCCGTCAGCGCCATGAACGGCCGTTCGTCACCGGCCTTGCGGCGGCGCTCGATCACGGCTTCCAGCTCGGCAAGCGGCGACGGTGGCTCGACCGGCGGATGTTCATCGGCGCCGAGGTAGCGGTGCTCGAAAGCGAGTGCTGCGGCCGGCGTCATGGCTCTTCCCCGACCAACTCCAGGAGTTCGCGCCTCTCCTCGTCCGACATCGAGCGGAACACGTCCATCAGGTTGGCGAGCGCGATCCGCAGCTTCTGCGGAACTTCGGAGGTCAGGTCGCCTTCCCCGAGGGCGCGCAGCTCGGCGGCGATGCCCCCGAGCTTCACGACCACCTCCCACGCCAGCGGCAGCACGACGCGGGCGGCATCGGTCTCGTCGACATCGCACTCGGCGCAGTCGGCCAGTTCGCTGCCGGCCTCGCGCAATACCTGCGACAGCGCGATCAATTCCTCGGCGATGGCCGTCAGCGGGCGGGGTTCGGGATCGCCCGCCGCGTCCGCTTCGCGCAGCGCCAGATCGCGCGGCCAGTCGGTGACGGTCACGACCGAAGCTCCGCCACGATGTCGAGCATCGCCTCGGCGCGGGCCAGCGCCTCCTCCCGGCTCGGCGGGTCGGACAGCGTCGGCAGCGCATCGATGCGCGCGTGGATCTCACGCCAGCGGCGGAGATGGGTGCGGGCCTCGGCCATCGCCTCCGTCCCGAACGTCCGCGTCAGCACCGCGTCGTGCGCGTCGAGCCAGTCAAGGGTAACGGCGCAGCGTTCCGTCGGCGGCAGCGCATCGGTATCCGGCGGCGGCACGTAGCCATCCGGGATCGGCAGCAACTCGCCCTGCTCGGCGGGATAGACGTTGCGATGCTCCGGCGACGGCCGCCAGCGCAGCGGCTCGACCGAAGAGACATAGACCGGCGGCTTGTACGGGCGCCGCTCGCGCAGCGCCATGTCGCCGACCTTCCAGTCGTGCCACTGCGCGCGGTTCTTGCGGCAGACCTCGATGCCGGCAGCAGCGAGGCGCGCGAGGCGGTCGCAGCCGGCGAGCAGCCGGTCGCAGATTTCGACCGCCTCGTCGATCGGGTCGTTGGCGGGCAGCGGGTAGCGGATCAGGGGTGCGGCCATTACGCGGCCTCCCGCGTTTCGATCATGCGCACCACGAGATCGGCCGCGCTCCGCTGCAATTCCTGACGGGTAGAGTTCAAGGCGTCCCAGGCGGCGTCCCTGGCGGCGGCCCAGGCGGCGTCCCAGGCGGCGTCCCCGGCGGCGTCCCAGGCGGCGGCCCCGGCGGCGTCCCAGGCGGCGTCCCCGGCGGCGTCCCAGGCGGCGTCCCAGGCGGCGGTCCTGGCGGCGGTCCTGGCGGCGTCCCAGGCGGCGGCCGCGTCACGCTGCGCCGCCTCAATCGGCCCGCGGATGGACGGTATCTGCGCCATCGACGTGATTTCGGGCAGGTTAGCCAGCGCGTCGGCTTGGGCATTGAGCTTCGCGAGCCGTAGCCACGCTGGCGTATGCACGCGCACCAGCCAATCGGCAGCCATCAGGGCGCGGCGTTCGGCAAGAGCATCACTGCCGCGCGTGCCGATCAGCCTCGGCAGAAGCGGCTTCAGCAGCGCGTCGCGCTCGTCGTCCGGCAGCGCGTCGTTCCACGACCGCACGAAGGCGCCGAGCACCGGACAGACGCATTGCGGATGGTCGGAGAACGGCTCGCCGGCGAGGTAGCTGACCAGCTCCATCGCGCAGACGCCGGCCTCGAAATTGGCGTGCGTGCCCTCGTCGAGATGGACGCGCTCGATCAGCGCGAGTTGTTCGGCGGTGAGGGGGGCGGCCATCACGCGGCCTCCATCCGCAGGCGCAGTCGCTCGATGGCGACGCCACGCTCTCGGCTCCCGTAGAGGGCAACGGCGGCGTAGAGGAGCCGGCGCTCGTCCTTATCGAGCGCGTCGCAGAGCTTGCCGACAATGCGGCCGGGGAGCTGGTCGATCAGGAACGCGCGCGCCGCCGCGATCGCGGCGGCAGCGTCATCGTCGGATATGACGCGATATCCGCGCCTCCGAAGCCCCTCCGCGAGATCCTCGTTCGGACACTCGGCCAGAGGGGGAAGATCGGGCCTTGCTATTGGCTGGTGGATGTTGGGCTTCGCCTCGCCGGCCTCGATACGCGTGAATGGATCGTCGGCAGTCGGTAGCGGCATCGGGGCGCTCCCATCGCTGAGGATGGGAGGAAGATAATAGGGACAATCCTACCCGTCAATAGGTATTTTCCTATCACCCGCGCAAGGCGATCGCTGCGGCCCGCCGCTTTAAGTTCCCGCGGTATAAATTCCCGATGATCAGATCATCGCGCGAGCCGTTCGCTGTTACCGGTAACCGGCGACGCCGCCGTGGCGCGAGCAGGTCCCGCGCCGGTGCTCCGAAAAGCTGTAGGTGCCGTCGCGGCAGCGTGCGGTGGCGCCGGGAGGCGGCTGCTGCGTATGCCAGTCGCCGCACGGCCGCGGCACCACGTGGCCGCTGCGGTTCGTGTAGTAGCCGCAGTTGCCTTCGAAAGCTCGCGCGATGCCGCCGCTCACCGTCAGCAGGATCAGCAGCGAGAGCAGGATGGCTTTCATGGGGCTATCGCCGCCGTGCGCTAGGCCAACGGATCTCGGCACTTTCGACTGTTATGAGAGTGCGACGCTGATAGCCGGAGACAATATCGTCAGACACGTCTTCCGCAGTAAAACGCAAGCGGAGAAAGACCTTGCAGTTTGTGGCGCTGAATGCCTTTTCGAGGGTGTCGCACTCTTCCGTGATGATCTTTTGTCCTTCATCGGAGGTGAGAGACTTCGCAAATATCGCCATGATCGGCGGGGTAGTGGCCGTGCATCGGTAATCGTCAGTCCCGGCGTAGTAGCAGACCAACTTGCCGACTTCGATGAACTTGCCGACGTACTTGCCCGGAGCCACGGCGATATCCGCCGGGTTGACCGATATCGGTGCCTCTTCTGCTTTAGGCATCGGTGGCGCGGCGCCGGCTTGTTCGGCTGGCTGTGCATCATCTGCCGCCGTTATGGCCTGCCTCAGGGTCCATGATGGATGCGTATGGCATTGCAGCATGACGTTGCCGAGGTTCCGCGCCGCCCGCTCCCTGTCGATCTTTTGCATGACGCCCCACACCGCAAGGAACCCAGCGGTGACATCATCGGCGTCGGCGCTGTCGATGTGCTCGACGAGTTGTTCGCATGACGTGTCCGCAGTAATGGACCAACCCGAGGGCGGCGTGGTCGCCGCGCTTGCAGGTAAATACAGAGCAAGAAGGAAGGCGGTAACGATAAAGAAAGGGCCGTCCAGCACGATCGATGCCCCCCTTCTTCAGACCTGTCTGCCGAGCCAGATCACGCGGCCGATGACCGCGACAGAGTCAGGATTGACGCCCTCCCACCGCGGATATTGCGGGTTGTCGCTGATGATCGTCAGCAGGCCGTTGCGGGGATCGACGGCGATACGCTTTACCTGCAAATCATCATCGCGCCGGATGCCGTAGATACCGTCGCGGTTCACTCGCCGTCGCGTCCGGTCGATCAATACCTGGTCGCCGTTGTGAAGCGTGCTTTCCATGGAGTCGCCCTCGACCCGAGCGATGATCAGCTCGCTTGGTGCCGCGCTGGATATCGACCGAAGCCACTGATGCCGATACGGCTCCCAATAAAGCGGCTCGCTGTCTTCTTCGTCGAACCAAGCGCCGGGTCCGGCAGAAAGCCGCAGATCAAATACGGGCAGCAGAGCGAACTCCTGACCGCCGATCATCATTAGATCGCCGCCTGCGCTTTTAACTGCTTTCAGGTCGCGCTTCGCCGTGTTGGCGCGGAACTCGTCGGGTTCAACGCGAAAGAACTTCGCCAGCGCCTCGCGGGCCCCCTCTGGCAGCTCTCTGGGCGTCCCTCTCTTGATATACTGCTGAAGGTAGGCGTGATTTTTTCCGATCTCGCGAGAGACGGTCGCCAAATCTGTCTCGCGGTCTCCGATCAACTCCAGGAGACGCAGCCGGGGAGGATCAAGGTCCATTCGGTTCAAATTGTCAGGGACCGAATAGGAAATTGCCAATAGGAACGTCCCGCTTGACGGATAGGAACGCACCTATTATGTTCCTACCCTCATGGACCTGCCTCCCCACCCGCTGATCGCCGAAGTCGAGGCGTTTCTCTACACCCATCGGATGACGCCGACCGCCTTCGGTCGCGATGCCCTGGGCGATCCGACCTTTGTGTTTGAGATCCGCGAGGGTCGCGAATGCCGCCGCTCGACAGTGAAGCGCGCTCGCGAGCAGATGGCGCGATACGCAGAGACCGGGGAATTCAAAGACCCTCGGCTTCTTCGGGCCGAAGACGAGGCCGCCTGATGGCGGCCGCCATCTCCCACGCTCCGATCGCGCTCACGGAGCCCGATCCCGATAACGTCCTGTTCCGTCACGCGCTGGATTTGATCGAGCCGGCCGGACTTGATCTCGACAGCGAGATCGACCTCGCCCGGCAGATCGTCGCGATGGTGCTGGAAGCGGGCGTGCGCGCGAGGGCGATCCGATGACGATCGCCATCCTCGCCTGGATCGCCTTCTCGATCCCGTTCGGCCTGATCGTCGGCCGGCTCATTCGGTTCGGCATGACGGGGCGCCGATGATCCCTTGCTGCCACTTCTGCGGGCGGCCGCTCGAGGCGACGGGGCCTCTCGTCACCGATCCGGCGGGCAACCGCGCCGGCATCTGCGAGGACTGCGCCCGCGGCGCCGTCAAGCTCTTCGACGCGCGCCGCGACGGACGCGCGCCGGCGCCGCACGTGCCGCTCCGTGGCGGCGGCCCCGTCAGTCCGGCCATGGCTGCTGCCGCCGAGTAGGAGCGGGCGCGATGGGGGAACGAATCGCCGACAGCGACCTGACCGAGCGGATCAAGGAAATCCGCCGCGAGCAGGAGCAGGGCGCGCGCTGCGCCGCCGGCGAGCACGACTGGCGGTATGATTCGGACCGCTGCGGGTTCTGCGGAATACCAAAAACCGCAAGCAGCGGCGGGATCGCCAGCTGCTTCGGCATGCCCGGCTCACCGGAACTGCGCCGGGATCGGGACGGCATGTGGTGGCTCGACTGGCCGCCGCCGGTCCACGGACCTTTTGCCAAATTGGCGTGCGCTTTTGCTGCCGCCGGTGTGCTGCCCAAGACGGTGCGGCGGGCATCATGAACGCAACGCCGATCCTGCTGCTGTGGCTCGCGCTCGCGATCGGGCTGGCGGTGCGATGACGGCGGCACCGAGGCATATCGACGGGATCGGCCCGGAGGCGGCATCGGCGGCTCGGGGGATGCCGCCGGGGGAAATGCCGCGCTCCGGGCCGTGCCGCCAACGCCATCACCTCCTTTCCGTTCCGAGAGGCGGCGCGCAGCCCGGCAGCACCACCTGGCCCGCCAGGACAACAGCAAGAGCGATTTCACCGATCGCCGGGCCGCTTTCGAGCGCCGGGCGTGTCCGGGGAGGGCGGTCCGGCTCGCCGCGTGCGGCAGCCGCTGCCCTCCCCGAGCCGATCGTCATCTCCGGTCTCGCAACCTGTTCCTTGGGAAAGGCCGGGAGCGAGGGCCGCCGGAGAGCGCGGACACTGCTTCGTGGCAGTTGCGGGTGTCCGCGCGCCGTTTCTGCCGGTTCTGGTGGCGAGCGCCTCCTGAAGCTCGCGATCAAACCGCAGCGTCACGCGCCGGATCAGGGCGCCGATGCTCTGCCAAGCCGTCGTCTCACCTCCGTTCGTTGTGTTCGCGATCATTGCCATGCCGCTGCGGAAACTGGCATCGGCGGTGACGAATGGCGAGCGGCGAGGAGGGCAAAGAAGGGCAAAGACATTGCCCCGGAGCGATGACCAGTGACTACGGCCAGCGCGCAGGATTGGCGCTCACGCGGCTCATCCCGGCGCCAAACCGGGACAAGATCATTGCGCGCCGGTTCGGCGTGTCGGTGCGGATGGCGAAATATCTCCGCGCCGGTCGACACTGGACGATTGAGCGCTTGGCCCAGGCCAGCATGCAGTTCGGCGCTGCCTTCGATCAGTTGCTCGGGCTGCCGACGACACCGGAAATCCACTGCCGCTTCGACGAGATCGAGGCCGAGATCGCCGACCTGCGCAAGTGCCTTCGACGGGGGGATCAAGGTGGCAACGGATGAACAGCATACGCCGGGCGCTGGCGATGGCGCTCGCGGCAACGGCGGCGGCTCTGGTGCGGCTGGCGCGCCGCGTCATGCCGCGTGAGGGAGGAAAAGACGATGCCGTTCGACGGGATTGATTCAGAGCTGCGCTACCTCGCCGATGCCGTCGAGGTGCTGCGGGAGGCGCGCGCCAAGCTGGCGGAGGGGTGGTGCCAGAACTACGCCTGCATCAAGCTCAGGCGCTGGCAGTTGCTGCCGTTCCCACGGCGGATGACGTCGTACCGCTACTGTCTGGTCGGCGCGGTATTGGCCATCAAGAGCGTCCAGCCTAGGGAGGGGTTCGCCCTTTGGCGTTTCCTCCAAGCGACCGGCATCACGGTGCCGCCCGGTGAGATTCCGACCCCCTATCTGACCGCGTGGAACGACCAGCCCGGCCGCACGCAGGCCGAGGTCGTGGATCTCTGCGACAAGGCCATCGCGCTCGCCGAGGAGGCGCTGCGGCAACAGACCGGTATTGCCGGCTAGAGAAAAAAGCCGGCCCGTCGCTAGCGGGCCGGCAGAGGCGCAACAGATCCATCAGGGGGATCAGTCACGTGGCAGATATCGCAAGCGACACCATAGAAATCAACAGCGTGGACGGTGACGCCGAGGCCGAGCGGCCGGTGGACGCCGCGCTCGACCGCATCATCGACCGCTTCCGGCCGGCATTGCGCACCCTCTCCGGCGACATGCGCGACGAGGTGCTGGAATTCGTCCGTCACCAGCCGAAACAGTTCAAGGCGATGTCGGAGGGCGAACAGCGCCTCTTCGGCAACCGCATCGACGATCTCTGCCGGACCATCGTGCGCCGCGCAGTCGATATCATCGCCGCCGACAGCCGGGTCACGATCGGAGTCCAACTCGAGCAGGTCGCCTTCAAGCCGAAGGGCATCGAGGCGAAGCTGACCTTCGCCGCGGTCGACGCCGCGATCCGGCACGCCCTCGTCGATGCGCAGGGCCAGCGCATCATGATCGTCGTCTCCGACCCTGAACGGTATTTCGGGGAGCGCGCGCCGGCCAAAATCGAGGCCGACCAGCCGGGGCTGCCGCTCGGCCGGGACGAGCCGGAACTGCCGCTCGCTGGCGAGGCGATGGTCCAGGCGGCGGCGCAGCGCGAGGGCTACGTCGCTGGACTGCGGGGCGACGCCGCCGAGGCGAACCCGCATCCGTTGGGCACGGTCGAGCGCCAGCAGTGGAGTTCGGATTGGCTTGCGGCGGCCGCCCAGAAGCGCGGCCGCGACGCGCCCTTCGTCAACGAGGCGCTGCAGGCCGGGTATGCCGACGGCTTCTCCAGCGAGTTGACGCACGCCGATCTCTACGAGGGCGAGGCGCCGTTCGCCGACGACTACTCGATCGGGCGCAGCATCGGCATCGCCGACCGCGCGCCGGAACCGACGGCGGAAGCCGAAGCCTCGCTAGGCTGAGTCGCGGTCGTGCGCATGCTTGCCCTCGATCTTGCAACCCGCTTGGGCTTCGCCCACGGCGATCCCGGCGCGCGACCTGTCTCCGGCTCAGTACGCATTGAGGGCGCCGCGGGCGGTTTCTTTCTCAATTACCAGCGCTGGCTCGGCGGCGCGCTTGATCGGCTGCAGCCCGAGATCATCGTCCAGGAAGCTCCAATCCTAACGGGCAAGCATACATCCCTCGGCACCGCCGAGCGCCTGATGGGAATGGCGTGCATCACCGTCATGGAGTGCGCCCGCCGCAACATCCCGCGCATCGCCCGGGTGCAGCCGTCGCAGGTCAAAAAATTCCTCGTCGACAACGGCGCCGCCAAAAAACAGGCGATGATCGATCGCTGCCGCCAACTTGGGTTTGAGCCGGCCGACGACAATGAGGCGGACGCGATCGCCGTCTTTCTGTGGGCCGAGGCGACGTTCTTCCGCGACAAGATCGCCCGCTCCGCCGGGCCGCTCTTTTTCGGTGGAGCGGCGGCATGAACCTGTCCGACGTGCCGCAGGCGATTACCATCCGCGCCCTCGAATGCGACAGCTGCGCCGTCGCGCTGGTGCTGTACGACCGCGCCGGCCTGCCGATCGTGTCGGCGCATCTGCCGCTCGCCTCGATGCACGCACTGATCGCCGATATGCGCGACGCCGCTGCGGTGTACGAGGCCATGCAGAGGCCGCCGGCATGAGCGTCGAACCTTACCGACGCTTCCGGGAAAACACGGCACCACCGCTGGGCGCCGCGAAGGCACTGAAGGACGGACACCCGGCCGTCGTCCACGCGCGCACGCTCTTCCCAACAACGGTCGTCAATGCCAAGGAGGCGCCGCGGCTCCTCGTCTCGGGCGGCAATCATCGCAAGCTCGGGGACCACATCACCAAGGGCCCGTGGACCGGCTTCCCGATTTTCGCGCTGACCCTGGAGGAGCGGGCGACGTGCCCGAGCTCCTGCCACCACTGGCGCAGCTGCTTCGGCAATGCGATGCATTGGTCGCGCCGCCTGCGCCACGGGCAGGAATTGGTTGACGGGCTGTCGCGCGAGATGGCGATGCTGCAGCGGCAACATCCGCAGGGCTTCGCCGTCCGCCTCCATATCCTCGGCGATTTCTACGCGGTCGAGTACGTAAAAGCTTGGCGCCGATGGCTCGACCTCTATCCGGCGCTTCACGTCTTCGGTTTCACCGCCTGGCGCCCCGGCACCGAAATCGGCGATGCGGTTCATGATCTCGTAGCCGCGCAGCCGAGCCGATTTGCGATCCGGCAGTCGCACACGGAGCCGGGTGTATTCCGGGCGGTGACGATCGCCAGCACCGACGACCGCTCGGGCGAGGGCTTCGTCTGTCCGGCGCAGACCGGCGAGACAGCCTACTGCGGCACCTGCGGTGCCTGCTGGGCCGAGGGCGCTCGCGACAAGACCGTGTTCTTCCTCACCCACGGGCTGCAGGCAGGCCGCAAGCCCGCGAGCACCCGCACCGTGAAGGCACAACCCTCAGCGCCCGCCATAGTGCCGCTGCTTCGTGCGGAGTTTGAGAGCCTGCGGGCGGAACTGCGGCACGACATCCGGTTCCAGAAGTACGAGGCGCTGGCGAAGCTCCTCAACCTCTACCGCCGGACTGCTGATGATCCAGAGCCGCCACCCGCAGCCGCAAAGCGGCCAGAGATCCGCAGGTTTCCGGCTCAGCCGCGACCAGACAACCGGCTTATCCGGCGCCGTTTGGTGGATGGCGCGAGCAATGAGGAAATCGCCGCCGAGTTCGGCATTTCGCGCGTGCAGGCGCAAGGCTACCGGATAGGCTACCGGCAGTATCTCACAAAGGTGCGGCGTCATGTTTGACCAGGCCGCGCCCGATCCCTACCGCGAATTCCTCGCGGCGAAGGCGGCCGTGGCGCCTGTGCGCGGCTTTGCCGTGCGGCCTGAAGAGGTGTCGCCGGCGCTGAAGCCGCACCAGCGCGACATGGTGATCTGGGCCTGCCGGCTCGGCCGCGCGGCGCTGTTTGCCAGCTTCGGCCTCGGAAAGAGCGTCACGCAGTTGGAGATTTTGCGCCTTGTGCACGAGCGCGAGGGCGGTGACTGCCTCATCGTGTGCCCCCTCGGGGTGCGCCAGGAGTTTCGACGCGACGCTGGCCTCATCGGGGTCGAGCCGAAGTTCATCCGCCGCAACGAGGAGTGCGACGGCGATCACTGGCTCTACCTGACCAACTACGAGAGCGTGCGCGACGGTCGTCTCGATCCGCGGCGGTTCACCGCCGTCAGTCTGGACGAAGCCGCTGTACTTCGGGGGTTTGGCGGGTCGCTCACCTTCCGCACCTTGATGGGGCTGTTCGAAGGGAGCGGCAGCTACCGCTTTGTCGCTACCGCTACCCCGAGCCCGAACGAATACATCGAACTGCTGGCCTATGCCGGGTTCCTCGGTGTTATGGACATCGGGCAGGCAAAGACCAGGTTTTTCAAGCGCGACAGCGAGCGGGCCGACCGGCTGACGCTCTACCCTCACAAGCAACAAGAATTCTGGCTGTGGGTTGCTTCTTGGGCGCTGTTCGTCGACCGGCCAAGCGATCTCGGTTATTCCGACGAAGACTACGACCTGCCGCCGCTTAAGGTCCACTGGCACGAATTGCCAAGCGATCACAAAGCGGCCGGCGCCGAGCGGGACGGCCAGCTGCGCCTCTTGCGGAACGCCGCGATCGGCGTGCAGCAGGCCTCGGCCGAGAAGCGCGACAGCCTTAATGCGCGCATCGAAAAGCTCCTCGAACTACGCGCGCTCGACCCCGGCGCGCACCGGCTGATCTGGCACGACCTGGAAGCCGAACGCCGCGCGATCGAAGCGGCGATCCCAGAAGCGGTGACGATCTACGGCAGCCAGGACCTCGACGAGAGGGAGCGGCGGGTCATCGACTTCTCCGACGGCCGGATTGCAGAGCTTGCGGCTAAACCATCTCTCGCGGGTGCGGGATGCAATTTCCAGCGCCACTGCGCCTGGGCGATCTTCCTCGGCATCGGATTCAAGTTCCACGACTTCGTGCAAGCAGTGCACAGGATCAAGCGCTTCCTGCAAACGAAGCCGGTCCGCATCGACCTGATCTACACTGAGGCCGAGCGGGAAATCCGCCGCAGCCTCGAAGCTAAGTGGGCGCGCCACGACGAACTCGTCGGGATGATGCGCCGCATCGTCCAGGAGTACGGTCTGACTGGCGCCGCGTTGTCGCGCGCTATGTCCCGGTCGATGGAGGTCGAGCGGAAAGAGGCGAGTGGACAGCGCTGGACCGCGATCAACAACGATTGCGTCGACGAAGCCCGGCGGGTGGCGAGCGACAGCGTCGACCTCATCGTGACTTCGGTCCCCTTCGCGACCCAATACGAGTATACCCCGAGCTTCCGCGATTTCGGGCACACCGACGACAACGACCATTTCTGGCGGCAGATGGATTTCCTGTCGCCGGAGTTGCTGCGGGTATTGCGGCCCGGCCGGGTCATGGCGGTGCACGTCAAGGACCGCATCGTGCCGGGCGGCCTCTCCGGCCTCGGGTTCCAAACCCTGAACCCGTTCCACGCCGAGGCGATCTTCCACTATCGCCGGCACGGGTTCGCCTTTCTCGGCATGAAGACGATCACGACCGATGTCGTGCGCGAGAACAACCAGACCTACCGGCTGGGGTGGACCGAACAGTGCAAGGACGGCAGCCGCATGGGCTGCGGCGTGCCCGAATACGTGCTGCTGTTCCGCAAGCCGCCGAGCGACCTGTCGGATGGCTACGCCGACGTGCCGGTCGTCAAGGAAAAGCCCCTGTGCGACGACCATGGCGTTCCGGCGCCGTTCGATCCGGACAGCAACTGGCGGCACCCCGTTCCCGGCACCGGCTACAGCCGGGCGCGCTGGCAAATGGATGCGCACGGCTATGCCCGCTCATCGGGTGACCGGCTGATCTCCTCGGCTGAGCTTGCGGCGCTGATCGGCGGCGGGGTCAAGCGGGAGGAGTTGCACCGGCAGCTCTACCGGATGTGGCGCAACCGTTCGGCCGATGCGCTCTACGACTTCGCCAGCCATGTCGCGGTAGCCGAAGAACTCGATCACGAAGGCCTCTTGCCCTCCACCTTCATGCTGCTGCCGCCGCACTCGTGGCATCCGGACGTGTGGACCGATGTCACCCGCATGCGGACCTTGAACGCATTGCAGTATGCGAAGGGCAGGGAGCTACATCTTTGCGCGCTCCAGCTCGATATCGTCGAGCGCCTGATCGTCCAGTTATCGATGCCGGGCGAGACCGTACTGGACCCGTTCGGCGGCATCATGAGCGTGCCCTACTGCGCGGTGAAGCTCGGCCGCAAGGGAATCGGGATCGAGCTCGCCGAGGATTACTGGCGCGATGGCATCGCCCACCTCAAGGCCGCCGAGGCCGAGGCTGAGACGCCGACCCTGTTCGCGCTGTTAGAGGCGCCCGACCAGGACGAAGCGGCATGACCGGCCGCCGCGGCAACCCGCACATCGGCGACATCGACCGCGCGATCGGGCGCAACCTGAGGCGCTGGCGGCTGCTGCGCGGCATGACGATCGCCGACGCCGCCGAAAACGCCGGCTGCTCGCCTAGCTTCTGGCAAAAGGTCGAGGCCGGCGACGAGCGGATGACCGCGGGCCAGCTCCTCCGCTTCGCCCATGCCGTCGGAATCACGCCAGCGGAGGCGTTCATCGAACCACTTCCGCTCAGTGAAGACGCGCGACGGCTCCTCAAGCTGTGCGGCCGGATGCCGGTGCATCGGCTTGTGGCGTTCGGGGATTTCGTGGCGGCGCTGCCGGAGACGGTGGAGATGCGGGAGGCGGCGGAATGAGCCGCATCCGCGACGGGCCCGGCGCCGGGGAAGGGAGTGGCGGGCGCGTACCAAGGTGGAACATTCCTTCGGGGAGAGGAGCGGTGAAACCGCGACGGTTCGATTGGCATCCCGGCGATTGGCTCGATGGCGTGGCTGGCCTCAAACCGGAAGAGCGCGGCATCTACGATACGATCATCAATCTGATCTATTCGCACGCCAGCGATGACGACTGGCTCGACATGGACGAGCGCGAACTGGCGCTGCGCTGCTGCTGCCATTGGCGACAGTTGCGTCGCGTTCTCGCGGCCCTAGTCGAGAAGGGAAAGATCGAACAGGACGGACGCCGCATCTACATCAAACGGTGCGCTGAGGAGCTGCAAAGGGCGCGATCGCGGATGCGCTTTCGGCGCCCCTGCGCCGATCCTGCGGCAGTCCTGCGGCAGTCCTGCGGCAGTCCTGCGGCCTCAGAAACGCCGCAGGAATTGCCCACTTCAGCCGAAAACAATGGGTTATCGGAAATCCCACCATCCACCATCCACCATCCACCTTCATCTCATGCTTCGCATGAGACGCGCGCGCGAGACGGGGGTTTTAGCGGATTTTGGGAGGCCTACCCTCACAAGGTCGGCAAGGCGGCCGCGAGGGCAGCCTACGTCTTGGCCTCGCAGAGAGCGTCTCCGGCAGCGCTCGCCGCGTCAGCCAAGCGCTACGGCGACACCAAACCGCCAGACCGGCAGTGGTGCAACCCCGCGAAGTGGCTGGCCGAGGAACGCTGGCTCGATGAGCCTGCGGAGGTCGTCAGCTTGGCCGAAAAGGCCGCCGCCCGCAGCAGCGGGCCGAAAGGGCCGCCGCCCGAGCTTCCTGAGGAACTCCGCCGAATGTGGGGGGTCGCATGAGCGTCCCGCACCCGTACGCCGACACCCGGAAGAAGTGCCTCGATGTCAGCTATTCGAGCCTTACCGAGGGCGAGCGCTGGGAGTGGCACGCGGACGTGTACGCCTTTCGGCGCGTGTACCTCGGGATCGGCCGAGACGTGCGGGTGAGCCCCTGCGATCCGAAAGGCGAGTGGTTCAGCGAGCGAATGATTATGCCGGCGGAACGCTGGCATCGGTTGGCGCGTGGCGAGCAAGTCGCGGGCCTGACATTGGTGCCCGCGTGACCCCGCAATCGGTCATCGACGCGGCCCGTCCGCTGCGGGAGCAGGTCAGGCCCATCGAGTGCGACCGCGGCGCGCAGTGCTGGGTCGAACTTGGGCCGGCCGGATGCGGCGGCCGTCGAGATGGCGGCCCGCGTTGCCGCAGCTGCGGCGGACCGATCGGTAGCCTCAGCCGCACATCGCGGGCGCAGTTCGAGCGCCATGCTCGGAAGCGGATGACGACGCCAGCCGGATCGCTGCCGCCCGATTACTTCAGCCGATGCAACGCCCGGCCCGCCGGGTCAACAGCGGGAGAACCAGGGGAAGGAAGAGCACGATGAACCAGTCCGAACTGATCAAGCGCGTCGCCGAGAAGGCGGTCTGCTCGCAGCAGATGACCGGCGAGGTGCTGGCGGCGCTGTCGGAAACGCTGCAGACGCAACTCAAGGCCGGCGACACGGTGACGACGCCGCTCGGCATCTTCGGGGTCAAGGACCGACCGGCGAAGAAGGGCCGCAATCCGCGCACCGGGGAAGCCATCGACATCGCGGCATCGCGGGCGGTGTCATTCAAGCCGGCGAAGCGGATCCGCGACGGCATCAACGCCTGAGGCAGAGGAGAGCATGACGATGTACCGACAAGGCGATGTTTTTCTTGTGGCTGTTGAGGCCATCCCAAAGAAGGCGGCGAAACAGCCGCGCGACCGCGGCCGAGTCGTGCTGGCCTACGGCGAGGTGACGGGCCATGCGCACGCGATCAAAACCGAGGGCGCGGTACTGCTGCGGACGGATGACGGTGAGCAATACCTCGATGTCGCCGGCGACTTCTCCGGCCCCGTCGGCGGTGTCATCGTCGAGCGCGACGAGACCTCGGTGACGGTGACGACAGAACGGCAGGGCCGCGTCAAGTTCGCGCTCGCCGACATTGACGAGGTCGCCGGCGTCGTCATACCGAAGCGGCCGTGGTCGCCGCTCGTCCACGAGGAGCATACCGCGCACGCGATCCCTGCCGGCAAATACCGCCGTCCGGCGCAGCGCGAATACAGCCCCGCCGAAATCAGGAACGTGGCCGACTGATGGCCCGCACGAAGACGATGGATCGCGTCGCAGAGCTGCGCGCGCGCCACGAGGCGGCATGCGATCTGCGGCAGAACATCGACCGGCCACGCATCGTTGCGTCACTGACGGAGTGGTTCCGGCGCATCATGCCGGCCAAATCACCGCTGCCGGTGGTCGACTTCGCCGGCAGCGGTGAGGAATTCGCCAGGGCCGCCAGGGCCGACTGGGCCGCCAGGGCCGACTGGGCCGACTGGGCCGACTGGGCCGCCGGGGCCGACTGGGCCGACTGGGCCGCCGGGGCCGCCAGGGACGCCAGGGCCGCCAGGGACGCCAGGGACGCCAGGGACGCCAGGGCCGCCGGGGCCGCCAGGGCCGCCAGGGCCGCCTGGGCCGACTGGGATCTCTCCTACACGAGCATCGCCGCGATAGGTGCGGCCGATCACGGCGATGCAGAGCAGTTGCAGACGTGGCTGCCGGTGTTGGAGGCGTTTGAGGCGGGCGCGTGGCTCATGGCGATCACGGACGAACGCGTGACCGTCGGGCTGCGCCCCGAACTCGTCCGCACCGAACGGCGCCCGCCGATGACGACGCCGATCCTGCACAGCGCCGCCGGCCCGGCCTTCGTGTGGGAGGACGTGCGGGAATGGTACTGGCACGGCGTGCGGGTGCTCGAACACGTCATCGACCATCCCGAGACGATTACGGTGGCGGAAATCGACGCCGAGACGAATGCCGAGGTCCGCCGCGTCATGATCGAGCGCTACCGTCTCGGTGCGGAGATCGCCGGCGCCGCCGCCTACATCCGCGACGCCGGAGCGCGTAGGCTCGATTACGACGAGCAATTCGGCACGCTGTGGCAGCGGGACGTGAAGGACGATGAGCCGATTGTGATGGTGGAGGTCGTTAACCGCTCGCCCGAGCCCGACGGGCGTTTTCGCCACTATTTTCTGCGGGTGGACCCGCGATTGCGGCCATTGCCGCCGGGTGAGTGGGATGCTGCGCGGAAAGTGGACTGGCTGGCCCGGCAGCAAGCGCAGGCGATGACCGCGCGCAACGCGATCGCCTCCACGTTCGGCATGCGCGGCGAGGAGTACGGGCCGATGGTCGAGAGCTGAGGGAGGCACGGATAGCCATGATCGATGATCTAACGCCGGCTGAGCGACGAGCGGTCGCGCTGGTTGGCCTGATGATCCGCATGCACGGCGGGGAGGGCCTGTTCGGCGGCGCGCGGCGCTACGGCGTCCTGGAGGCGCGGCTGCGGCTTGCCGCCGAGCGCAGCCATACCGTGCGGCGCTGCTGGGACCTCTCCGCGCGGACGATGCAGTGGACGATCGGCCCGAGCCAGTGGGACGACGCGGTGCTGGCGCTGATCGCGCCGCAGGACGACGATCCCGAGGTGCTGCGGGCGCTGGCGGAGCGCTCGCAGAGCTGCGTCATGATCGCCCGCCACCTGGCGCGGCGCGGCCGCATTGCGACGGCGGCATCGGCATCTGCCGGACAGACGGTGCCGCTCGCCGATCCGATCGATGTATTCGACCTGGCGGAGCCGATAGTCGCGGCAAGCGATCCAATGGGGGAGGCGGCCTGATGCGCTACCGTTTTGTGCTCGAAACCCTGACGCCGGTGGCGCATTTCGACACCCGCACCGGCATCGACAACACGACCAACGTGCGGTTGTTCATGACCCAGCCGGCGCACCGCAACGGCCGCCTCGTCTACACGCCGCACGTCAGCGAGAACGCGCTGCGCTCGGTGCTGTTGCGTACGCCGCTGGCCGATCACCTACTTACGACACTCGCCATCGGCTCCGGTGTCGTGCCGCGTCCGGTGCTCAACCTCCTCTACTCCGGCGGCAACATGGGATCGGGCCGCGCCCCCGGCGACGAAACCGCGCTCGGGCATATGGTCAAGCGGCTCTACCCTTCGCTCGACCTGCTCGGGGGTGCCGTCGATACGTTCATCATCCCGCGCTCGCGGCTGCGCCTCGCCGCGTGGATCGTCGCCGAGGAATACCTCGCGCCGATCGAGGCGCTGTTTCCGGAACTCGCAGGTCAGGCGCGCACCGCGAGCGCCTATGACATGATCGGCGAGGAGACCCGCACGCGCGGTACCGGCGGCGAGTCGCACGGCAACCAGATGCTCTACACGTACGAGGTGCTGGCGGCGGGCGTTCGCATCGCCGTCGAACTGATGCTCGACGACTGGTCACCACCGGCGACGGCCGCCGCGGCCGGGCGCGGCCTCGCGCAATAGGACGGCTACATCGGCGGCCAGGCGCGGCAGGGCCGTGGCCGATGCCGGCTGGGATGGCTCGGTCCCGCCCCGGAACCCGCTGCCTACGATGCGCATATCGACGAGCATCGCGCCGCGATGCGCGAGGGCATCCTGTCGGGATCGCTCGGGACCGACAAGACGCTCTGCGCCGTCGCGGCATGACCCCCGCACCTATTCTTGACCTGCCGGTGGAGCGGTTCCCGACCGCGTGCCGGGAGCGCGAATACGGTGACGGGAAACGCTGCTGGCGCGGGTTGTGGCGGCGCTGGCAGCACCTGCCGGCAGAACCGCTCCACATCGTCGGGACGCTCGCCAGCGGCTACATCGCTCCGCTGGATGGGGCGCTGCATCTCGACGGCCTCCTGAGTGCGGCCTGTCTTTCGCTGTGGGCCTCGGTCGTGGACGACGGCATCGAGCGCTACGTTATCCCGCTGCCGCTGGCATTGGCGTGGGCATCTCCGGCGGGCGATCCGCTGTGGCTGGCGAGCGATCTGCGCCCGATCGGTGCAGCTTCCCGGGGCAGCGCGTATCTGCACTCGCGCTACCCGAGCGAGCGGGCCGATCTGGCCGTGCGGCAGACCGCGCCGACAAAAGCGGGGCGCTACAAGGACGTGCGCATGCCGTTGGCGGTCACCGTCACGGCGGCCGTCGAGGGCTGGTGCATCGGCGACCGCAATGCGGTGACGATGCTGCTCGACCGCGTCTGGCATGTCGGCCGCAAAGGCGCGCACGGGCGCGGCCGTGTGCTGTCGTGGCAGATCGAGCCGGCGCCGGAAATCGACGCCGACTATATTCTTGATCACCGCAACGTCCCGGTGGCCTATCTCGCCGCCAAAGGCCTTGCCGTGGCACCCGAACGCCTGTCGCCGCGCCTCGGCTGGACGCCGCCCTACTGGCATCCCGCGTCGATGGCGGCGGTGCGCACGGCACTGCGGCAGGGCTGATATGGACGCATTGACGCGAGCGGGCTATCTCGCGCATGCGCAGAGCGTGGCATATGGGCGGCGCCTCGCCGAAACCAGACGCCTGCTGCGCGAGGCGGCCCGGCTGGGTCGTCCGGCTCTGATGATCTCCGGCGGCAAGGATTCGCTGGTGCTGAGTGACATCGCGCGCCACGAATTTGGCAATGACGTAGAGGGATTTTTTATCGATAGCGGAGCCGAGCATCCCGCCGCGCTGGCAGTGATCGAGGCGCTACGGCAGCGCAGTTGGCGGATCGAGACCGTCTATCCGGAGCGGTCGATCGTCGAGATGCTCAAGTTGATCGGCGGTCTCGGCTACAGCGGACCGGAGCAGCTGCCGGGCGAATGGCATTGGGCCGGCAGCGACTGGAAACGCATCCTGATCACCGAGCCGGCAGCGGCAATACGAGAGCGCGGCTACCCCGTGACGCTGCTCGGTCTGCGCGCGGATGAGAGCCGGCCCCGAGCAATGTCGATGCGGCGCTATGGGCCGATCCGGACGCGCCGCGACGGCGCAGTGATCGCCTGCCCCTTGGCGTGGTGGACTGGCGCAGACGTTATGGCCTACGCACTGGCGCACAATCTGCCGCTCAGCGAGATTTATCTGCGGGAGGGCGAAACCAGCCCGGAACGAAGGCGCACAGGCACACTGCTCGGTGACACCTCGACGCGTTATGGACGCTGGGCCGAGTTGCGCCAAATGTGGCCGGA
>Ga0209810_1000617_pt1 | contig 72716 bp, 66 predicted proteins | sample Coa_R1_7_FD_187159 | JGI IMG/M metagenome (GOLD analysis project Ga0209810, IMG submission 187159) | Surface soil microbial communities from Centralia Pennsylvania, which are recovering from an underground coalmine fire - Coalmine... | ecosystem: Environmental > Terrestrial > Soil > Unclassified...
GATCTTCGCCTTCAGCGCCGCACTCAACTTCCGTCTCGTTCCCTTCGTCATGATCCGCTCCGTCTAGCACGACGGAACGGTCCGCGTTCCAATCAAGCCGCTGGTCCCAAATCCGGGGTCCACTTCAGGGCTCTAACCGGGCCGGCGCCGATATGCTAAGTCTGAAGAGGCAAGGGAATCACGGGCAATGGCGCCGGCCAGGAGGTGATGCCGCAAATGGTTACGCTTGACGACATCGTCGCGGCGGCCGCAAAGGTGTTCCGCACGAAAGGCTATCACGCCGCCACGGTTCAGGATATCGCCGACGAGGTCGGCATCCTGAAGGGCAGCCTCTACCATCATCTCGACAGCAAGGAGGAGCTGCTCTACCTGGTCGTCAAGGAGCCGATCACGCAGATGTACCGCACGATGGGCGAGATCGCCTCCGGCACTGGAAAGGCCGCCGACAAATTGCGCCGCGCGATCACCGCTCATCTCGAAGCGTTCGATCGCCACTTTCCGCATCTTTTTGTCTATCTGCGCGAGCGCGAGGCGGTCAAGCGCCGCTTCCGCGAGATGATCGGCTTCTCCCCGAAAGAGTACGAGCGATACTGGCAGCAAATCCTTCGCGAAGGGGTCGAGAACGGAGAATTCCGCCCGGATCTCGATATCCAGGTGACCTCCTACGGCCTGCTCGGCATGCTGAATTGGCTGTACAAATGGTACGATCCGCAGGGCCGCCTGAGCATCCATCAAGTCGCCGAACAGTTCACCGCGCTGGCGCTGGCCGGCCTGCGCAGCGATCGGGCGCGCTCCCCTGGGGCGGGCAGGCGCGCATCGCCGGGGCGCCGCTCTCTGAAGGCCGATCAGTAATGCCGGGCGGGGTTGACAGCCCCCGGCTGGCCGCATAGCGTCGGGCATACCAAACGACCGTTTGGTTTTTGGATCCTGCATCCACCCGCAAGGAGCTGCGTCATGGGTCGGGCTTACAATGTCATCGATGCCGACGGCCACATCCTCGAGCCTCTCGATCTGTGGGACAAATACATGGACCCGAAGTTCCGCGATCGGGCCCCGCGGATCGTCAAGGGCGAGAACGGCAAGGAGCGGCTCGTCATTGAGGAGCATGCGGTCGGCGACGGCCGGCTTGGCATCGGCCGGATCGGCGCGGTCGGCGCCCGCCAAGGCGTCGTCGCGGCCGACACAATGGCGTATCAGGAGGGCAAGCCCGGCGGCTTTGATCCGCACAAACGCATCCCCGACATGGATCTCGACGGCATCGACGCCGCCTTTCTGTATCCAAGCCTCGGGCTGTTCGCCGGCGCGATTCAGGACCCGGCGCTCGCCGCCGCGGTGTGCCGCGCCTACAACCGCTGGCTGGCCGATTACTGCAAACCCTATCCCGACCGCCTGTTCGGCGTCGCCATGCTACCGCTGCAATCGGTCGAGCTGGCCATCGACGAGATGCGCTTCGCCAGGAAGGAATTGGGCTTCCGCGCCGGCTTCCTGCGCCCGAACCCGTACAATTACAAGATGATCCACCATCCCGACTATGAGCCGTTCTGGGCTGCGGCCGAGGAGCTCGACTTCGCGATCGGGTTCCACGAGGGCGCTTCGAGCGGCATGCCGACGGTCGGGATCGATCGCTTCGAGGGGCGCGGGGCGCGCCACATCATCTCGCACACGATGGAGATGATGCTGGCCTGCATGAGCGTGATCTGGGGCGGGGTGGTCGAGCGCCATCCAAAGCTGCGCATCGCCTTTCTCGAGTCGGGCGGCGGCTGGATTGCACCGTGGCTCGACCGCATGGACCGCCATTTTGACGACAAGGGGTTCAATGATTCCGGGCTGAAGACGCGGCCGAGCGAGCTGTTTCAGCGCAATTGCTGGATCTCGTTTGAGCCGGTCGAGGGCAGTCTGAAGGTGCTGGCCGAGTATATCGGCCCGCACAAGATCCTGTGGGCGACCGACTATCCGCACCCCGACGGCTTCTTCCCGGGGGCGCCGCAGATGGTCCGCGAGCGCCTGGCCGGTCTCTCCGCCGAGACCCAGCATCAGGTGCTGGCCGGCGGCGCGATCGGCTTCTACGGGCTCAACTGACCGCCGCCGGGACCGGCGCAGACCCCTCCGTCCGGCCCCGGGCGGAGGGGGCGGTTCGCGGCACTCTCCCTGCTCCCTTTTCAATACCACAGCGCCTTGTCGACGCGGTTGCGCAGTTCCTGTCCGGCCAGAAAGCGACGGCAATTGTCGAGAATGACAGCAAAGCGCCGCTCGTCGAGATAGGGGCCGTAACCGGCCACGTGCGGCGTCAGCAGGACCCCCGGCATCGTCCACAACGGATGGTCGGCGGGCAGCGGCTCCGCTTCGAACACGTCGAGGCCGGCGCCGGCGATCTCGCCCGCCTGTAACGCCGCGACGAGGTCGTCGAGCCGGGTCGTCTTGCCGCGCCCGATATTGATGAAGAAGGCGCTCTTCTTCATCGCCCGGAACCGCGCTCGGTTCATGAAACCCTCGGTTTCCGGCGTGTGCGGTACGGTCAGAATGACGAAATCGGCCTCGGGCAGCAATGCGTCGAGCGCATCGGCGCGGTAGAGGGCGGCCATGCCGGGCGGCGCCTCGCGGCGCCGCTCATCGACGCCGAGCACGCGCATGCCGAACTGGGCGGCAAGCCGCGCCACTTCGCTGCCGATCCCGCCGACCCCGACGACGAGCGCCGTCGCTTCAGGAAGATGAATGATTCCCGTATTTTGTGGCGGTTTCTTCCACTCGCGTCTGAGCTGTTGCGGCAGATAAACGTGAAATCCGCGCGCAAAGGCGAGAACGAAGGCCATCACATGCGCGCCGATGTGATCGTTGTAGATCTCGCGGAAATTGGTGACGACAACCGGGTGGGCGACCAGCTCGGGATAATAATATCCGGCCGGCGGCGCCGCCTGCGGCGCCTGCAGCCAGCGCAGCCGCTGCGCCCGCCGCAATAACTCGGGCGGGATCGTGCCGAAGGCGGCGTCGGCGGTTGCGATCGCCGCCGCGGCCGCGGCCATGTCCTCGGCGAGGACGATGTCGAGTTCCGGCAGGGCGGCGGCAAGGCGGGCGGCCCATGCGCGGGTCTTCGGGCTTTGCGGCGGCAGCATCAGGAAACGGGTCGGCATGGCGGGCTTTTTGCTGGGGCGGGGCTCAGCATCCGCTCTTGCGCCGTCCGCCGCAAGGCCGAGCAAAGCCTCTCGCGAGCCGGACGAGGACGCGCTAGGTTCGGGCGCGGAATTCTCCGACGGTCGATGCAAAGGATGAAAGCATGGCGACGAACATCAAGAAATTGTTGCTGCCGCAAACCCTGGCGCGGGCCGGCTGGGCATTGATCGAGAGCCGCGAGGATGTCGCGGGCGTCCCCTACGAAGTCGGCATGCCGGTGCCGCAATTTCATGAACTGCTCGAGGATGCGGCCGGGGTGGCGCTGTCGGTGACGCCGTTCGGCGATCCCGAACTCGATGCCGGGCCGCGGCTTGAAGTCGTCGCCCGCATCGGCGTCGGCTATGACGCGGTCGATGTGGCGGCGCTGACCCGCCGCAAGATCCCGCTGATGATCGCCGGCACCGCCAATTCGGTCAGCGTCGCCGAAGCCGGCATCTATCTGATGATGTCGCTCGCCCGCCGCGGCGCCGCAATGGACGCAATGGTGCGCGAGGGGCGCTGGCGCGACCGCTATCGCGAGATGCCGGTCGATCTGTGCGGCAAGACGGTCCTGATCGTCGGCTTCGGCAAGATCGGCACGCGCGCGGCCAAGCGGCTCGCCGCGATGGAGATGCATGTCCTCGTCTATGACCCCTATATCTATGCCGAGACGATCCGCGGCATGGGCTACGAGCCGGTGGCCGATCTCGACGCCGCGGTGGCGCGCGCCGACTTCATCACGATCCATTGCCCGAAGACGCCGGAGACGGTCGGGCTCTTCGACGCCGCCCGGCTGGCGCGCATGAAGCGCACGGCTTTTCTCGTCAATACCGCGCGCGGCGGCATCGTCGACGAAAAGGCGCTCTATGAAGCGCTCAAGGACAACCGCATCGCCGGCGCCGCCCTCGACGTCTTCGAAGAAGAGCCGACCCCGACCGACAACCCGCTGCTCTCGCTCAAAAACTTTATCGCCGCCCCGCATGTCGCCGGGGTCACGCGCGAGGCGGTCGAGCGCATGGCAATTACCACCGTCGAAAACCTGCTCTCCGTGCTCGACGGCCGTCCGAACCGCGACAACGTCGTCAACAAGGAGGTGCTGGGCTGAGCGCGGCGCCGCGGCGCCGGCGTCTGTTTGCGACGCGGCGGCTGCGGGCTGCGGGGAGGGGGAAGGCGCCGGCGGCGAAGCGCGGCGGGCGCGCCCTCTTCCCGCGGCGAAGAGGAGATGCGAAGGCAGCGGCCTTGACTTCCGCCCCCATAGCTGGCGGGATCGGGGCGGCCTTTTGCAATAAGGAGATCGGGTATGCGCGCGAACCGAGTGCGGGAAGCCTGGGCCCAGGGCCGGGCCGTCATCAACAGCTGGTGCGGCATCCCTTCCAGCTTTTCCGCCGAGGTCATGGCCCATATGGGCTGGGACTCGCTGGTCGTCGACATGCAGCACGGCATTGTCGACTATCAGGTCATGGTGACGATGCTGCAGGGCATCTCGACCACCGAGACGACGCCGCTCGTGCGCGTGCCGTGGAACGACCCGGCCCATATCATGAAGGCCCTCGACGCCGGCGCCTACGGCGTCATCTGCCCGATGATCAACAACCGCGCCGAGGCCGAGAAGTTTGTCGGCGCGATGCGCTACGCGCCGGCCGGCTATCGCAGCTCTGGGCCGGTGCGCGCCGCCCTCTACGGCGGTCCCGACTATCAGGCCAAGGCCAATGATACGGTCGTCGCCTTTGCGATGATCGAGACCCGCGAGGCGCTCGATCGTCTCGACGAGATCCTCTCGGTCAAAGGCCTCGACGCGGTCTATATCGGCCCCTCGGACCTGTCGATCTCGTGCGGCTACCCGCCGGGCCTCGACAAGGAGGACGAATGGATGATGGCGGCGCTCGCACGCGTGCTCGAAGGCTGCCGCCAGCATCGGGTCCAACCCGGCATCCATTGCGGCGCGCCGGAATATGCCAAGCGCATGATCGCGATGGGCTTCACCTTTGTCACGGTCGGCGGCGACAACCGCTTCATGACGATGGCCGGTCAGGCCGCGATCGCCGCGATGCGCGGCGCTCCCCGGCCCGGCGAGAGCGGCAGCCCGTATTGAACGACTATCCGCCCGCTACGCCCTGCGCCTCGACGTAAAGCGCATAGACCGATTGGCTCGCCGTCATGAACAGGCGGTTGCGCTTCGCTCCGCCGAAACAGACATTGGCGCAGCGCTCGGGCAAAAGGATGCGGCCGATCAGGCTGCCGTCGGGGGCGAAGACGGCAACCCCGTCCTCGCCTTCGCCGCCCGAGAACCCGCACCACAGATTGCCGTCGGTATCGACGCGGATGCCGTCGGCATAACCCGGCATGGCATTGAAGAAGAGGCGGCCGCCGGTCAGGCGGGTGCCGTCGTCGACGACGTCATAGACATGGACGGTCTTGTCGCCGCCCGGCGTGTCGACGACGTAGAGCCGCTTCTCGTCGGGAGAGAAGGCGAGTCCGTTCGGCCGCTCCATGTCGTCGACCGCGACCGTGATCGCGCCGCTGTTCGGATCGATGCGGTAGACGCGGTAGGGCAGCTCGGCCTCGGCCTTATAGCCGAGATAATTGCCGCGGATGCCGGCGCCGTTGTCGCTGAACCAGATCGAGCCGTCGGATTTGACGACGACGTCGTTGGGGCCGGTCAGTCTTTTGCCGTCGAAGCGCTCGGCGAGGACGGTTATGCTGCCGTCATATTCGGTGCGCACGAGGCGCCGGCTGCCCATCTCGCAGGTGATCAGCCGGCCCTGCCGATCGCGGGTATTGCCGTTTGCGTAATTCGAGGGTTTGCGGAACAGGCTGACCGCCCCGGTCTCTTCCTCCCATTTCAGCATGCGGTCGTTCGGGATGTCGCTGAACAGTAGATAGCGGCCGTCGCCGAACCACACCGGCCCTTCGGTGAAGCGGCAGCCGCCGGCGATCCGCTCGATCGCGGCCATCGGCAGGGCGTATTTCTCGAAGCGCTTGTCGAGCACCTTGATATTGGGATCGGGGTAGCGGATCGGCGCCGCGCCGGGCGCCCAGCGAGGGTCGGACGTCATCTTGCTCTCCCGCCGGCCCGGTCACGAATTCGGGCCGCGTTCCATCGATATCGGCTGCCAGCGCTGCAGATCGGTGCGCGCCAGAACCGATGGGTTGACGCAGGACATCGGCCATTTGCCCGACAGCACCAGCGCCAGTTCAAGCCCGACCCGGCGGCGGCGCGCCGGATCGAAACGCGAGGAGGCCGAGGCGACATGCGCGGTCAGGATGACGTTGTCCATTTTCAACAGCGGATTGTTGCCGCCGGGCGGCTCCTGTTCGAGCACGTCGAGCCCGGCGCCGGCGATCCAGCCCTCCTCGAGCGCCCGGATCAGCGCCGCCTCGTCGGTCGTCGGGCCGCGGCCGGTGCTGATATAGAGCGCCGTCTTTTTCATCTTGCGGAAATGCTCCTCCCGGATCAGGCGGGTGGCGCTTTCGGTCGCCGGCAGATGGTTCGAGATGATGTCGGCGCGCGCGAGCAATTCGGGCAGGCTGACCGGCTCGACGCCGCGCTCGATCATGACCAGCTCCTCGATATAGGGGTCATAGGCGATGACGTGCAGGCCGAAGGGCTTGGCGCGCGTTGCCACGGCGCGGGCGACATGGCCGAACGAAATCAGGCCCAGGGTCTGGCCGTAAAGGCGCGGGATCTGGAGCAGCATCGGCCGGCCTTCGGCCCAGCGCCCCTCGCGCACCAGCCGATCCTGAACGATCAGGCGGCGGAAGGTGGCCAGGATCAATGTCATCGCGTGGTCGGCGACCTCGTCGATAAAGGTGTCGGGGCAATTGGTGACCGGAATGCCGCGCGCGGTCGCGGCGGCGACGTCGACGCTGTCGACGCCGACGCTGCCGAGCGCGATGATCTTGCAGCGCTCCAGCCCGTCGATCATGCGCTTGGTGATGCGCCGGCCCTTGGCATAGAGCGCGTCGGCGTCGCGCGCGGCGGCGACGAATTCCTCCTCGGAGCCCGGCGGGATCTCGTAAATCTCGGCGTCTATCGGATGCAGCGCCTCCATCTCGTACTCATACCCGCCGGCCACCGTAAAACTGGTGCCCGCCGGCGTCGCGATCCTGAACCTGGCCACTCTGTCCTCCCTCGCAGGCAATCCCGGCCGCGATCAGATCGCCGCCGCCGCGGCTTGTCAATCGGCCGGGCGGCGGCCGGCCGTCGGGAGTGCGGCGCTGCGGCCGCGGGAAAAGCGGCGGCGAAGGGAGGCGGAGAGGCCGCGGGGGCGCGCGGCGGTTCAGTAACGCCGGCCGTTGCAGCGGGGGCGCGGGGTGTTGCGGTAGATCTGCAGCCGGGTGACCCGCAGGCCGGCGACGCCGAAACTGTCGATCGCCTGCTCCCAGGCCCGAAATTCCTCGACCGACAGGTTGTAGCGGCGGCAGGCCTCTTCGAGGCTGATCCTGCCGCAGCGTACGGCCTCGACAATGATGGCCTTGCGCCGCACCACCCATCTCTTGGTGTCGGGAGGCGGCAGCTCGGCTGCAGATGCCGTCTCGCAGGGGCCCGCGGTCATTTTGCAAACCTTGTCGCTCATGGCCCCAGCCTAGCCCGAAATTGCTAACGATCCCCTAAGCCAAGATCCTGATATGGCTGGCAAATCCCGTGCGGCCGGGGGCGTGCCGGGGGGATGGCGGAAGGGGCGGGGCGGAGCCTCCGCCACACCCTGCGCATCGTCGAAAGCGGAAGAATATCAAGGCTGTCGCTGTTCGTATGGCTTGCGGCGGGGGCAGGCGATTCCTATACTCCGCCGCCGGTTTGGTGGGGTTCGGGGAGAGAGATGCGTCCGTCACTTCCGCCCGGCTATCGTCCCAGTGAAGACGAAGAATTCATGAACCCGCTCCAGCTCGAATACTTCCGTCAGAAGTTGCTGCGCTGGCGGGCCGAACTGCTCGCCCCCTCGACCGAGACGCTGCAGCATCTGCGGGAGGAAAGCCTGGGGGAGCCCGATCTGACCGATCGCGCCTCGCTTGAGACCGAGCGGGCGCTGGAATTGCGCACCCGGGCGCGCGAGCGCAGGCTGATCGCCAAGATCGACGCGGCCTTGCGGCGGATCGATCAGGGAACCTACGGGTATTGCGAGGAAACCGACGAGCCGATCGGCCTGCGCCGGCTCGAGGCCCGGCCGATCGCCACGCTCAGCATCGAGGCGCAGGAGCGGCACGAGCGCATGGAGCGCACGCATCGCGACGACTGAGCGCCTTTCGTCCCGTCGTAACCTTTCGTAAAGGATAACGGCGCACGACGCGGGGCGCCAATCCGTGGTAGCATGGCCGCCGGGAGCAACCGTTTTCGGCGAGCAATATGACGGTCGAGGCCACGGGGTCGCATCAGCGCTCGCTCTGGCAGGAGCAGCGGGCGCAGCTGTGGTGGCTGCGCTCATTGGCGGTGCTGGCGCTGGCGCTGTGCCTGCTCGGCGCCGGCATCGGCATCATGAGCTTTGCCCGGGTGACCGCCGAGCTGGACGGCCGGGCGATGGCGGTGATCCTGCTCGCCGTCGGCACGATCGCCGGCGGCGTCGCCGTGGCGGTGCGCTGGGCGCATACGGCGTTGGCCGGCCGGGTCGATATCCTAAGCCAAGCGCTTGACGCTTCGCCCGACGCGGAGCTGATCCTCGCCCCGAGCGGCCGGGCGGTTCACACCAATATGGCGTTTCATCGCCTGTTTCCGGGCTGGGACGAGAAGCCGCTCGAGCGCATGGCGCGGGCGGTCGGCGAGGACCCGCAGGCGCAGGCGGATTTCCGCCGCCTGCGCGATCAGGCGGCGGCCGGGGGGCGGGCGATCGCGGCGCTCTTTCTGCGCGATGCGCGGGGCGGCGCCGGCTGGTTCAACATCTCGGTCAATCCGATCGCCGGCCGCCCGGGTTACAGCTTCTGGAACCTGCAGGACATCACCGCGCGCCATGAAATGGAGGCGGTTCTGCACGACGAGCGCAACAAGCTCGTCGATTTTCTCGACAATGCGCCGATCGGTTTCTATTCGGTCGACGGCAGCGGCCGGTTCCTGCTGGTCAATCGCAGCCTTGCCGAATGGCTGGGCACGACCGCCGCGGAGATGGTGGCGGGCGCGCGATTGCACGATTTTCTTCTGGACCCGCCGGCCGGGGCGGCGCCGTGGGATCCTTTCGGCGGTGCCGAGCAGGTGCGGCACGGCGAGATCATCCTGAAGGGGCGGCAGGGCCGCATCGTCCACGCCTGGATCGGCCAGAGCGTGGTCGGCTCCGGGGCCGGGCTGCGCACGCGCTCGGTCGTGCGCGACCTGACCCCGGAGCGCGAATGGGAAACCGCGCGCGAGCGGTTTCACCGGTTCTTCACCAATGCTCCGGTCGGCATCGCTCTGCTCGATGCGCAGGGCCGCATCGAGGAGGCCAACCGCGTCGTCGGCGATCTGCTCGACACCCCGGCGCCGCTGCTGATCGGGCGCGAGCTGGTCGGTTTCCTCGCCGCCGAGGATCGCGCCGAGATGGCGGCGCGGCTGGCCGGGGCGGGCGGCGGCGGCCGGCCGCACGAGCCTCTCGAGGTCCGGCTGCAGCACCCGCGCGAGCGCACATTGGCGATCTTTTTAAGCCGCCTCGACGAGACGCGGGGCGGCGAGGGCGGCGTGATCCTCCATGTCATCGACGTCACCGAACAAAAGAACCTGCAGATCCAGTTCGCGCAGTCCCAGAAGATGCAGGCCGTAGGCCAGCTCGCCGGCGGCGTCGCCCACGATTTCAACAATCTGCTGACGGCCATGATCGGCTTTTGCGATCTGTTGCTGCTGCGCTGCCGGCCCGGCGATCCGTCCTTTGCCGATGTCATGCAGATCAAGCAGAACGCCAATCGGGCGGCCAATCTGGTGCGGCAGTTGCTGGCCTTCTCGCGCCAGCAGACCTTGCGGCCGCGGGTCCTCGACATCACCGACGTGCTGGTCGAACTGTCGCATCTGCTGCGCCGGCTGATCGGCGAGAATATCGAATTGCAGGTCGTGCACGGGCGCGAACTGGGCCTGGCCAAGGTCGATCAGGGCCAGCTCGAGCAGGTCATCATCAATCTTGCCGTCAATGCGCGCGATGCGATGCCGAACGGCGGCACATTGACCATCCGCACCGACAATGTCACCCACAAGGATCCGGTCCGCCGCGGCCCCGAGGTGATCCCGCCCGGCGAATATCTGATGATCGAGGTCGCCGATACCGGGGTCGGCATCCCGAAGGAGAACCTCGAACGCATCTTCGAGCCGTTCTTCTCGACCAAGGAGATCGGCTCGGGCACCGGCCTTGGCCTATCGACGGTTTACGGCATCGTCAAGCAGACCGGCGGCTTTGTCTTTGTCGACAGCACCCCCGGCCGCGGCACCACCTTCCAGATCCTGCTGCCGCGCTATCGGCCGCCGCAGGAGGAGACGGCCGCCCGGCCCGAGAGCGGCGAGAGCGGGCCGTCCCGGGATCTGACCGGCATCGGAACGGTGATGCTGGTCGAGGACGATGATCCGGTCCGCATTTTTGGCGCCCGCGCGCTGCGCAACAAGGGCTATACGGTCATCGAGGCCACCAGCGGCGAGGCGGCGCTCGCCTTGATCCGCAGCGGTGCGAAGATCGATTTGTTGATCAGCGACGTCGTAATGCCGCACCTCGACGGGCCGGGACTGATCCGCGAAGTGCGGGAGATCGATCCCGCGATCAAGGTCATCTTCATCTCGGGCTATGCCGAGGACGCCTTCCGCCAGAGGCTTGACCGCGACACCGCCATTCATTTCCTGCCCAAGCCCTTCAGCCTCAAACAGCTCGCCAGCAAGGTCAAGGAGGTCATGAACGGCGAAGCCGCGTGAGCGGGAGCATTTTTCCTCTTGGCAGGTAAGAACAAACCGAGTACATATAGCCCCGCCGGGCGGCGTTGCAGGGGGCTGCCGGGTATGAAATATAGAGAGGTGGGATCATGCCGACGGCCTTGCGCCTCTTGGATGAGGACATGATGGACAAGCAGCGGGCTTTGGAGGCGGCGCTCGGACAGATCGAACGCGCCTTCGGCAAGGGCTCGATCATGAAGCTCGGCGCCCGCGAGGCGGCGGCCGATATCGAGGTGATCCCGACCGGCTCGCTCGGTCTCGACATCGCGCTCGGCATCGGCGGATTGCCGCGCGGCCGCATCGTCGAGATCTACGGCCCGGAAAGCTCGGGCAAGACCACCTTGGCCCTGCACGTCATCGCCGAGGCGCAAAAGGGCGGCGGCACCTGCGCCTTTATCGATGCCGAACACGCGCTCGACCCGGCCTATGCGCGCCGGCTCGGCGTCAATGTCGACGAATTGCTGATCTCGCAGCCCGATGCCGGCGAACAGGCGCTCGAAATCGCCGACACGCTGGTGCGCTCCGGCGCGATCGACGTGCTGGTCATCGACTCGGTCGCGGCGCTGGTGCCGCGCGCCGAACTCGAAGGCGAAATGGGCGACAGCCATGTCGGATTGCACGCCCGCCTGATGAGCCAGGCCCTGCGCAAGCTGACCGGCTCGATCGCGCGCTCGCGGACGCTCGTCATCTTCATCAATCAGATCCGCCTGAAGATCGGCGTGATGTTCGGCAATCCCGAGACCACGACCGGCGGCAACGCCCTCAAATTCTATGCCTCGGTGCGCCTCGACATCCGCCGCATCGGCGCGATCAAGGACCGCGACCAGGTGATCGGCAACCAGACCCGGGTCAAAGTCGTCAAGAACAAGATGGCGCCGCCGTTCAAGGTCGTCGATTTCGACATCATGTATGGCGAGGGCATCTCCAAACGCGGCGAGCTGATCGATTTCGGCGTCCAGGCCGGGGTGATCGAGAAATCGGGCTCGTGGTTTTCCTATGACGGCCAGCGCATCGGGCAAGGCCGCGAGAACGCCAAGGCCTATCTGAAGGAGCATGCCGAGATCGGCGAGGCCATTGAGCGCGCGATCCGCGCCAATGCCGGCCTCGTCGCCCAGGCGATGATGGCGCCGCCGGGCGAGGTCGTCGAGGAATAGCCGGCGGGCGCAGGGAGGCCGCGGCGCCGTTCTGGACAGGCCCGAGCGGTCTCTATAAAACGCGCTCTCAGCCATCACGAGAGCCGGGCCCGCCGCCTCCCCTTGAACGGCGGCGGTCAAGGCCCAGAATCTGTCCATGCCGACGACCAACGATATCCGCGCCGCCTTTCTCGACTATTTCGCCCGCAACGGGCACGAAATCGTGCCCTCAAGCCCGCTCGTGCCGCGCAACGACCCGACATTGCTGTTCACCAATGCCGGGATGGTGCAGTTCAAAAACGTCTTTACCGGACTCGAGACCCGGCCCTACCGGCGGGCCGCCACGGCGCAGAAATGCGTGCGCGCCGGCGGCAAGCACAACGATCTGGAAAACGTCGGGTATACCGCGCGGCATCATACGTTTTTCGAAATGCTCGGCAATTTTTCGTTTGGCGACTACTTCAAGGAGGAAGCGATCGCGCTGGCTTGGCAGCTCGTCGCCGGCGAGTTCGGGCTGCCGCGCGAGCGGCTGTGGGTCACGGTCTATGCCGAAGACGAAGAGGCCGCGCGGCTGTGGGCCAAGATCTCCGGGCTGCCGGAGCGGCGGATTGTGCGCATTGCCACCGCCGACAATTTCTGGGCGATGGGCGATACCGGCCCGTGCGGTCCGTGCTCGGAAATTTTCTATGATCACGGCGAGGAGGTGCAGGGCGGACCGCCCGGCAGCGCCGAGGCCGACGGCGACCGCTTTGTCGAGATCTGGAACCTCGTATTCATGCAGTTCGAGCAACTGGCCTCCGGCGAGCGGGTCAAGCTGCCGCGACCGTCGATCGATACCGGCATGGGGCTCGAACGCATCGCCGCGGTGCTGCAGGGCAAGCACGACAATTATGATATCGACCTGTTCCGCGCCCTGATCCTGGCCTCCGCCGAAGCCTCGGGGACGCCCGCGGACGGGGCGCATGCGGTCTCGCACCGCGTCATCGCCGATCATCTGCGCGCCGCCGCCTTTCTGATCGCCGACGGCGTCCTGCCGGCCAAGGAGGGGCGCGGCTATGTGCTGCGCCGGATCATGCGGCGGGCCATGCGGCACGCCCATCTGCTCGGCTGCCGGGAGCCGCTGCTGTGGCGGCTCGTCCCGGTCCTGACGCAGCAAATGGGCGCCGCCTATCCGGAATTGCTGCGCGCCCAGCCGCTGATCACCGAGACCTTGCGCCTTGAGGAGAGCCATTTCCGCCAGACGCTCGAGCGCGGCCTGCGCCTGCTCGAGGAGGAAACGGCGCGGTTGCGCCCGGGCGAGCCGCTGCCCGGCGAGATCGCCTTCAAGCTCTACGACACCTACGGTTTTCCGCTCGACCTGACGCAGGACGTCCTGCGCGGGCGCGGCCATGCCGTCGCGGTCGAGGGCTTTGACGCGGCGATGCGGCGGCAGCGCGAGGAGGCGCGCCGCAGCTGGATCGGTTCGGGCGAGGCCGCCGACGAGGCGATCTGGTTTGCTCTGCGCGAGGAATTCGGCGCCACCGAGTTTCTCGGCTATGACACCGAGAGCGCCGAGGGCATCGTGCTCGCCCTCATCCGCGATGGCGAGCGCATCGCCGAAGCCGCGGCCGGAACGGAGGTCGCCGTTCTGGTCAACCAGACGCCGTTCTATGCCGAGGCGGGCGGGCAGGTCGGCGATACCGGCATCCTGTTCACGCCTGCGGGCGGCGAGATGGCGGTGCGCGATACGGTCAAGAAGGCGGGTGAGCTGCATGTCCATATCGGCACATTGACGCGCGGCGCGCTCAGGGTCGGCGACACCGTCACGCTGCGGGTCGACGGCGAACGGCGCCGCCGGCTGCGCGCCAATCACTCGGCCACCCATCTGCTGCATCAGGCGCTGCGCCGGCATTTGGGCGAGCATGTCACGCAAAAGGGCTCGCTCGTCGCCCCCGACCGGCTGCGCTTTGATTTCAGCCATCCGCGCGCCCTGACGCCGCAGGACATCGCGGCGATCGAGGCCGAGGTCAACGCTCGCATCCGCATCAACAGCGCCGTCGAGACCCGCCTGCTGACGCCGCAGCAGGCGGTCGCCGAGGGCGCCCTCGCCCTGTTCGGGGAGAAATACGGCGAGGAGGTGCGCGTCGTCGCGATGGGCGGACCGGACGAGGCGGGCCGGCCGTTCTCGGTCGAGCTGTGCGGCGGCACGCATGTGCGCCGGACCGGCGATATCGGGCTTTTCAAAATCGTTGCCGAGACGGCCGTGGCCGCCGGAGTGCGCCGCATCGAGGCGCTGACCGGCGCCGCCGCCGAAGCCCATATCGCCGCCGAGGAGGCGATCCTGCGCCGGGCGGCGGCGGCGTTGCGGGCCAATCCCGCCGAGTTGCCGGAGCGGGTCGCCGGCCTCGTCGAGGAGCGGCGGCGACTCGAACGCGAGCTTGCCGAGGCGCGCCGGCTGCTCGCTGGCGCCGGCCCGGCGCGGGCGGGAGCCCGACGGATCGGCGAGATCCCTTTCGAGGCCCGCATCGTCGACGACATCCCCGGGCGCGAGCTCAAGGCGCTGGCCGACGATCTGAAACGCCGGATCGGATCCGGCGTCGTCGCCGTGCTGTCGCGGGCCGAAGGCAAGGCGGCGGTCGTCGTCGGCGTCACCGCCGATCTGGTGGATCGGTTCGACGCCGTCGAGCTCGTGCGCCTGGCCGCGGCGGTGCTCGGCGGCAAGGGCGGCGGCGGCCGCCCAGACATGGCGCAGGCGGGCGGTCCCGATCCCGCCCGCGCCGAAGCGGCGCTGGCGGCGATCGAGCGCGCGCTCGCGGCGAAGGCGCAGGCGGCGTCCACCCTCGTTTCCGCTCCCGCATCCTGACGGCGATTCGCCGAGCCGCAGGCGACGGGCCGGGTGTCGGCGCCGCGGCAAACCCGCCCAGAGGTTGAATATTTGCGGCGGATTCGAAAAAGTTAAGCAGAGCTGCGGCGGCTCTCCGATAATGCCGCCGCAGACCTGCCGCACTTTGCCGATACGCCGATGCGGTTTCGCCTTCCGAACGCTCTGCTCGCCACGGGCTTGCTGCTGTCTTCCGCCATTGTCGCGCTCGGCGGCTGCGCGCCTTCGCCGCTGCACCTCGACCCGCTCAACACGAGCGGCCGCGACGGCGGCGGCCCGCCTTTGACCTATCCGGCCCTGATGCGGATCGGCGATGCGGCCTATCACGCCGGCGATTTCGCCAACGCCGTCAACCTCTACCGCCGCGCCGCCCAGCTCGCGCCGCGCGATCCGGCGCCGTTTGTCGCGCTCGCCGCGGCGCTGTTGCGGATGGGCAAGGTCGACGAGGCGATCCTCGCCGACAATTCGGCGCTGGCGCGCGATCCGCAAAACCTTCCGGCGTTGCAGGGGCTGGCCAAGGCCTATCTGCTGACCGGCCGGCCCGAACTGGCCTTGGCGCCCCTCGACAAGGCGCTGGCGCGACAGCCAAACGATCCGAAACTGCTGCTGCTGCTCGGTCTTGCCAAGGATCAGGTCGGGCAATACGGGCAGGCGCAGGCAATCTATCGACAGGCGCAGCAGCTGGCCCCGGACGACCCGGCGGTGGCGGTCGATCTCGCCCTGTCGCTGGCGTTGAGCGGCGATTACGAGACGGCGATCGCGGAGCTGCGGCCGCTGGCGATGGCGCCGTTCGGCACCGCGGCCGAACGGCAGACCTTGTCGCTGCTCTACGGGCTGGCCGGCGATCGCGAGGAGGCCGCGCGGCTTGGCCGCATCGATCTCGACGCGGCCGCGGTCGCGCACAACCTCGCCTATATCGACACGCTGCGCCTGCTGTCGCCGCAGGCCCGCGCCCGCGCCCTGTTGTCCCTCGGGCGGGGCGGCGCGGGCGGCGCGTCATAGCCGCCGCGAGAAGCCGGCGCGCAGCCCTTTTCCCGCCGCCTTAGCGCAGGGGTTGGCACGGGCTCAGGACCACCCCGAATTTGGGGGCGACGGCGGCGATCGTGCCGCGCAATCGGATTGCCTCCCCCGGCCTGAGCTGCACCGCCCATGCCGGCAGCTCCGCCGTAGAGAGCGGACATACCAGTTGCGGCGGCCAGTCGGCCGTCCAGTCGCTGGGCGGCTCGGTCCAGCCGACGGACAGGACGGCATAAGGCTTTGTCAGATCGGGCCGGCCGGGCAGAGCGGCTGCCATGCTCGCGACCTGTTTGGCGCCGGGGCGCGCGATCCCGAGGAATTCGCCTGCGACGGTCACGCTCTGACCGCGATGGCTTTCTTCGAAGCGCTGCGCCCCGAGAGCGGCGGCCCGCCGCACGAGCTCCATGGCCGGGCGGGCGCCGGACGCCGACGGGCGCACATACACCGACGCCCGGGCGGCAACCGCGAATTTGGCGCCGATATGCGGCCGGTAGTAGAGCCGCACCTCGTTCGGCCCCGGCACGGCCGGGAAAAGGACCATGCGTTCCCGGCCCTCGACCGCGACCGTGTCGCGCTCGAAAGCGGCCGTGTCCGCAACCTCGTCCGGCATTGCGCGCGGCATGACGGCAAGGCGGGGATAAGCCCCAAAGCCGAGGCCGCGGGCATCGACGTAGACCGCGATCGGATCGATGATCCGCACGACGGCATTCTCCGGGATGAGCGAGACGGGCGGATGCTTGGCTGGGCCCGTTGCGCCTTTGCCGTTTGCGGTGACGACCCTCACCGGAGGTGCTGCAGCGCCCGCCTCTCCCGCCTCGGCATTGGCGCCGGCGCCGCCGTTCATGACGACCGTTTCGGAACCGCCCGGCTGCGGGGCCGTGCCGGCATTGCTGTCATTGTTGACGGTGATCGTGCCTCCTCCCCCTCCCGCCGGCGGGGCGTTGACCGTTACGTTCGATGCCGCCTTGGCGCGACCCGAAAACGTGTCGACGAGCTGGATGCCGGCCGGGCCGAGCAACACGATGAACAGGGTCGGCAGGATGAAGACGATCATCGGCACGGTCAGCAGGGCCGGCAGCCGCGCCGCCTTTTCCTCCGCCTTGGTCATGCGCAATGTGCGCATCTCGTGGGCGAGCACGCGCAGCGACTGCGCCAGCGGCGTGCCGAATTTGGCGGTCTGCTGCAGGGTGTTGACGACGCCGCGCAGGCCCTCGCAGGCGGTCCGGTTGGCAAGATTGTCGAGCGCCTGGCGGCGGTCGGGCAGATAGGTCAGCTCGGCCGCCGTCAGGCCGAGCTCGTCCGCCAGTTCCGGCCAGGTATTGGCGAGCTCGCGCGAGACCCGCACGAGGCTCGCATCGAGGCTGAGCCCGGCCTCGGCGCAGATGATCATCAGATCAAGCCCGTCCGGCAGAGCGAATTGCAGCCGCTTGGCGCGCTTGTCGGTGGCGTTGCGCACATAGGTCGGCGGCGCGTAGAAGCCCACTATCGCGGCGGCGAGCGCCAGCGCATAGCGCAGCCCGGGGTGGCTGGGCATCAGGTTCAGCGCCGAACTGTAGGCCAGCGTTGCCGCCCCGAGCAGCAGCGGTAGGCTGAACTGCGCGAACAAATAACAGATCATCGCATCCCGCGAGCGGAAGCCGGCGCGCGCCAGCTTCTGCCGCGCCTCGACGGCCTGCTGCGAGCGCAACAGGTTGAGCCGCGTCACCGCCATCTGCATCAATCCGATCGGCGTCGGGCGCGCGCCGCGCGGGCGCCGCGCCAGCGCGGCCTGCCGCAATTTCTGTTTGCGCTGCGCCACCTCTTCGAGTCGCCGCTCGAACGGGCTGCGAGCGCGCAACGCCTGCCAGATCGCAAAAAAAGTCACCAATACCGCGAGCGCGGCAAGCCCGGCGATGACGTCGTTCGGGCTGATCCCGGGAGGCAGCCAGTCGGCGAGGGTGAAACCTCGAAGGCTGTAATCCGTCATATCTCGAACTTTGCCATCCTGTTCATAATAAAAATGCCGCTCCCCAGCATGACTGCCGCGACGACGTCGAGAAAAATCCCGCGAACGTCGGTGTAGAGCGGCTTCAGGTATTCCGGGGAGGTCAGGGCCAGGATGATCATGACGACGACCGGCAGGCCGCCGAGGATCAGCGTCGTGGCGCGGGTTTCGCTCGCCATCGCCCGCACCTTGGCCCGCATCTGCCGCCTCTTGCGCAGGACGTCGGACAGGTTGGCCAGGGTTTCCGCCAGGTTGCCGCCGGTCTCGCGCTGCACGCTCAAGGCGATGACAAAAAAGCGGAACTCCGGCGTGTCGATGCGCTGGGCAATGTCCCACAGCAGCGCTTCGAGATCGCGTCCAAGCCGCATGCCGTTCTCGACGCCGCGCAATTCGCCGGCGACCGGCTCGCCGATCTCGTGGCTGGCGCCGATGATCGCCTCGCTGATCGGCAGGCCGGAGCGCAGGGCGCGCACCATCAGATCGATCGCCTCCGGGAACAGCGCGATGAACGCGGCGATGCGGCGCTTGCCCATATGGCCGATCACCCAGTGCGGCAGCCCCGCCCCGATCACCGCGCCGAGCAATATGCCCGGCAGCAGGCTGATCCGCGCAAAGAAGATCAGCCCGACCGTCGCGAGAGCGCCCACGACCAGCGTGGCGATCACATATTGGCCGATGCTGATCGGCCGCCCGGTGCGGGCAAGACGGGCCGCGAGCATGTCGCGGCGCGGCAGCAGATGCCGGGCGAGGCGGTCGATGCGCGGCGTCGCGCTCTCGCGCCGGGCGAGCGGGCGCGCCGCCGCCTCGGAACGCGGCGTGCCGCGGGCGCGCTCGCGAATCTGCTCGAACCGGCGTCTGGTGCGCTGCGTCGCGGCGCCGCTGACGGCGAGGACCAGAACCGCAAAGATCGCGGCCGTGGCGGCGCCGATGATTGCCGCCGCGAAGGTCGGGTCGGGGGTCGGGATCATCGCTCAGATCACTTCGAGAAGGGCGCGGTCGAGGCCGTAATACTCGGCGCGCGGCAGGAAATGCGGGCGCACGCCGGCCGATTTGAAGGTGCCGCGCAGCTTGCCGTCCGGGGTTTCGCCCTCGAACTGGAAGGTGAACAGGTCCTGGGTGGTGATGACCTCGCCCTCCATCCCGACGATCTCGGTGATCTGCACGATGCGGCGCATGCCGTCGCGCATGCGGCTGACCTGTACGATCAGATTGACGGCCGCGGCGATCTGCGTGCGCACGGCGCGCGCCGGCAGGTTGATGCCGGTCATGCCGACCATGTTCTCGAGCCGGGTCAGCGCCTCGCGCGGGCGGTTGGCGTGGATCGTGCTCATCGAGCCGTCATGGCCGGTGTTCATCGCCTGCAACACGTCGAGCGCTTCGGCGCCGCGGATCTCGCCGAGGATGATGCGGTCCGGGCGCATGCGCAGCGCGTTGCGCACCAGATCGCGCATCGTGATCTCGCCGGTGCCCTCAAGGTTCGGCGGGCGGGTTTCGAGCCGCACGACATGCGGCTGCTGCAATTGCAATTCGGCCGCATCCTCGATCGTGACGGTGCGCTCGGCCGGGTCGATCATGCGCGAGAGGGCGTTGAGCAGCGTCGTCTTGCCCGAACCGGTGCCGCCGGAAATCAGGATGTTGAGCCGGGAGCGGGCGGCGATCTTCAACAGGGTCGCCATCTCCGGCGAGATGTTTCCCTGCTGCACCATCGTGTCGAGCGTGATCGTCTTTTTGGAAAACTTGCGGATCGATATCGACGGCCCGTCGATCGCCAGCGGCGGGATGATGATGTTGACGCGGCTGCCGTCGGGCAGGCGGGCATCGACGAGCGGCTGCGATTCGTCGATGCGGCGGCCGACCCGCGTCACGATCCGGGTCGCGATATTGAGGACGTGCTGATCGTCGCGGAATTCGACATCGGTCAGTTCGAGCTTGCCGCCGCGCTCGACATAGACCTGCTTGGCGCCGTTGACCATGATGTCGGTCACGCTCTCGTCGGCGAGCAGCGGCTCGAGCGGGCCGAGCCCGAGCATGTCGGCGATCAGCGAATCGACAAGCTCGCGCTGCTCGACGTAATTGAGCTGGATTTTCGTCTCGTCGAGCAGCTCCTTGACCCAGCTCGTCAGCTGCTCTTCGAACGCCGCCCGCGGCATCGAGGCGGCGGCGGCGATGTCCATGTGTTCGAGGATCAGCGGCTGGATCTGCGCTTTCGCCGCCTCGACGGCGGCGCGGTTGGCCCGCCTGGCGCCGCCTGCCTCGACCGGCTCGCGCCGCGGCGCCACAACCGGCGCCTCCTCGCGCGGCGCCGCGGGCGGCGGCGGCTCCTGATGGCGCAGCCTCTGCATGATCGCGGTGACGAGATTGCGCTGCTGCAGGGCGTCGATCTCGATCCCCTGGCGCGCCAATTGGGTTTGCACCGCCGCCTCGACGATCTGCGCCCATTCCCGGCGGGCAAAAGATCTGCGGATCTCGGGCGGGATTTCGAGGCCGAGCTGCGCGACGATCTGATCGCGCAATGCGGCAAGAGCCTCGCTCTCGGCCGCTTCCGCGGATTTGCCGGCGGGCGGCGGGGAAAGGGCGGGCTGCGCCGCCGGAGCGGCGGGCGCGGGGGCGGGGTCCCTCGCAGCGGGCGGGACCGGGAGGACGGCGGCGGCCGGCGCGACCGGGGCGCCATTGACGGCGGCGCCGTCGGCCGCTGCGACCGGTTCGGCGACGCCGTTGCCGCGATTGCGCATCCGCCGCGCCGTCAGGTCGGCGATGCGCGCTTCGAGATTGCCTGCCGAGGGCGAGCGTTTGAACGAGGCTACCATAGCGAGCGCAGGGCAAAGAGACGACGTTTCGAGCCTTTTTCAGCGGGCCCGGCGAGGGCGGCGACGAGCTGCCGCAGATCGCGGACGATCGGGCTTTTCGGCGCCGCCAGCGGCAGCGGCTGGCCGGCATTGGTGGCCTCGCCGGCCGCTTTGGGATCATGCGCCAGGCTTAGATCGAGCGGCTTGCCGATCCCCTTTTCGAACTCGCTTTTGCCGACCGTGGCGCGCTCGCCGGCGGCGCCGGCTTCGACCAGGATCAGCGCGGCCTGCGGCGCCTGCTCGCGGATCCAGGTCTGCAACCGGATCGTGTCCCGCAATCCCGCCAGGCTGCGCTCGCACAACAGCACGGCCCGGTTCGCCGCGGTCAGCGCGACGCGCTGCAGCGGCGTCGCGCCGCGCGGCAGATCGATGACGATCCAGGCGAATTTGCGGCGCAGCTCGTGCAGCAGCATATCGAGCGCACCGGCGTCGATCGTCGACGCCTCCGCCACCGGCGCTTCCGCCGCCAGCACGCGCAGGCGCTCGCTCACCTTGACCATGGCGCGCTCGACGAACAGGCTGTCGATGCGCGCGGGCTGCTCGAGGGCCTCGCACAGACCGTTGCCCGGATCGGTATCGAGCTTGAGCGCCACGGTGCCGAAATGGAGGTCGAGATCGATCAGTGCCGTGGCCTCCTGCCGCTCCTCCGCCAGCAGCCAAGCGCAGGAGACGGCGGCGGTGGTGGCGCCGACACCGCCGCGGCTGCCGATGAACACCGCGACCTGGCCGAGCCCGGCCTCGGCGGCATCGGCTTGGCCTGATTGCCGGTCGAGCACCGCCGCCAGCACCTCTCTGCTCAGCGGCTTGACGAGATAGTCGTTGGCGCCGGCCGACAACAGGCCGCGAAACAGCGCCACATCGTTGACCCCTCCGACCGCGATCAGCCGCAATTCGCCGCCGCCGCCGGCGCGCGCCCGGCTGATTTCGGCGATCGGCGCGGCCGAATCGGTAAGATCGATGATCAGGATCCGCGGCAGGAACCCCTCGCGGATCCGCTGCAGCGCGGCATCGAGCGTGGCTTCGGCGAGGACCTCGTCGTCGAGCCGGCGCTCGCGCAGGCAGCCCTGCAACAGATCGAGCAATCCCCGGTCCGGCAGCACCGCCAGGATCCCGGAGCGCACCGCCGGGGCTTTGGCGCGCGCCTCGCTCATGGCGAGCCGCCCGTCGCCGCGCCGCCGCCGCCCGCGCCGGCGCCGGCAAACGGAGTCGGCGCGCCGGCGGCCGCGGGCGCCTGCACCCGACCCTTCAGATAATCGCTGACCGCCTTGACCGCCGGCTCGCCGTCGGCCGCCGCCAGCGGCAGGCCGCCGGCCAGATCGGCCGGGCTGGCCGCCATCAGGCCGAGATCGACGGCGGTGGCGCAGCCGAAATTGCTCGCAGGCTGGTTGGTGAAGTCGGAATAGGGCCGCTTGCTCCAGTTCGGGCAGGGCGGCAGTTCGACCGTATAGCGGCCGATCTCGACCAGCGCCCGGTTCGGCGGCAGGCCGGCCAATGCGATCGGGTGGGTGATGATGCCGTAATCCAGCAGCGCCTGCGCGATCGCCGCCCGCCGCCGCGCCGCCAGCGCGGGCGGACCGGCCGCCGCCACCAGCACGCGGTCGGAGGGGGCGATGGCGCCCCTGGCGGCCAGCCGCACAAGGCGCGCCCGCTCGCCCGGAAAGAGGCGATCCGAGCCGGGCAGGAAGCGGAAGGCGCGCTGGCTTATGGCGCTGGCGAGCGTCAGATGCGCGGGCGCCTGCGCCTTCGTATATTCGGCGACGCCGGGCTGGCAGGCCGCCAGCGCCAGCGCCGCCGGCAGCATAAGGGCGGGAAGAGAGCGGGTCATCATCGCATCCCCCTCAATCGAGCTGGAAGCCGGCCGGGCCGATCAGCCCCTTGCCGCCGGCGCCCAGGGGCCCGCGCGGCGGAGCGGGCAATTCCTGGCGATAGGTCGAACCGTTGAGGACGCGCTGCACGTCATGCGGCAATGCGAAGCCTGCGAGCGGATCGGCAAGGCGCGTCGCGACCGGGTTGACGAGATAGGGCGTCACGATGACGACGAGCTCGCTCTCGTTGTGCTGGAACTGGTTGGAGCGAAACAGCGCGCCCAGGATCGGGATGTCGCCCAGCCACGGCACCTTGGTGATCGTCTGCGCCGAGGTGTTCTGCAACAATCCCGCCAGTGCGAAGCTCTCGCCGCTGCCGAGCTCGACCGTCGTGTCGGCGCGCCGCACGGTCAGGGCCGGGATCGTGAAGCCGCTGATCGTCACCGCGCCTTGCGTGCTCAGCTGGCTGACTTCGGGTTGCACCCGCAGATTGAGATGGCTCGCGTCGATGACGGTCGGCGTGAAGGCGAGGCTGACGCCGAACTGCTTGAATTCGATCGTGACGGTCGGCGCCGTCCCGACCGCGCCGCCCTGTATGATCGGCACCGGAAACTCGCCGCCGGCCAGAAAACTCGCGGTCTGGCCCGACATCGCGGTCAGGTTCGGTTCGGCCAGATCGGTCACGAACCCCTCCTGCGCGAGCGCATCGAGCTCGGCGCTGACCGCCTGCCCGCCCAGCCGCCCGAAGATAATGCTGCTCGGCACGATGCCGTTGGTGATGGTTGGATTGTGCGTCTGGAATTGCAGGGTCGTGCCGATTTTCTGCCAGTTGATGCCGAATTCCTTCAGCACATTGCGGTCCACCTCGGCGATGCGCACGCGCAGATTGACCTCGTTCGGGGTGGCGACCCGGACGCGATCGATGATCTCGGTGCCCTTGATCGCATCCTTGATCTCAAGCGCCAGCGTCTGCAGCCGTTCCGCCTCGCCGGCGCTGGCGACGAGGCCGCTCAGGACGATGTTCGGCCCGACCGAGCGCACCCTCACATCCTGGCCCGGCACCAGCTCGGCGATCGCCTGGCGCAGCCGCGACAGGTCGTGGGTGACGCGCACCGGCGAATTGAGCAGCACGCGGTTTTGCGCGTCGACCGCATAGATCACGGTTTCGCCCGGCGCCTTGGCGGTGACGTAGATCAGCATCGGCGATTTGACCTGCACGTCGGCGATCGCCGGGTCGGCGACGAACACGGTGCTCGCCGCCCGCGCCAGGCGCAGCAGGGTGCCTTTGCCGACCTCGAGCACGAGCGGGCGGCCGCTCGCCGGGATCTGCTCGGCGCCCCGCTGCCCGACCGGCACGGCGGGCGGCGCCGGGACGGCGTCCGGTTCCGCCGCCTGACAAGTAAGGCTGCCGATCAGTGCCATTACCGATCCAAAAAGGATTGCATTTGATAAATAATGCATTTATGCGCCTCGCGACGGCAACTGCGATACTTTAGCCTTCTCCGATGTTCCGTTGCCGCGCAATATGGTGACCGTTTCGGTTTCTTGGTTTTCTTTACCAGTGAATAGCTTCGGCAATAATGGATTGACTTCGCTGTCGACGGTATAGGTGGGCTTTTGCGTGACGGCCGAAGAATCGGGGCGCTTTGTTTCCCCCCGATGGGCCAAGCCCCGCAGGCTCAGCGACAGCCGCCCCATATCGGAGGCGACGGCGATGATCTCGGATTGCTTCGGCGTCACTTCGAGCGTCGCGGTATGGGCGAGCGCCGCCTCGCCGGACTTGCCGGCAAGGCGCTGATCGATCGCCAACACCCGGATATTGCGCAGGATCGTCTCCGCCTCCTTGTGCGCGCTTTGATCGGTGCTGCCGGGCGGCGGCGGGACGATCTGGGTCACCAGGATGTCGACGCGGTCGCCGGGAAAGATGAAGCCCGATATGCCGGAGGTCGGGGTCACCGGCACCGAGACCGCGCGCATGCCCGGACGCAATACGGCGGCGAGAAAGCCGCGGTCGCCCGGCGCCACGACCTGCGCCAGGCTGATCGGCTGTCCCGGCGCGAAGGGCTCGCGCGCGACATAGCCGGCAAAGCTCGCGGCCGAGCGCGTGCCGGAGAGGATATAGGCGGGGTCGATCGGACCCGGTGGCCAGCTCTGCCAGGTCAGATCGCTCGGCTTCAGGATCTGGCCGCGGGTGATCGCGGTGCGGGCGACCAACACCGCCCGCGGCGGCGGGGCCGGCGCCGCCGGCGCCGCCGTCTGCATCCGGGCGATGCGTTCGGCCAGCCACGAGCGGGCGAACAGGGCCGTGCCGGCGGCGAGCAGCAGGGCGATGGCAAACAGCGAGAGGGTGCGGGCGCGCATGCGGGTTCAGCCGAACAAGGGTTGCAGGGTGACGAACAGGGCGGCGCCGGCAATGGCCATGCCATAGGGCACCGCAATCCGCCCGCCCGCGGCATCGGCGGCATCGGGCGGGCCGAGCAGCGCCCGCCCGGCAAGACTCAGGCGGGCGCCGAGCGGCGACAGCAGGATCAGGCTCAAAACCCCGCCGAAGAGGGCGGTCAGGACCAGTAATTGGGGGGTCGCCGCGGGGCCGGCCCACAGCGCGGCGGCGCAGAGGAGCTTGACGTCGCCGCCGCCGATGAGACCGCGCGCGAACAGCAGCGCGCCGACGGCCAGCACCGCGACGGCGACGCCGAGCGCGGCCAATGCCGCCACCAGCGCGAGCCCGCCGGTGGCGAGGTAGAGCGGCCATGTCGCAATGAGGGCCAGGATCAGCCGGTTCGGGATCACGAGCCGGCGGAAATCCTCGACAGCGGCGGCCAGCATCAGCGCCGAAAAGGCGGCGAGCGCGGCAAGGTGCAGGGCGGCTGTCATGATCGTTCACGATGGCGGCAGTGAGGCCCGCAACAACGGCGCAGGCGCGAAGCGGTCGGCATGGCGATTCCGCATTTGGGTTGCTGCCTGCTATGCTGAACGGGAAGGGTTAATGAAGCGATAACCGGAATCGTTATTGCCGGCCTGCGCGTCAGGGCGGCGATGCCCGCGGCATTTTGCATTTCAAAAAAGATAAGCGGCCGGAGCCGGCGGCACGAAACCGCCGTCCCCGGCCGCAACGGCGCCGGCAGATGTTAAATATCGCCGGCGACTTTATTGAATGTGCTGCTGAGGTCGGTGCCGACCGTGCCGAGAATGACGACGATGGCGACCGCGATCAGCGCCGCGATCAGACCGTATTCGATCGCCGTCACGCCGGCTTCGTCGGCGGCAAGGCGGCGCAGGAAGGCGGGCATTGCCGATAACTCCCAAATTGTGAAGAAAACCCGCGATACCGGTTGGCGGCATCGCGGGGGCAAAACGCAATGTCGAATGGGCGCGAAAGCCTAGAGGTTGGTGGCGACTTTATTGAACGTGCTGCTGAGGTCGGTGCCGACCGTGCCGAGAATGACGACGATGGCGACCGCGATCAGCGCCGCGATCAGACCGTATTCGATCGCCGTCACGCCGGACTCGTTTTTCCACAGGTTGTTGAGTGTCGTCAGCATAAAGATTCTCCTCGGAGAAGGTTGAGGCCGCCACCCTATCCGGAAAAATCTTGCACAAACGTTAAGAAGTCGACGAGGTTTGCATTTTTTTGTTTCTTTCTCTGTAATGATGATTGACATGATGCGGATCAAATCCGGACGCCATTCAAGAATTTTTGGGAGTATCAAAAATTATGGTTACGAATTCCTCAATGTCCCGCCGGGAGGCCGATATGGGTGCCCTACGGCGGCTTTGCCTCACCTCTGCGGCTTTGGCGTGCGCACGGCGAGGATCGCATAGCGGTCGCGATAGATCTGCCGCCAGCCCGGCCTGCCGCCCAGCATCAGGGCGGCGCCGTCCCGGGGCGACAGCAGCGCCCAGGCGATGTGGCGGCGGTCGAGCCACCGGGCCAGCCGGCGGCGATCGCGTTGGGCCTTGAAGTAGCGCGCCAGGAAGGCATTGCCGTAAAGCTCGGCGCGGCCGTCGATAAAGGGCGCAACCCCGCGGAAGATCAGATAGCCGCCAAAGCCATAGCTGTTGAAGACCGGCTTATGCAGCAGTCCCATTTCGCTGGCGACGGCGAAGGCCCCGGCCGGGGTGACCGGGCCGTTGCCGCGGCGGACCGGCGACAGCAGCAGGGGCAGGCTCATCAGCGCCGCCAGCGCCAGGCCCAGCGTGATCGCCGGCCGCCGCGCCGGGCGGGCGAGGCGGATGACGCCGCGTCCGACCGCGGAAAACGGCATGGTCCGCAGCCGTTCGGCGAGCGCCGCGCCGAGCGGGGCGGCGAGGGCGAGCGGGGCGACAAAGCCGAGCAGATCGACGTAGCGGACATGCTGCAAGGTCATATGACAGAGACCCAGCAGCAGCAGCAGCCGCGTCGGCGGCAGCCGGAGGCCGGTCGTGAAGCCGAGCGCGACGAGGCCCAGCAGCCAGATCTCGAGAAACAGGGCATGCTGGAAATCCGGGCTCTGCCATTCGATGATGTCGCGCTGCAATACCGGCATCAGGACGAGCCGGAACGGCTGGATCAGCCCGGCGATGCCGTTCGGCGTGCCCACAGCGGCGGCGCCGGCCAGCAGCACGAACAGGCCCCAGCGCCGCGCCTCGCCGCGGCGGCCGACGCCGGGCGCCGGCCGCAGCACGGCCTCGCCGCCGAGGAATCCGGCGAGCATCAGCCCGAACATGAAGCTGGCATGCAGATTGGCCCATAGCATGATGACCGGCAGCAGCCACAGCGGCGGCGCTTTGCCGTCGTCGCGGGCCTGGATCAGGATGCCGCACCACAGAACCAGCAGCGGCAATGCCAGCAGGTGCGGCCGCGCGAGCAGATGCCCCAACGCCACCGCGCATCCGAGCAATGCCGCGGTCACCGCCGAGAAGGGGTCGGCACGGCGCAGCAGCAGGCGCGTCAGCAGCGACGCGCTCGCGGCAAAGCACGCCGCGGTCAGCAGTACCAGGCCGCTCCAGCCGCCCAGGGCGTAGACCGCGGCCAATATGACCTCGGCGAGCCACTCGTGCACGACCCAGGTATGGCCGGCCATCGTATACGAGAATGGGTCGCGCACCGGCAGCGCCCCATGGGCCAGAATCCAGCGCCCGGCGGCGATGTGCAGATAGGTATCCGGGTCGCTGAGGACGCTGCCGGGGGCGGCGAGCGTGCGGGCAAAGGCGAAAAGCCCGACGATCAGCGGCCAGGAGGGCAGCAATGCCCGCGATGCCGTCCGCGCCCGGCTCTCGGCCGCGCCCGGCGGCGCCTGGCCGCAAAACGCGATCGGGCTAGAGCTCACCGCCGGCTCCGTCGGCGGGCGGCGCCGCCCGGCTCGGCGCCGGCCGCGCCCTGTTCCGATCGCGGCGCCGGCGGGCGAGGAGGGCGGCCAGCAGGGCGGCGAGAACGAAAGGGGTCGGCTGCAGAGGCGTCGCGGCGGCGAGCGCGCGTGCAAAGAGCGGCACCGCGCTCGCCGCGGCAAGCGCGGTGCGCTCCCACGGCAAAGCGCCGTCCCGGATTTCGAGCTCGGCAACCCAGGCGATCGCCGGCGCCAGCAGCAGCAGGTCGTAATCGAGCAGAAACGGCGTCGCAAGCAATGTGGCGACCGGCAGCAGCGCATTCTGGAGGGCGGGATCGGTCGGCCGGCGCCAGGTGCGGGCGACGATTGCCGCCGCGGCGACGGTAACCGGCGCCTGCACGGCATAGGCCGCCGTCACCGATCCGCCGGCAAGGCGCATCGCGGCGAACGGCGATTGCAGCTTGTAATAGGGAACGAGCCCGGTTTCGAGGATGAGACGGGCGAAGGGCAGGCTCGCCAGGAAATCGGCCCAGATCCGGCCGCCCCACAGCAGCACCGTCAGCCCCACCAACGCAAGCGCGCCTGCCGCCGCCGCGGCAAGCGCCCGCCAGTGACCGCCCGCAACGAGCGCCACCGGCAGCAGCAGGGCGAGCTGGGGTTTGAAGGAAAGAACGCCGAACAATACGCCGGCGACCGCCGGCCGCGTGCGCAGCAGCAGCAGCCCCCAGGCGAACAGCGCCGTCGTCAAGAACGCGTTTTGGCCGTGCAGCAGCTCGATCAGGACGGCCGGAAAGGCGAGTCCCGCCCACAAGGTCAGCGGCCGCGGCACGATCCGCCACAGGGCCGAGAGATATCCGACAAGCCCGAGCGCCAGCCAGGCCGATAGCGCCCACAGATAGGGCAACAGAGCGAGCGGCAGCACGATCAGCAATGCCGGCGGCGGGTATTGCCAGGCGTAGAACGGCACCGCGCCGCCGAGCGCGGCGCGCTCCAGCGCCGCCAACGCGGCGGGATCGTAAACGAGGTGCTGCCGCCCGCCGAGCAGCGCCCGGGATACGGTCCAGAAGCTGACAAAATCGGTGCCGATCGGCCGCCCGGCGGGATCCCTGACACCATGTCCGGCCAGCACCCAGGCGAGCGCCGCGGCCGCGGCGATGATCGACAGCGCGGCGCAGCCGCACAGGCGTTTGCGGTCGAGCCATCGCGCCTCGCGCAGGGCGGCAAGGCGAGCGCCGCGCGCAACAACGATCGCCATGCCGAAAACCTCGCTCCAGCCTGCGCCGGGTCTCGGAGTAGCGGTCAATCGCTGAAGGAAGCCTTAACCGGCCGCCGCAAACAGCCGAACAGCCTTGCGCCTCGTCGCCGCACCTGCGGCGGGGCCGCGCAGGCCTTGCCAACGACCCTGTCGCCGGCGGCGCGGCGGCAAGGGCGGCGCCGAAACGCGCCGCCGGTCCGCGCGCCTAGAGCGGGTCAGCCGCCGCCGATGGCGGCGATCTCGTCATCGCTCGGAAACCGGCCGAGCGCCTTTTTCGAAAAGGCGAGTCGGCCGTCGACCGTGATCTCGAAGACGCCGCCATCGCCCTTGACCAGCTCGACCTCGGCCTCGGAACCATAACGCCGAACCAGGATATCCCTCGCACGGAGGGCTCGCGGTTCGTAGTTTCACCGCACGCAGTATTCGATCCTGATCTTCATGGCCCTGCCTCGCACAAGCTTTTATAAATCTAGCACGGGCGGCGCGCCATCGTCACCGTCCGGCCGCCGCTTCCGCCTTGGTCGGTGCGGTCGGCGCGGCGGCGCGCCCGCTTCCGGCGCTGCGACGGGGACCGCGCGATGGACGAAAACGGCAAGATTTCCGGGGGCTGGCAGGATCGGCTCTATGACCTGTTGCGCCGGCACGGCGTCACCCAGTTCGCCTATGTGCCCGATGCCGGCCATCGGGTGCTGATCGACCGCTCGCTCGCCGATCCGCAGGTGCATGCGATCCCGCTGACGACCGAGGAGGAGGGCGTCGCCCTGCTCGCCGGCGCCGATCTCGGTGGCGCCAGGGGCGTGCTGCTGCTGCAGTCGAGCGGCGTCGGCAATTGCGTCAACATGCTGTCGCTGATCAAGGGCGGGCGCTTCCCGTTCCTCGCCTTTGTCAGCATGCGCGGCGATTTCGGCGAGGGCAATCCGTGGCAGTTCCCGATGGGCCAAGCGGTCGAACCGGTGTTGCGGGCGATGGGGGTCATCTGTCTGCGCGTCGAGCGCGCCGAGGAGGTCGTGCCGACGGCCGAGGCCGCGCTGACGATGGTCTTTCAGAGCGGCCAGGCGGTCGCCGTGCTGCTGACCCAGAAGCTGATCGGCGCCAAGCAATTCTGAGAGGCGGGCGATGACGGCAAACACGGCCATGACGGGAACGCCGCCGGATTTCATCCTCGATCGCCGCACGGCCGTCCCGGCGCTGATCGGCCGGCACGAGGATTTCCTGATCGTCACCGGACTGGCCGGCACCGCCAAGGACATCGCGGCGCTGACCGGGGACGGCGCGCATGTCTATACGATGGCCGGGGCGATGGGCGGGGCGGCGATGATCGGCCTCGGCCTGGCGCTCGCCCGTCCCGAGCGGCGGGTGCTGGTCGTGACCGGTGACGGCGAGCTGTTGATGAATGTGGGCGCGCTGGCGACGATCGCGGTGCAGAACCCGCCGAACCTCGCGATCCTGTGCGTCGACAACGGCCATTACGGCGAGACCGGCAATCAGCAGAGCCATACCGGCCTTGGCGCCGATCTCGAAAGGATCGCGGCCGGTTGCGGCATCCGCACGACAGGCACGATCGCCGCCGCCGGCGATCTCGCCGCCGGCGCCCGATTGCTGCGCGCAGGCAACGGCACCGCCTTCGTGCTGCTGCGCGTCAAGCCGGGCGAGCCGCCGGCGTTCAAGCGCAACATGGATCCGGCCGCCTGCCGCAACCGCTTTCGCGCCGCGCTGCTGGGCCGCCCGTAACCGCCGGCCGGCGCGCGGCCCGCGGCGGCCGTGCGCCGGCGCATCGTTTTGAACGGCCCGCGCCCGGGAGCCGCAACCGCCTCCGCGGAAGAGGCGGCGATAAGCCGCCTTTTACGTTTAATAAAGCAATCGCTGCGAGATTGACAAAATGTTTCACATCGCGCTGGCCGGAATCGCCGGGACCGCGACCGGTCGTCAGCGTTCGCTGGGGTCCCTGTGGCGGGACGAGGGCGGGGTGATCGCCGTCATCACCGGCCTGCTGCTCCTTATTCTGATCGGCTTTATCGGGCTCGCGATCGATACGGCGGTCTGGTACCGCACGCAGCGGGCTCTGCAGAACGCCGCTGATTCGGCGGCCGTTGCCGCCGCGCTCAACGGCTCCAGCACTTATCAGGCCGAGGCGAAGGCGGTCTCCGCCCGATACGGCTTCACGGACGGCGCGGCCGGAATCACAGTGACGGCGCTGGACAACCAGACCTGCCCGAACGGGCAGACCGACTGCTACAGCGTCACGATCGCGGATGCCGCGCCGCCGCAATTCTTCTCGCAGGTCCTGCACGTCGCCGCTCCGGCATTGTCCGGCAGCGCCATGGCGATGGTGATCCAGTCCGGCGGCGCCTGCGTTCTCGCCCTCAACCCCTCGGCGAGCGGCGCGGTCACGATGAACGGCAATGTGAGCGTCGCTCTCAACTGCGGCATCGCCATCAATTCGAACAGTTCCTCGGCGCTGCTGATGAACGGCAACAACTCGCTGACGGCGACCTTCGCCAATATCGTCGGCAACATCCTGCGCAATCCCGCCGGCGGCAATACCCTCTCGATCCCCCATATCAATACCGGGGCGGCCCCGACGGCCGACCCCTATGCGAACATATCGGTGCCGTCCTTCTCGGGCTGCACCTATCCCGGCGGCCAGACGATCAACGGTTCCGGCAGCCATACGCTGCAGCCCGGCATCTATTGCGGCAACATCACGATCAACGGCAACCCCACCGTGACGCTGTCTCCCGGCACCTACATTCTCGACCAGGGCTCCTTCATCATCAATGGCAGCCCGACCGTGACCGGCGACGGCGTCGCCATCGTGCTGACTTCGAGCACCGGCAACAACATCGGCAGCTTCATCGACAACGGCACCCCCCTCCTCAATCTGACCGCCGAGAGCGCCGGCTTCGGCGGCTCCTACCCGCTGCCGGGCTTTGTCGTCTATCAGGATCGCCGCGCGCCGGCGGGCGGCAATAACACCTTCAACGGCACCAACAACTCGGTGATCCAGGGCGCGCTGTACTTTCCCAGCCAGAACCTGACCTATAACGGCACCCCAACCACCGGGCCGGGCTGCACGGAGATCGTCGCGCAGGAGATAACCTTCAACGGCACTCCGGATCTTTACAATGATACGTGCAGCAGCCAGTTTGGCCTTGCCCCGATCGGCGGCCCCACCGCCAAGCTGGTCCATTAACCGGGCGCCCCCGATGACCGGCGCCGGCAAACCCGTCCTTCGCATCGGCCTGCCGTCGCTCGCCCGCCTCGCCCGCAGGGAGAACGGCACGGCGGCGATCGAACTGGCTCTGCTGGCGCCGCTGCTGGTGCTGTTGCTCCTCAACCTCGTCGATTTCAGCCTGATGATCTGGAGCTATATGGAGGCCGATTATTCGGCCCAGATGGGCGTGCGCGCCGCCTATGCGACCTGCGCCGGCGTGGCGCTGCCGGCGATGGCCAACTGCCCGGGCCTCAATGCCGCGGTGGCGACGGCCATAAAGGGAACCTCGCTCGGCAGCCGGGTCACGCTGGACGGCGGCTCTCCCAGCGAGGGCTATTATTGCGTTTCCGGCACGAGCCTGCAGCAGGTCGGCAGCTATTCCGCGCCGCCCAACCCGTTCAACTGCGCCGCCGCCGGCAATCCCAACGCCACGCCGGGCGACTATATCGCGGTCACCGTCGCTTATGATTTCACGCCGATCTTTCCGGGGCTGAGCCTGGCCTCGGCGCGGACGGTGACCGGCAGCGCCCTGCAAAGGCTGCAATGAAAGCGCGCAAGCGGCCGGGCCTTGCCGCCTGTGAGCGCGGCGTCGCGGCGATCGAGACCGCCCTGACGCTGCCGATTTTCCTCGCGATGCTGCTCGGAACCATCGAAGTCGCAATGATGCTGTGGACCCAGGGCAGCCTGCAATACGCGGTCGAAACCGCGGCCCGCTGCGCCTCGGTCGATCCGACCGATTGCGGCTCGCCCAATGCAATAACGGCCTATGCGCTCGCCAACTACTTCGGTCTGGCGCCGCCCGGCGGCGCCAACCCGTTCACCTATTCGGCGACGGGCTGCGGCCATACGGTCACCGGATCCTATACCTATGCGCTCGGGATCCCGTTCGTGGCCGCCTATTCGGTGCCGCTATCCGCCACCGCCTGCTATCCTTGAAGAGGCGGGCTCCGGCGCCTCCGCGTCTCAGGCCGCCGCCAGCGCCGCGGCCACGAAAGCGGGATCGAAGATTTTGTCGGCCATGACCTGGCAGCGCTTGATCAGGCGGCGCTCGTCGGCGCGGTAATCGGCGCGGGCGTTGTGGATGGTGCGCAGGTCGTCCCACACCAGCACGTCGCCCTCGTTCCAGCAGTGCAGATAACGATACCGCGGCTGCAGTTGATGGGCGAACAGGTATTCGAGGATCTCCGCGCTGTCGCGCTCCGGCAATTCGTTGATGCGCACCGAATAGCCGGGATTGGCGTAGAGCATCCGCGCGCCGGTGAGCGGATGGGTCAGGAAGATCGGGTGCGAGACCGGCGGTTTGCGGCGGCGCTGCTCGGCGGACAGCGGCGGCCGGCGGCTGCCCGGCCGGGCCCGCATCTTGTCCCAGAATTTCGCGAAATCGTGCCGCACGGTCATGCCGTCGAGCCGGATCTTCAATTCCTGCGGCAGATCCTGATAGGCGGCGCCCATATCGGCGAATTCGGTGCCGCCGAGCGGCCGGCCGTCGCGGCGCGGCACTTCGAGCGCATAGAGAACATTGGCGAAGGCGATCTCGGCGCTGTAGGACAGATCGGTGTGCCAGTCCTGGCCGGCATCGCCGAGGCCGATCGGCCGCCCCGCTTCGACGATGTTCGACAGGATCATGATCTCGGGATGGCCGGGTTCCTGGAAGGCATTGGCGACGTTGATCTCGAGCGTGCCGAAGCGGCCGGCAAAGGCCTTCAGGGCGGCGGCGTCGAGCCGCTGCCGCGGAAAGCACAACACGCCGTAACGGCCCAGCGCCCGCAGCAGCCGAGCGAAATCGCGCTCCGCAAGCGGCCGGGCGAGGTCGATGCCGTGCACGCTGGCGCCGAGCGTCCCGCCGGTCGGGATGATCTCCATCGCTCCGTTCTCCTTTGCCTGTCTCAGATCTGGCGCGGGGGCGGCGATTGCAAGGCCCTCCTCACGGCGGCTCGCCGACAAAGCCCCGCTGCAATTCGGCCAGCCGGGCGAGCGCGGCCGGTGGCAGCGGCCCCTGCTCGACCGCGGCGGCGGCGTATTCGAGCTGCTCCAGGCTTGAATAGCCGACCAGTGCGGTCGTCACCGCCGGATGGGCGATCGCAAAGCGGATCGCCGCCGCGACGAGGCTGTCGGCAAACCCCTGCTGCACGAGCGGCGATAGGCGCCGCGCGCGGGCGACATCGCTGTCGTAATCGGCGCCCGAAGCGATCGGCGCGACCTTCGGGGCGCCGAGCGGGTGACGCTCCGCGCTGCCGGAGAGCGCGCCGGCGGCCAGCACCCGGATCGCGATGACCCCCATCGCCGCCGCCTGCGTGCGCGCGAACAGATTGGCGAAATCATGGGCCGGATAGCCGGCCGGCAGGATCGTGCCGGCGCTGGGGTTCAGCATGTTGTAGGGCACCTGCGCGCTGTCGAAGGCGCCGGCGTCGACGACCCGCGCGAGCGCCGCCGTATCGCCGACTGCGGTGATGCCGAAAAAGCGGGTCTTGCCGTCGCGGCGCAGCCGCTCGAAAGCCGGCACGACCTCGTCGAGCACGCGCTGCGGCGCGAGCGCGCCGCCGCTCTCGTCGAAGGCGATATGGTTGTGCAGCTGAAACAGGTCGACATGGTCGCGCTGCAGCCGTTTGAGGCTTTGTTCAAGCGAGGCCGCCGCCGCCGCGCCGATGCGATCGCGCTCGGCCTCGGCGATCCGCACCTTGGTGCCGACGACGACGTCGGGTTTGAGGGTTTTGAGGACGCGGCCGAGATTGCGCTCCGACTCGCCGTCGCCGTACATCGCCGCGGTATCGAAGTAATTGATGCCGAGTTCGAGCGCGCGCGCCACCGCCCGCTCCTGCTCGGCCGGGCTGCCGCGCACCATCAGCCCGCCGACCGCGCCGCAGCCAAAGCCGAGCACCGACAGCCTGAGCCCGGTCCTGCCGAAAATCCGCCGTTCCATCGCCACCTCCCGTTTTGCGCCGCCGGCGGCGATCAAATCCCCGGGCGGCGCGGCTGTCAACGCCCGCCCCCGCCGATTCGCCGCAAGGTTGCGGCCGCGTCGCGCCCACCGTAATGCCGGTTTCCGGTACCGTTCTTGCTCGCCAAAGGGTTGGCCGGCCGCGCCGGCGCGGCCGGGCGCCGGCGGGGAAGGCCCCTGCTATAAAGGGCGGCGGGAGGGGTGGAGATGCACGCCTTGTTCCGCGGTGTCCGCGTGATCCCGGTGGTGACGATTGTGCGCGAGGAGGAGGCGGTGCCGCTTGCCCGCGTGCTGTCCGAGAGCGGGCTGCCGGTCATCGAGGTGGCGCTGCGCACGCCGGCGGCGCCGGCGGCGATTGCGGCGATTGCGCGGCGGCTGCCGCAGGTCACGGTCGGCGCCGGCACCGTCGAGCGCCCGGCCGACGTCGCCCGCGCCCGCGAGGCCGGCGCCCGCTTTCTCGTCAGCCCGGGGATGACCGCGGAATTGGCGGCGGCGGCGCTGGCCTCCGAGCTTCCCTATCTTCCCGGCGTGGCGACGCCGTCCGAAGTCATGAAGGCGCGCGAGCTCGGCATTTCCTTGATGAAGCTGTTCCCGGCCGAGGCGGCCGGCGGGGTCGGCCTGCTGGCGGCGCTGGCGCCGGTGTTTCCGGGGGTGGCCTTCTGCCCGACCGGCGGTCTTGATCAAGAGCGGGCGCGCCGCTATCTGGCCTTGCCGAACGTGCCGGTGGTCGGCGGCTCGTGGATGGTTCCGCGCGAGGCGATCGCGGCCGGCGATTGGGCGCGTCTGCGCCGGCTCGCCGCCGCGGCCGCCGCGCTCGGCCGCGGCGACGCCGCCTGATCCCGCAATCGGCCGCCCCGTCCGTTATCCGCCAACTTGCCGGATGGACAAAGCCCGGGCGATCCGGCATCGATGGCGCGAGAGGCCGTGAGCGCCATCGCGCGGACCGTGTGGAGGACCCTCCGATGCGAACGCGAACCATCGTTCTGGCGGCTCTGCTCGCCGCCCTTGTCGTCGATGTCGCATGGCTCTGGGCCGCGCGTATCGCCGCCCCGGGCCTTGGCGTCAGGGCGCTGGTGCTGCACCGCCTGGCGGCGCTGGCGCTGGCCGGCTGCGCGAGCTACGCATGTGCCGCGGCGCTGTTGACCGCCGCCATGGTCCTCGCCGACCTCGCCCGGGTTCGTTCCCGCCTCGCCGCGCTGACCCTGCCCAGTCCCTGGGATTGGACGGCGGCCTTTGCCGCGACGAGTTTGAGCCCGCTGGCGCGCCGCCTGCTCGATCTCGCGCCGATCGACACCGAGCGGGCGCACGCCAGGATCGTCCTGCAAAGCCGGTTTGATCCCGACCGCGCCCGGCGGGAGATCGCCCAATTGTATTCCGGCCTGCTGGTGCGCACGCATTTCGTCACCGCCTTCGCCCTGGCCCTGATCCTCGCGCTGATCGGCGTGACCAGCGGCGGTGGGCGGCTCGGCTTGATATCGGCCGGCATCGGGGCCATGCCGGCGGTCGCGGCGATCGCCGTGCCGGCCGTGCTCGCCATTCTCGGCCGAATGATCGCGACGGCGGCGGCGGAGCCGCTGCTCGAGACGATCGCGAACCTGCCCTTTGAGCGGCTCGACCTCGAGCTGTGGCGCCGTCTCGCCGGGATTGCGGAAGGAGGGGAGGCCGCGCGCACCGCCCCCACCCTGTCCGCGGCGATCGGCAGGCTGCTGGAGCGGCTGGTTCAGAGCCTTGAAGAGAGCCGCACTGCGCTGATCGAGGCGCTCGCGCGGCTGTCGGCCGAGGCCGCGGCGCTGAGTGCGGCGCTGCGCGCGGCGGCGGAACGCGAAGCCGGGCAGGGCGCGGGCGGGGCCGCCGATCTGACCGAATTGCGCGCGGCCGTCGCGCAATTGACCGCGGCTCTGGAAAAAGCGGCCGCGGCGGTCCGGCCCCTGCCATCGGAGGCTGCCGGGGAGAGTGCCGGCGAAGTCCCGGCAAGCGGTGCGGCCCGCTCGCAGCTCAGCCGCGAGCTCAGGGATCTGCTGGCGGATCTGGAGTGACCTGCGCCCGGCCGCCGGCGTCGGTCGCCGGCGGCTGCAAGCGGTGCAGGGCCGGCACCAGCTCCTCGCCGATCAGGCGCATGCTGGCGAGCGCGTGGCCCAGCGGCATGCCGCTCCAATGCGTGCGCAGGATCAGGAAATTGGCGCCGACCTCCTCCCAGCACGGGCGCAACTGCTCCCAGCATTCCTCCGGGCTGCCGAGCACGAAACGGTCGCGCCGCAGGGCGTCCAGCGACTGGCGGAACGATTCGTTGCCGGGCAGGACCGCGTCCTGACCCCAGGCGGCGTAGGTCTGGTATTTCTCGGCCAGATAGGGGCCGGCCAGTTCAAGCGCGGTGGCGCTGTCCCTGGCGCAGAAGATCTCGCGCGCCATCGGCACGACCTGCGGAAACGGCCGGTTGAGGCGCGCGCATTCGGCGCGGTAGAGCGCCATCTGCCGTTTGATCGTCGCCGCCGTCGCATGCGGGTTGATGAACCAGGTGTCGCCGAGCCGGGCCGCGCGCCTGACCGCCGCATCGCTGTTGGCGGCGACCCAGATCGGCGGGTGCGGCCGCTGCACCGGCCGCGCCGTCGCGGTGACGTTCGAGAGCTTGCAGACCTCATTCTCGAAGCTGACCGGCTGCCCGCTCCACAACCGCTTGACGGTCTCGATGCACTGCTCGTAGCGGCGCACCCGCGCCCCCTTCGGCACGCCGAAGGCGTCGAACTCGACATCGCGATAGCCAAGACCGATGCCGAAGACAAAATTGCCGCGCCAGATCATGTCGAGCGAGGCCACGCATTCGGCCAGTTCGACCGGGTTGTGCAAGGCGGCGAGCAGGACCCCGGCGATGCCAGTCATATGGCCGGCTTCGGCGGCGAGCCGCGCCAGGAACGGGACCAGTTGCGGCTGGCTGAAGCCTTCGCTCAGATAGTGCTGGCCGGTGCCGACCGCGTCCCAGCCCTGGTCGCGCGCCAGGCGCGTCATCACGTACTGGGCCTCGAGCGCGGCCACCATGTCGCTGCCCAGCGGATATTGGCAGGTCAGGAAGATGCCGACTTTCATGGCCCCTCTCACGCCGCGAAATTGAGGCGCAGCCCCGCTTCCGGCCACGCCATTGCGGCCAATTGGCCGCTGCCCGAGAGGGTGATGTAGGCGGTCTTCCGGTCGGGCCCGCCAAAGCAGATATTGGTCGGATAGACGTCCGGCATCTTGACCTGGCGCAGCACGCGGCCGTCGGGGGCGATGACCGTGATATGGCCGCTGATCAAGGTCGCAACGCAAATATTGCCGTTCGCATCGACGGCGAGGCTGTCGAAGCGCTGAAACCCCGGCAGCCCGCAGACAAGGCGGCCGCCGTAAGGGGCCGGGAACGGGTCCTGCCTCAGCACGCCGGGAGCAAGAATGTCGTAGGCGAACAGGCGCGAGGTCTCGGTGTCGGCGACATAGAGCACCCTCTCGTCGGGCGACAGGCCGACGCCGTTCGGACTGAGCATCGGATGCACCAGCTCGACGATTTTCGATCCGTCCGGCAAGGCGTAATAGAGCGCGCCGTGATCGCGGTCGCGCGCCCGCCTCTTGCCGAGATCGGTGAAGTAGAAGCCGCCCTGCCGGTCGAAGACGAGATCATTCGGCGCCGACAGGCGATGCGGCCCGCAATGGGTATAAAGCGTCGTCGTGGCGCCCGTCTTCGGATCGATGCGCTGGATCGAGCCGCCCTTGTAGTCCTTTGCCGGGCCGGTCGAGAGGAACCCGCCCTGCGCGTATTCATTGCCGCCGTTGTTGCACAGATAGAGGGCGCCGTCGGGGCCGAGCGCCAGCCCGTTCGGCCCGCCGCCGGTCTGCGCCAGGACGCTCTTCGTGCCGTCCGCGGCGATCCGCGTCACCGCGCCGCCGGCGATCTCGCCGAGGATGACCGAACCGTCGGCCATCGCCACCGGCCCTTCCGGAAAGCGCAGCCCGGTTGCGATTATGCGGATGTCGGTCATCTCAGGCTCCTTCTTGCGGGGTCATGGCGGCGATTGTGTCGCCCGATCTCGCCGACCGTCAAGCCGGCCTCTGCGCGGGAGCCGGGATTGAGCGCATCTTTAATGAGTTAATTTTGTTTACCTCGTCTGATCATCGTTTTTTACCGATTTTCAATTATCCTTTTTAATAGTATGGCTTGAGGGCGCCGGCGTTCCGGGGGTTTTCCCCTGAATCGGGACATAATCCGATGTTGAAGCTTATGCACGCCGTTTCGGAAATCGGGGGAAGCATTCGTTCGACCCGGCTCGCGCGGCGCATCATCCTGTTCACGATCGTCCTTCTTGCGGCGGTTTATGCCAGCAGCGCATTTGTTCTTGTCTATTATTATGCTGCGCTGAGCGCGCGCGAGCGCGAGGCCCGCGACGCCAAGGTGCAGTTGCTGGCCGAACACGCCGGCCGGGCATTGGCCGCGATCGATCTGTCGCTCGAAGCCCTGGCCGCGGCGTTGCAGGCGCATCTGCCGCTCGCCCGGCCGAGCCTCTTCACGCAGCGCCTGCTCGATAAATATGTGCGCAGCCTGCCGCAGGTCCGCGCCCTCTTCATCGTCGCCGCGGACGGTGTTGTCGTCAACACCTCGCGCGCCTTTCCCCCGCCAAAGCTCAGCGTCGCCGATCGGCCGTTCTTTGCGGCACAGAAAAAACAGGGCGGCGCCGGCCTCTATCTCGACCGCATTGCCGTCTCGCATGTCGATCACAAACCGTTTTTTGCGATCAGCCGGCCCCTTCTTGACGGCGGCGGCCGTTTCCAGGGGGTTGTCGCGGCCGTCGCGGATCCGCAATATTTTGCCGATTTCTACGCTCTCGAGGTCGGGCACGGGGAGAGGGTGCTGCTCGAGCGCGCCGACGGCGCCGTTCTGGCAAGCGCCGGGGCGCCTTACGCCGCCGCTCGCCGGTTTTCGTCGCGGCCCCGGGGAATAGAGGTGACGGTCGGCAAGGTGCGCGGCTTCCCGGCCCGGATCGTGCTGCTCGGCAAGCCGGTCCTCGCCTTGCCGCAGTTCATAGCCTTTGCCGGAATGGATCTCGGGCTGCTGATCGTGATGACGGCGATGGCAGCATCTCTTGCGGCCATTGTGGCGCGCGAGGCCGCCGCCGTCGACCGCGAGGCGCAGGCCCGCCATACCGCCGAGGCGCGGCTGCGGCGGGCCATCGAGAGCGCGCCCGCCGGGTTTGCCCTCTACGATCGGAATGGCCAGCTCGTGCTGGCCAACGAGTTGTACCGCTCGCTGCGCGTGGCGGTCGCACAGACGGCAGGACCCGGCCCGGACCTTCCCGAGGTCGGCCCGGACCCCGCGCCGGCGCCGCTGCGGCCGCCCCCGGCGCCGGCGGGCGAGCCTCTTTTGCGGCTGCGCGACGGGCGCTGGCTGATGACCCGCCAGTGCCGCACCGGAGAGGGCGATACGGTCGTGTTCTACTCGGACATCACGGCGCTGAAGCAGCATCAGCAGCAGCTCGACCGGCTCACCGAAGCGCAGCGCCTTTTTGTCGACGCCCTTGAACACATTCCCTCGGGGCTGATGCTGTGCGACGCCGAGGACCGCATCGTCTTCTGCAACAGCGCCACGCGGCAGTACTTCCCCAGGGTCGCGGAGCTGCTGGCGCCCGGCACGCCTTTCGAGACCCTGGTTCGCGCCCAGGTGGCGAGCCGGTATCTGCCGGAGGCGCTGGCGGACCCGGAAGGCTGGATCGCGGAGCGCATGGCGCAGCATCGCGCCGGCACCACCAATGTCGTGCGCGCCTATGCCGACGGGCGCTGGACCCAGATCGTCGAGTGCCGCACCGCCAACGGCTGCACGATCGGCATCCGTACCGACATCACCGAGATCAAGCGCAAGGAGGAGGCCTTGCGCCTCAGCGAAGAGGCCGAGCGGGCGGCGCGCCGGGCGGCCGAGCAGGCCAACCAGGCCAAGAACGCCTTTCTGGCCACAATGAGCCACGAATTGCGCACGCCGCTCAATGCGATCATCGGGTTTTCCGAGATGATCGCGCTCGAAGTGAAGGGACCGTTGCCGGAAACCTACCGCCATTACGGCGAGCTCGTGCGCGCCAGCGGGCTGCATCTGTTGTCGATCATCAGCGACATGCTGGATCTGGCCAAGCTGAGTGCGGGCAAGACCGAACTGCATCCAGAGCCGGTCGATGTCCTGACCGTCATCGCCGAAGCGGTGGCGATGATTTCGAAGAAGGCCGACGGCGCCGAGGTGCAAATCACAACCGATCTCGCCCCGCAATACCCGAAGATCATGGCCGACCCGCTGCGCCTGCGGCAGGTCTTGCTCAACCTGCTCAGCAATGCCGTCAAGTTCACCCCGCCCGGCGGCCGTGTCGAAATCGCGGCCGCCGTCGTCGCCGATGCGCTGCGCATCACCGTTGCCGATACCGGCATCGGCATGGCGCCCGAGGATATCCCGCGCGCCCTCGAACCGTTCACGCAGGTATCCGCAAACGCGCAGCACGGGCGGGAGGGCACCGGCCTCGGACTGCCGATCTCAAAGACCCTGGTCGAGCTGCACGGCGGGCGCTTCGAGATCGCCAGCGCGCCCGGGCTGGGCACCCGCGTGACGATCACGTTGCCGGTTCGTCCTGCCGCCGCGCCGGCGCTCTCGGAGCGCGAACCCGATCTCGCCGCTTACAGCGAAGCCCTGTGATGCCCTTGTTCCGGGCCAGACCACCATGGTCGGCGCCGGTACGGATACACGTTCTTTCTTATCTTTCCGATCGGAAGCCGACAACCTCCGGCCGCATTACCCGCCGCGATCCCATTTAACGAAAATGCTTGGCGTCTCCCGACATCCTCGCGCAAGCTCAAGCCGGCGATGCGCAGGCGGGATCGATCTGCCGGCGCCCGCCATTGTCGGATCGCGGCAAAGCGAATAGCGTGGGCTTCATGCCTAGGCCGGAAGGAAGGGATGGCGTTCGATCTCGTCGAGCCGCAATCGCTGGACGAAGCGCTGGCGTTGCTTGATCCCGAAGATCCCGGGGTGCGCGCGATCGCCGGCGGCACGGCGCTGATGCTGATGATCAAATCGGGCTTCTTGCAGCCGCGCCGGCTGGTCAGCCTGCGTCGCATCGGCGGCATCGCCGCCATCGGAGCGGGCGCCGAGGGCGGGCTCGTGCTCGGCGCGATGGCGCGGCTGCGCGATGTCGAGCGCGCACCGGCGGTGCGGGAACGGGCGCCGGTCATCGCCGAGATGCTGCGCGGCCATTCCAATGTCCGCGTGCGCACTGTCGCAACGGTCGGCGGCAATCTCGCCCATGGCGACCCGCATATGGACCTGCCGCCGGTCCTGATCGCGCTCGATGCCGCGGTGAGGGTGCGGGGAGCGGGCGGCAGCCGCAGCATCGCGGTCGCGGATCTGCTGTCCGGCTATTTCGAGACCGCGCTTCGCAATGACGAGCTGATCACCGAGGTCACGATCCCGCCGCAGCATGGTCGCCGCGCCGTCTATCTGAAATGCACGACGCGCGCGGCCGACGACTGGCCGGCGCTCGGCGTCGCGATCTCGCTCGCCCTGGCCGGCGCGACCATTCGCGAGGCGCGGGTCGTGATCGCGGCGGCGACCGACAGGCCGGTGCGGGTCGCGGCGGTCGAGCGGCTGCTTGCCGGCGGCTTGATCGGCGAGGCCCTGTTCCGCGAGGCCGGCGCGCTCGCCGCCGAGACGGTCGAGCCGATCGGCGACGATCGCGGCTCCGCCCCCTACAAGAAACACCTGACGGGCGTCCTCGTGCGGCGCGCGCTGATGCGGGCGGCAGGGGTGGCGGGATGAGCGCGGCGCCCTCCCGCCAGATCGGGCGCTCGGTGCCGCGGCTGGAGGCGCGCGCCAAGGTCACCGGCGCCGCCGAATATGTCCACAATCTGCGCCTGCCCGGCATGCTGCACGGCAAGATCTTCAGGAGCGCCGTGCCGCACGCCCGCATCCGCGCGATCGATACGGCGGCGGCGCGGGCGACAAGGGGCGTCTTCGCCGTCGTTACCGCCGCCGAAATCCGCACCGTCATTCCCGATCCCTATTACGGCCCGGCCTTTCACGACCAGCCGATCCTCGCCGAAGGCAAGGTGCGGCATGTCGGCGAGCCGGTTGCCGTCGTCCTCGCCGAGGCGGCGGAAGCGGCGGAGGAGGGGTGCCGCGCGATCGCCGCCGAATATGAGGCGTTGCCGGCCGTCTATGACGAGGTCGAGGCGGCGAGCGCGGCGGTGCATGTCCACGATGCGCTCAGACCGGCCGGCACCTTCCCCGATCTGCAGCATCTGGCCGGACGGCGCGCGACCAATGTCGCGCTCGACTTCCATCTGCGCCGCGGCGATCCGGAAGGCGCCTTTGCCGCGGCCGCGCAGGTGTTCGAGCACACCTTCCGCACCCAGCAGGTCATGCACACGCCGCTCGAGCCGCATGTCTCGCTCGCCGTGGCGCAGGGCTCCGCCGTCACGATCTACACCTCCTCGCAAAGCCCCTCTTTCGTGCGCAGCGAGATCGCGCGGCTGCTCGACTGGCCCGAGAACCGCGTGCGGGTCAGGACCGCCTATCTGGGCGGCGGTTTCGGCGCCAAGGTCTATGTCAAGCTCGAAGCGCTGGTGACCGCGCTGGCGTTGCTCTGCGGGCGGCCAGTCAAGATCGCGCTGACGATGGAGGAGGCGTTCTTCACGATCAGCCGGCACGCCACGACCGTCCACATCAAAAGCGCGGTCGATCGGGACGGGCGGATCACGGCGCGCCAATGCCGGGTCTATTGGAATGGCGGGGCCTATGCCGATATCGGCCCGCGCGTCGCGCAGAAATCGGGCTTCACCGCGGCCGGTCCCTACGACATCGCCAATGTCGCGATCGATTCCTACGAGGTCTATACCAACCTCCCGCCGGCCGGGGCGTTGCGCGGCTTCGGCGTGCCGCAGCTGGTATGGGCCTATGAGAGCCACACCGATCTGATCGCCCGCGCGCTCGGCCTCGACCCGGTCGAATTCCGCCGCCGCAACCTGCTCGCCGAGGGCCGGCCGCAGGCGACCGGCACGCCGATGCGCGGCGCCGCCCTGCACCAGGTGCTGGAGCGCGCCGCGGCGCGTCTCGGCTGGGGCCGTCCGTTCGACCGCGGCCGGCCGCCGTGGCGGCGCGGGCGCGGCCTGGCGATCGGCTTCAAGGCCAGCATCGCCCCGACCACCTCGGTCGCGCTCATCAATCTGGCGGCCGACGGCAGCTGCACGCTTTATTGCGGCACGGTCGATATGGGGCAGGGTTCGGACACCGCGCTGGCGCAGATCGCCGGCGAAGTGCTCGACATCCCGGCCGAGATGATCCGGGTCGTCCCTCCCGACACCGATGCGACGCCCTACGACATGGGTACGCTCGGCTCGCGCTCGACCTATCATATGGGCCACGCCGTGCGCCGCGCCGCCCTCGAAGTGCGCGACAAGCTCGCCGCGCTCGCCGCCGAACTCGGCCTGCCGCCCGCCAGCAACCTGCCGATCCCCGAATTGTTCCGCCGCAAATACGGCATGCCGGCCGGCAACATCATCGGCAGCGGCAGCTTCGTGCCGAGCTACATTCCACCCGATCCCGCGACCGGCGAGAGCGCCAATGCGACGCCCTATTGGATGAGCGCCGCCGCCGGCGCCGAGGTCGCGGTCGACACCGAGACCGGGGCGATCAGGGTCGAGCGGCTCGTCCTCGTCGCCGATGCCGGCACGCCGATCAACCCGAAAATCGTCGAGACGCAGCTTTCGGGCGCGGCGATCATGCAGCTTGGCTTTACGCTGCAGGAGGAGATGGTGTTCGCGGACGGTCAGCTTACGAACCCGTCCTTTGCCGACTACAAGATTCCGGGGCTGCGCGACCTGCCGCCGCGGATCGAGGTCGAAATCGTCGAGGCGGCCGAGCAGAGCGGTCCGTTCGGGGCGAAAGGGGTCGGCGAGAGCGGTACCTATGCCGTCTCGCCGGCCATCGCCAATGCCGTCCACGACGCCGTCGGGGTTCGCCTGAGCGCGCTGCCGCTGAGGCCCGAGGCAGTGTGGCAGGCGCTGGCCGCCGCCGGCAAGCCGGCGGAGGAGTGAAGTGGCGCAGATCCGCTTTATCCTGAACGGTCGTCCGGTCACGGCCGAGATTGCGCCGGAGGAGAGCCTGTTGACGGTATTGCGCGAGCGCTTTGCGCTGTCCGGCGCGCGCGAGAGCTGCGGGCAGGGGCTGTGCGGCTGCTGCACCGTCTTGGTCGATGGCCGCGCCGTATCGAGCTGCCTCTACCTCGCCGCCTTTGCCGCCGACAGCGCGGTCGTCACGATCGAATATCTCGCCGCCGGCGGCGAACTCGATCCGGTGCAGCAGGCCTTTATCGACGCCGGCGCCTTCCAATGCGGCTTTTGCACGCCGGGCTTCGTGCTGATGGCCCGGCAACTGCTCGACGAATGCCCGGATCCGGGCGAAGAGGAGATCCGCGAATATCTGAGCGGCAATCTGTGCCGCTGCGGCTGCTATCCGCAGATCATTGAGGCAGTCAGGATCGCCGCCGGCCGGCGGCGGAGCGCCTCGTCCGGCTCCTGACGCCGGACGGCGCGGCGCCGCCCGGCGCCCGAAGAGTTCGCGGGCGGACCCGCCCGGCCAGGGAGATGACGATGGACAATCCCGCCGACCTGCCGCCCTTGTCCCCTTCCTACGAAGAGTTGCGGGCCCGCGAACAGCATTTGCGATTAGCGCTCGAGGCCGCGGAGATCGGCGCCTGGGAATGGGATCTGACGAGCGGCCGGATGCGCTGGTCGGCGCAGATGTTCCGCACTCTCGGCCTGCAGGAAGGGCAGGACACCGAGCCTTTGTACGAGCGCCTGCTGAGCGCCGTGCATCCGGGCGATCGCCGGCATCTGACCGTCGCCCTGGCGCGGTTTCGCCGCCGCATCGGGCCGCTGCGCATCGAGGTGCGGATCCTCCGGCCGGGCGGCGAGGTTCATTGGATCGTTTTTCTCGGGCGGACCATCGCCGACGCGGCCGGGCGACCGGCCGCCATGCGCGGAATCACGATCGACAGCACGCGCCGCCGCCGCCACGAAGAGGGCGCCCGCCTGCTGGTCGAACGGCTGCGCCTGGCGATGGCGGCGGGCAGGCTTGCGACCTGGGAGATCGATCTCGCCCGGAATCTGGCCCTGTGGTCGCCGGAGGCGGCCGCGATGCACGGCCGCGCCGCGGCGGGGATGCTCGAGATCGGCCTCGAAGAATGGCTGCATCTGATCGCCGCCGAGGATCGGGAGGTATGCGCGAAGCGCTTCGCCGCGGCGCTGCGGCGACCCGGGGATTACCGCGCCGAATATCGGATCGACCGCGGCGGCGAGAGGCGATGGATCGCTGTGCAGGGCAGCGTCGTCCTCGATGCCGCCGGCCGGCCCTTCCGCGTCGTCGGCGTGGCGCAGGATGTCAGCGAGCGCAAGCGGGACGAGGCGGCATTGCGCGACAGCGAGCGGCGGCTGCGCGAGCTCAACGAAAGCCTGGAGAGGCTTGCCGAGGAGCGGGCGCGCCAGCGCGATGCCAGCCGCGCCCGACTGCAGGCGGTGTTTGACAATTCGCCCGATTGGCTGGCCCTGCTGCGGATGACCGCAGACGGCCGGTTCGTCTATGAGGATGTCAACCGGGCCACGCTGGAAGCCTATGGTTTGCCGCGCGAGCGGGTGATCGGGCATGACATCGAGGAGGTCCTCGGGAGCAAGGCCGCCCGCCTGCCGCTCGAGAAGATGCGGGAGTGCGTGCGCACCGGCCACACCCAGCGCTATACGGCCCGCCGCACGATCGCCGGCGTGAGCCGCACTCTCGATGCGATCTTCGCGCCGGTGCCGGAGAGCCGGGAAGGCCGCCCGCTGATCGTCGTCAATGCGCGCGACGTCTCCGAGGTCGAGGCGATGCAGGAGCAACTTCGCCAGGCCCAGAAGATGGAGGTTCTGGGCCAGCTGACGGGCGGGGTTGCGCACGACTTTAACAACCTGCTGACCGCAATCATCGGCAATCTGGAACTGCTCGAGACGCGGGTCGCCGCCGATGCGCTCGCCGCCAAATATGTCGGCGCGGCGGTGCGGGCGGCCGAGAACGGGGCGCGCCTGATCGCGCAGCTGCTGGCCTTTTCCCGCCGCCAGCACTTGCATCCGCGGACGGTCGACCTCAACGCCGTCATCGCCGGCATGCGCGACCTGCTGGCCCGCACGATCGGCACGACCGTCCAGGTCGAGACGCGATTGGCACCGCAATTATGGCCGGTGCTGATCGATCCGACGCAGATCGAAATCGCGATCCTCAACCTTGCCGTCAATGCCCGCGACGCGATGCCGTCTGGCGGCACCCTGACGATCACAACCCGCAATATTCCGGCCGGAACGGAGACCGTGCCGGTCGAGATCGGGAGCGGCGACTGCGTGTGCGTTGCCGTGTGCGACACCGGAACGGGGATGAGCAGGGAGGTGCTGCGCGCCGCGGTCGAGCCGTTCTTCACGACCAAGGAAGTCGGCAAGGGCAGCGGCCTCGGTCTCAGCCAGGTTTACGGGCTGGTGCGCCAGTCCGACGGCGGCCTGCATATCGACAGCGCGGTCGGCGTCGGGACGCGCGTATCGATCTATCTGCCGCGCGCGGCCGGCACGGCCGCCGTCCGGGACGGGCACCCCGGCGCGGCGGCGGCGGTGGAGAGCGGGCGTGTGCTCGTCGTCGATGACGATGGCGGGGTGCGCGAGATCGCCGTGCAGATGCTGCGGCAGCTCGGCTATCAGGTAGACGAGGCCGAGGACGGACAGGCGGCGCTTGCGGCGATGGCGCGCGGCGAGGGATATGATCTGCTGGTGGTCGACCTTGTCATGCCGGGTCTCGATGGGGTCGAGACGGCGCGGCGGGCGCGTGCGATCGCGCCCGGCCAGCGCGTTCTTTACGTCACCGGATACGGCGATCCCGCCGGGACGGCGCGGCCGCTCGGGGGCGATCCTCTGGTCAAGAAGCCGTTCCGGCTGCACGAATTGCGGGAGGCGGTGCGGCTGGCGCTGCAGCATGCCGCGCACGGCGAGGGGGCGAGGCGGGATCATGCCCGGGCTGACCCGCCGCCCGCATTTGACCGCTCCGGCGAGAGCTGACGGAGGCGGATCGGGCGCGCCTTGGCGCGAGGAAGGTGTAGAATATGCGCGCCCCGCCCCGGCGGGGCGCGGCGGATCGGTATCCCGGGATAGGGGCGAGCATGCACATCGAGATCATCTGCACCGGCGACGAGGTGCTGACCGGCAAGATCGTCAACACCAATTTCAGCCATATCAGCCAGAGGCTCGAAGATGTCGGGCTGTCCGTGCGCTGGGGCACGATCGTCGGCGACGACCGCGAGACATTGCTGGCGGCGTTCCGGCTTGCCGGCGAGCGGGCCGATGCGGTCATCGTCAATGGCGGGCTGGGGCCGACCGTCGACGATCTCTCGCAGGAGATTGCCGCCCAGGCGGCCGGCGTCGGCCTGGTCCTGAACGAGGAATGGCTCGCCCGCATGGAAGCGTTCTTCGCCCGCCGCAACCGCGTGATGTCGGCCAACAACAAAAAGCAGGCGATGCTGCCGGCGGGCGCCGAGCTTCTCGACAATCCGATCGGCACCGCCTGCGGTTTCGCGCTCGACATCGGCCGGGCGCGGTTCTTTTTCACGCCCGGCGTGCCGCGCGAGCTCTACCGCATGCTCGACGAGCAGGTGATCCCGCGCCTGTTGGCGCGCGTCGGCGCGCCGGCCGTGATCCGCCTCAAACGCTTTCACACTTACGGGCTCGGCGAATCGCATGTCGACCAGCTGCTCGCCGGGGTCGCGGCGCTGGTGCCGGACGGCAGCCTCAAGCTCGGCTTCCGCGCCCATTATCCGCAGATCGAGACCAAGCTCACGATACGCGGCGCCGACGCCGACGAGATCGCCCGCAAGCTTGGCCCGGTCGAGGCCGAGATCCGCCGGCGGCTCGGCAATTTCATCCTCGCCGAGGACGAAGAGACGGTGGAGGGGGTTGTGCTGGCGGCGCTGGCCGCGCGGGAGGGCTCGCTCGCCCTCGTCGAGACCTATACCGGCGGGCAGATCGCCGCCCGCCTCGCCCCGCTGCCCGGCGCCGAGAGGATATTCCGCCGCGCCGTCGTCGCGCGCGATCCGGCCGAGATCGCTCGCGCGCTCGGCGTGGATGGCGGGCTTTTGGCCGGCGAGATCACGCGCGAGACGGCGGCGGCGGCGGCGCAGGCGGCCCGCCTCGAGGCCGGCGCCAGCCATGCCCTGGCGGTGCTGGTTGCGGTCGATGACGGTCCCGACCGCATCGATTTCGGCGGCAGCATCCACCTTGCGATCGCCGCCGAAGAGGGGATCGCCACGCGCCGGGCGCGCATCTATGGCGGGCGCGAATGGGTGCGCCTGGGGGCGGTCGAGCTTGGCCTCGATTGCCTGCGCCGCTATCTGAAAGGCCTGCCGGTCAGCGAGCGCACCGATTTTGAGCGGGACAAGTCCTAGGCGGGAACAATCCGGCTTCGCGCCCGCCCCGTGGGGAGGGACGGCGCGACTCCGGGGCCGGCCGCGGCTCACCCGGCGCCCTCCGCTTGCGCCGGTGCAAGCGGCAGGATGATGGAGCACAGCAGTCCGTTCGGCCGCGGGCGGTAGCGGGTTTCGGCATTGAGTTGATAGGGCAGGATGCGCTCGATCAACTCGCGGTCGAAATCCTGCCGCGGCTTCCGGCCGGCGGACCGCCGCATGGCGGCGCCGCTTTCCCGCCAGGCGATCCGCAGGCGGGGCGTTTGATCGGTACCGCGCGCGACGCGCCAGCGCACCGCAAGCCGCCCGTCCGGCCGGGAAAGGGCGCCGTATCTGACCGCGTTGACGGCCAGTTCGTGCAGGGCGAGCGCCAGGGCCTGGACCGACGAGGAGCGCAGGCGCACATCGGCGGGACCGTCCAGGCTGATCCGCCGCCCCCGCTCTTCGGCAAGGCCGTGCGCCGCCAATTCCGTCCGGATCAGCTCGTCAAAAGTGACGCGATCACCCTCGTTCAGGCGCGACAGCAGGCCGTGCACCCGCGCCAGCGCCGCGAGCCGGGCGCAGAAACGCTCGCGAAACTCGCCAAGGGAGGCGCTGCCGGCCAGCGTCTTGTCGGCAAGCGCCTGGACGACGCCGATCAGGTTTCCGGTGCGGTGCTGCAGCTCGCCGATGACGGCCCGCAACCGCTCGGCCGCCGCCTTCATCCCGGTTACATCCTTGGCGATGCCGGCGAGACGCCGCACGCGGCCGGCCCGATCCCGCAGCGGAAAAGCGGTGGCGTGGAGCCAGCGCACCTGCCCGTCCATCGGCCGCACGATGCGGAATTCCCGGCTGACCCGCTCGCCGGCGCGCGCGCGCCGGAGGGTGTCGAGGGCCTCTCTGCGATCTTCGGGATGGATCAGCCCGACCCATCTGCGCAGCGTATTCCCGCTCAACATGTGCTCGCGCTCGACGCCGTGGATCGCCGTGAAGGCGGGGCTGAGATATTCGAGGCGCGCCGTCCCGGCCTCTCCAATGCACAGCAGATCGGGGGAGGCTTCGCCGAATTGCCGGAGCATCGCAAGGCTCGCGGCAAAGGCGGGATCTTCGGCCGGCGCGACGGCCGCCTGCCGGCCGCGGGCCGGCGCGGCGGCGCTCGCGGCGTCCGCGTCATCGGCGGCGGGAGTGTCCGGGTCGATTTTGCTCATTGCGTCCGTTGCACTATCGGCCGGCGGCCGCGGCGGGCGCGCAAGGGCCGGCCCGGAACGAGCCGGGATCGGTGCCGCCGCCTTGCCCCGACCGCGTTCACGGGCGGCCCGGGATCCGTCTTCATCATCTAGGAGGTCGGAAACCCTTTCTTGGAAGAATCGAAGAATATCTGCTCGGGGTACAATTGCTCATATGGTAAATTTTTCGCCCTGCTCCGGGAAGGAGCGCGGCGATTCTTTGTCGGGTTTTTCTTAAAAATACAAGACGGATTTTCTGTAACCGATGCCGGCGGCAGGAAGGCGAGCGGCCCGCCGGGTCCGCTTAGCGGCCGTCGGGCGCGCCGATGCGGAAGCGCGCCGCCGGGTGGTCGGCGCCAAGCCGCGCCCGGCCCGGGCCGTAAAGCTTTTCGCGCAATGTGCCGGGCGCGTAATCCCGCTTGTATCGCCCGCGCCTTTGCAGCTCGGGCACGATCAGCGCGATGAAATCGACAAAGCTTTCCGGCATCACCGCATAGGCGAGATTGAACCCGTCGACATCGGTTTCCTCGATCCAGGCGATCAGCTCGTCGGCGACCTCGGCGGGCGCCCCGACCACCACCGGTCCGCGGCCGCCGATCGCGGCGTGCCGGGCGATGTCCCGCACCGTCCACACCCGTTGCGGATCGGCGACCGTGAAGGCTTCGAGCGCCGAGACCTGCGCCTGCTGCCGGCTGTGACGGAGCGGCTCGTCGGGCCGGTACTGCGCGAAATCGACGCCGGTCCAGCCCGACATCAGCACCAGCGCGCCTTCCTCGCTGGCATAGGAGCGGTACTCTTCGAGCTTCTCTTGGGCGACCCGGGAGGTGGGCGCGGTGATCACGGTCATCATCGCGAAAACCAGGATCTCGGTAGGATTGCGTCCCGCCGCCGCGGCGCGCCGGCGCAGATCGGCGACGAGCGGCGCCGCCACCTGCTTTGAAGGCGCGGTGATGAATACGCATTCGGCATGGGTCGCGGCGAACTGGCGGCCGCGCGCGGAGGCGCCGGCCTGATAGAGCAGCGGCGTGCGCTGCGGCGAGGGTTCGCAGAGATGGATCGCATCGAGCCGGAAATAGCGGCCCTCATGCCGGACGCGATGCACCTGCCGCGGCTGTGCAAACACGCGCCGCGCGCGGTCGCGCACGACCGCCCCGTCCTCCCAGCTGCCCTCCCACAGCTTATAGACGACTTCCATGTATTCTTCGGCGATCTCGTAGCGGGTGTCGTGCTCGCTCTGGCGCTCCAGCCCGATGCCCTTGGCGGCGCTGTTCAGATATCCGGTGACGATGTTCCAGCCGATGCGCCCGCCGGTCAGGTGATCAAGCGTCGAAAACCGGCGCGCCAATACATAGGGATGCTCGTACGAGACCGCGCAGGTCACGCCGAAGCCGAGATTCCGGGTGGCATGGGCCATCGCCGGGATCAGCAGCAGCGGATCGTTGACCGGCACCTGCGCCGCCTGCGCGATCGCCGCCTCGGGCGAGCCTTGGTAGACGTCATAGACGCCGAGTACATCGGCCAGGAATAGCGCGTCGAACTTGCCGCGTTCGAGCAGGCGCGCCAGCGCGACCCAGTGGTCGAGCCGCGTGTAGCACAGGGCGCGGTCGCGCGGATGCGCCCACAGACCGGGCGATTGATGCGCCACACAGTTCATCGCGAAAGCGTTGAGGCGAATCTGCTTGGGCATCCGCTTTCCCTTGCTGCAGCCGGCGGCGAAACTTACACCGTTGGCCGTCACGGCCGAAGAACGGGATCAGGACGATGGACGCGAATGAGCTGCGTGCGCTGCAGGCGCCGCTGAAAAGGCAGTATCGCGAACAGCCGGAGAGCGCGCGCATCCCGGCGCGCGCCGAGGGGGTGCTCGACCCCGGCCGCATCGCCTGCCGGGTACGGGCCCGGGGCGGCGGCGAGGCCGGCCTGCATCCGGCCGCCGGTGGGGACGGCAGCCTGGCCTGCTCGGCCGACATGCTGCTGGAGGCGCTGGTCGCCTGCGCCGGCGTGACGCTGTGCGCGGTCGCCACCGCGATGGGCATTGCGCTGCGGGGCGGGCGGGTCGTCGCGGAGGGCTACTGGGACGCGCGCGGCACGCTCGGCGTCGACCGCACGGCGCCGGTCGGCCTCACCGATATCGCGCTGCACTTCGAACTGGACACCGACGCCGATGCCGCGACGGTTCGGCGCCTGATCGAGACGAGCGAGCGCTTCTGCGTCATCTATCAGACCCTGCGCACGCCGCCCCGGCTGGCGGTGACGCATCGGCTGACGGCCGGGGCCTGAGGCCGAGGCCGCAGGCAAGCGCGCAGCCGGAGCGCTCTCAGGCCTGCCGCAGCAGGCGTTCGATCTCGCCGGCGGCAACCCCGTAGACCCGCGCCACCTGGGAAACCGTCATGCCGTATTCCAGCCAGGCCCGGATGCGGGTCAGATGGGTGTGCGGGATCTCGGGCGCGGGGTCGCAATCGGGCGGGGCCGCCGCCGTTGCCGGACGCGCCGGCGCCGTAGCGGCGAGGATGCGCGGTCCGTGCGGCGCCGGACCGGCATCCGCAAGCGGCGGCTGGACGGCCTGCCGCTTTGGTCGGAACAGCGCTTCCGCCGCCTGACGCGCTCGGTTGATCCGCTCGCGATCATCCGGCGGCGGGCCGCCCGCCGCCGGGCGGGCGGAACCGAAGCGGTGAGGGGAGTGGTTTTCAGCCATGTCGCCGACCCTACCCGATTGCCGCAACCGGCGCCCGCATCATCGCCGCACATCGAATAGGGCCGCCGGCACCGGAACGATGCCGGGCAGGGCGCGTCGGCGGAAACGGGCCGCACCGGACGGCGCCCGTCCTTTGGCGGGCGGCGCTGCGCCATCCTTTGCGCGGTTGTCGCGCCCGATCCTGCCGATCGGGATCGCGATTTTCCTGTGTCATTGTAGGGACTGACGCTTGCCGTCGGATCCGCGCGAGCGCCAACCGCCCTCCGCGATGGCCGGTGGCGTCGGGAGCGGGCGAGGAGGCCGGATCACCCGACGACGACCCCGAAGCAATGGTCGTCGTCGGTCGCCATGTCGTTGACAAGGTTGATTTCCCAGGCGAGGTATTCGCGCATCGCCTGCTCCCGATCGCGGCCGTGCTCGCGGGCCGAGAGAATCACGTCCTCGGCCTTGCTGGCCATGCGGGCGGTCCCGGTTTCCAGCGGCAGTCCGGCCCGGCACCAAGCCTGCGTGCCGCCGGACAGCGCCATGACCGGGACGGCGGCGAGCGCGGCCAGCTCGGCCGCGGCCAGGCGCGCCAAGCAGCCGTCCGGCGAGGTCAGCACGATCGTCTCAGCGCCGGGAAGTGTGGGATACACCGCGGCGAGCTGCGAGCGGATCGCGAACCAGGCGCCGGGGATGTGGCCCCGGGCATAGCGCCGGCTGGTATCGAGATCAATGACCAGCGCTGTGCCGGCCGCCAGCCGGTCGCGCAAATCGGCGGCCTCGAGAGTGGGCACCGACAGGCCGTCGAGACCGAGCACGCGCGGGCGATAAGGTCCCGTAACCCATCCCGCCTCCGCGGGACCGGCGGTCAGCACCGCCACTTCCTGCCACCCCATCTGCTTTAGCCAGGAGGCGGTCATGCTCGCCCGCACGCCGTCGCTGTCCACCAAGACGATGCGTGCCCCCCGGGTGGCGATATAGGAGTCGGTTTCCTGCACCAATTGCCCGCCCGGCGCCGGGCGGGCACCGGAGAGGTGTCCGGCCGCGTATTCCTCGGGCGTGCGGACGTCGAGAACATAAAGGCTGCGCTGGTCGGCTGTCGCCTGCCAGGCGGCGAGCGCCGCCGGTTCGATGCGGGGAATTTGGCAGCGCGCCGCAACCCGCGCGGCCGCCGCGCGCGCCGCCGCCAAGCCGGCGGGCGAGACCTCGGGCGGCCGCCGCGTGGCACCGTGCACGACGGTCAACCCGGCCAGGTGCCAAGCCATGGTCCCGTTCCGCAACGACAGGATCCGATTGCGGAAGCCGGCATTGATCAGCGACTGCGCACCGATGATGCTGCGGGTGCGGCCGCCGCAATTGACGATCACGGTCGTCTCCGGCGACGGCACCAGATCAGTGAAGCGATAGACCAGTTCCGCGCCCGGAACGCTGACTGCGCCGGGAATGCTGTTGTCGTGGTATTCCTCGTAGGAGCGGCTGTCAAAGATCGCGATGTCGGCGCCGCTTTCGATCAGCTTTTGCAGCTCCGGGGCGGTGATCGACGGGGTGCCGGCTTCGTGCTCGACGACTTCGGCAAAAGCCTTGCTGGGCACGTGCACGCCGCTGTAGAGGCGGTAGCCGGCCGCCTGCCAAGCGGCGACACCGCCGTCCAGGACCGCGACGTCCTCGTAACCGAGCGCGCTGCTCCGCCGCGCCGCGCGCATGGCCACCCCGTCGCCGTCATCGCACCATACCATGCGTGTGGTGCGGCGCGGCACGAGATCGTCGATCAGCAGTTCAAGACGGCTCAACGGCACGCAGGAGGCCAGCAGCAGGTGCCGGCGCGCGAAGATCCCCTCCTCGCGGGCGTCGAGCAGGGCGATTTCGTCGCCGTCATGCAATTGCCCCTTCAATTGCTGCGCCTCGATGCGCTTGATCCGATCCGTCAACCGTCATCTCCTTCGGACATTGTCGGGGCCGGCGCGTGCCACCAGCGGCCGAAAACCGTTGTCGTCCCCGCTCACGGCAATGGCGCCCCCGATTGGGTTTCGGCCGGCATCATGAACCGCGCGGCGAAGGGCGGGCGGCATCCGCCGAGGAGCGGCGGGCGGAGACCAGAAAGATGGTGGCCGCCAGCCGGATCGGGCCGGAGCGGGCGAGGGCGGCGAAGGCGGCTTCGATGTCGCGGGCGATCGCCAAGCGGGTCGCCGCGGCGGGCTTCTTCTCCTCGATCAGCCGCGCCGTCGGTCCCGCCAGCAGGGCTTGCCGCGCTTCCTCCTCGGGATCGCCGCCGGTGATCATCGGATGGGCCCGCGTAATGGCGATCTCGGTAAATCCGGCCGCCGCAAGACAGCAGCGGACATAGTCGGGATCGGCGAAAGCGAGCGGGCCCGGCTGATGCGCCGGCCGCGGCGCCGGCGGTCCCAGGTAGCGTCGCGCGATCTCGTAGGAGATCAGCCAGTGCGGGTTCTCCGCGAGCGGCGCCCAGCAGGCGAAGACGAGGCGTCCGCCCGGTTTCAGCGCGCCGCTGATGTTGCGAAAGGCCGCCGTCGGATCGGCGAAAAACATGACGCCCATGCGCGAGGCCGCAACATCGAAAGCGGCCGGCTCGAACGCGAACACCTGGGCGTCGCCGAGCAGCAGAGTGACGTTGCGCAGCCCGTGCTCGGCGATGCGACGGCGCGCCACCGCCAGCATCGGCTCTGAGATGTCGATCGCGACGAGGCGGCCCTGCGCGCCGACCGCCGCGGCCAGCGGCAGCGTCGCCGCGCCGGTGCCGCAGCCGATTTCGAGCACGCTTTCGCCGCCGGCCAAACCGAGACGGGCCAGCAACAAGGCGATGCTTTCCTGGTTGCGCCGCTCCCGCAACGCCGGGGCGGCGGCCCAACGCGGCCCGGCGACCTCGTTCCAATAGCGGCGCTGGGCCGCGTTTGCATCGCAGGCGTCCCCGGCCATGCGGTGAGATCCTTCTTGCGCCCGATCCGTGCCGAGTCCGGCGGGGGTGAACAATGGGGGAAGGCGTCCCGGCGGGCAAGCCCGGCAATCGGACCGGCCGACAGGGTGTCAGAGCGCGATGTCGTGAACGTGGACGTCGTGCGCCGAATGGGCCGTCAGGATCTCGACGGCCGTCTTTTCCTCCGCAGCGTTGCGCAGGTTGACCCACAACAACAGCCCCCCGCGCGCCAATTGCTCCTGAACCCGCTGGACATAATGACGATGAAGCAGGCGGCCAAGCACCGCTCCGATCGCCGCCCCGCCGCCCGCCGCGACCAGGACGGGCAGCGGGCCGCCGATGCCGGCAAGGGCAAGAGCGCCGACTGCGGCCAGGCCGAGGGGGAGGCCGTACTCGGCTTCCGCCCGCGAGACCCTGGAAAAGAAGGTCTCGCGCGGTGCGGCCGGTTCGTCTTCCATTTCAGCGACATGACGATAGCGATGACCGAGCTTGCGCGCCACCGCCGCCGCGTCGGCCAGCAGGCTGAAAGCTGCGCGATCGAAGCCGTGCGTTTCGAGCGCAAATACGGCCCGCTCGAGGGCTTGGGCATCGTCGAACACGGCGACGGCCTCGCGAATTGTCCGGGTCATCAGAGAACTCCGCTCCGTGGAACCCTCACTCTAAGACCCCAAGCATGGCGCGGCGCAAGCCCGGGGCAAGCGCATCCCGCCGCGGCGGGCCGGATAGCGCTGTCAGGATGCCGCGAGATCGGCCGGGGTATAGCCGATCTCGGCGAGGATCTCTTGCGTGTGCTCGCCGAGCGCGGCGACCCGCGGGCGGACTTCCACCCGCGTTGCCGACATGCGGAAGGGCGGGTTGAGCGCGAGAAACGTGCCGCCGGCATCGGCGACCGTGGCGAAGGCGCGGCGATGCGCGAGCTGCGGGTCGGCCATCGCCTCCTTGACCGTGCGGTAGGGCGAGGCGGGCACGCCGTGGCGGTCGAAGATCGCCTGCACCTCGGCCGTGGTCAGCGTTTTCGACCAGGTTTCGAGCTCGTCGATCAGCTCCCCCCAATGGGCGCGGCGATCCTCGTAGCGGGCAAAGCGCGGGTCGTCGATCCAGCGGAGGTTGCCGCTCGCCGCCGCCAGATTGCGGAAGGTGCGCTCGCTCGCCACCGCCAGCATGATATAGCCGTCCCGCGTCGCGACCGGGCCGAAGATCGGTCGCCCCGGCGGCTTGACCGGAAACTGCGCCGCCTGGATCTCGCTCAACGTCAAGCTCAGCATGCTTTCGAGCATCGACACGTCGATCATCTGGCCGGCGCCGGTCAGGCGACGCTGATAGAGCGCGGTCATGATCGCGCCGAAGGCGTAGGTGCCGGAGAGCACGTCGGCGATATAGATGCCGCAATAATCGGGACGGCGCTCTTCCATCTGATAGGCGATCTGCGCCAGATCGTAGCCGGAGGCGGCGTGGATCGTCGGGGCGTAGGCCGGCAATCCCGCCGCCGGGCCGCTTTGCCCGTAGCCCGAGATTGCGCAGTAGATCAGATCGGGCTTGACCTCTGCGAGCGCCGCGTAATCGAGACCGAGACGCCGCATGACGCCGGGCCGGAAGTTTTCGACGACGACATCGGCGGTGGCGGCGAGCCGGCGCGCCGCCGCGGCCGCCGGCGGCGATTTGAGGTCGAGCACGACGCTCTTCTTGCCGGCATTGAGCTGGCCGAAGCTGGTGCTGGCGCCGGCGCGCAGGGGCGGGCGGGTGCGCATCATGTCGCCCTCGGGCGGCTCGATCTTGACGATTTCGGCGCCGAGATCGGCGAGCAGGCGCGTGCAGTAGGGGCCGGCAATCGTCGTCGTGAAATCGAGCACGCGCAGCCCTTCGAGGGCGCCCTTCATCGGATCCCTCCCGCCCGGTGGCGGCCTTGCCATTCCCGCGGCTTCCCGTTCCGGTATCGACAAGCTAGCATCGAGTCCGCGCCTTGTCCCGCTCGTTAGGAGTTGCGATGTCGACGACCCGCCCGCTGTCCGGCCTGTGCGTGATCGAGATCGGCCACAGCATCGCCGCCCCCTATGCCGGGATGATCCTGGGCGAACTCGGCGCCGAGGTCATCAAGGTCGAGAACCCGCAAGGCGGCGACGCCGCGCGCGGCTGGGGCCCGCCCTTTGCGGAAGGCGCGGCCACCTGTTTCCATGCGGTCAACCGCGGCAAGCGCGGCATTACCGTCGATCTGGCCGATCCGCGCGCGGCCGGGAGATTGCGGGAGCTGATCCGGGCGCGCGCCGATGTCGTGATCCACAACCTCAAATATGGCGCGCTCGACAAATACGGCCTGTCCGGCGCCGCGCTGGTGGCGGAGAAACCGAGCCTGATCTATTGCAACCTCGGCGCCTTCGGCGCCAGCGGGCCTTTGCGCGAGCGTCCCGGTTACGATCCGCTGATGCAGGCCTATAGCGGGCTGATGAGCCTGTTGGGCGAGGACGGCCGGCCGCCGGTGCGGGTCACGGTATCGATCATCGACATCGCCACCGGCATGTGGGCCGTCATCGCGATTCTCGCGGCCTTGCAGGAGCGCGCCAAGAGCGGCCGCGGCGGCATCATCGACACCTCCCTCTACGAGACCGCCTTGGCCTGGATGACGATTCCGCTCGCCGCCTATCTGGCGGACGGCCGCATCCCGGCGCGCTGCGGCTCGGGCGTCGAGATGATCGTGCCCTATCAGGCCTTTGCCGCCGCCGACGGGTACATCATGGTGGCCGCCGGCAACGACAATCTGTTCCGCCGCCTCACCGCCGCGATCGGCCGCCCGCATCTTGCCGATGATCCGCGTTTCCGCACCAACCGCGATCGCGTCGTCCATCGCGACGTGCTGGTGCCGATCCTCGCTGACATCTTCGCCGGCGAGCCGATCGCCGTATGGACGGCGCGGCTTGACGCGGCCGGCATTCCGAACGGGCCGATCCACACCGTCGACCAGGTCGTCGCCGACGCCCAGACGCGGGCGCTCGGCATCATCCAGCAATGGCCGGGCAGCGCGCTGTCGCTGGTCGGGCTGCCGCTGTCGTTCGACGGCGTTCGCCCGCCTCTGACGAAGCTGGCGCCAAAGCTCGGCGAGGACAACCGCGCGATCCTCGGCGATCCGTGATCGCGAGACGAGGAGGGTGGCTGGCGGGCGCGCTGATGCTCGCCGCCGGCGCCTGCGCCCCGGCACCGGCGCCGCTGCCGGCGCCGGTGCCGGGCGTCGCGGTGCGCACGACGGCGCTGGCGCGCTATGTCGAGATTATCGGACTCAAAGCGCAGCATGCGCCGCCCTTTCTCGGCGTGCCGGGAACCAACTTCTTCGTGCTGCGCAGCTGGCTCGACCGCGACAGCGGGCGGGCGACGACCCAGCTTTACGTCAGCGACAGCTATCGGGGAGCGGAGAAGAAGTGGAGCGCAGCCTATGACGCGGCCGGCAGGGCCTTGCCCTTCACGGCGATCCGCCGCGATCAGATCGGCTGCGCCGGAGAATGCGCCTGGGTCGAGGATTTTGCGGCCCTGATCCCCGAGCGCGAGCTGGCAACCGCCGCCGGCGGGCTTGCCGTCACCTTCGTCGCGCGTTCGGGCGACCGCAAGACGATCCTGCTCACGCCGCGACAGATCCGCATCCAGCGCGCCGCGATTGCGGCGACGAGGCTGCGGCTGTCGCGCGGCATCGCGGGTTCGCCGCGGCCGATTATGTCCCCGGAGTGAGCAGGAAGTCGTGCTGATCCGCCGGGTTGATCGGCGCGAAGCAGCGCCCTGGCACCTGATCGGAAGGGATCAGCGGTGCGGCGCAAACCGGGTCGTATCGCGGAATGACCGCCCCGGCCAGCGGGTCCATGCTCGGCGTTTGCGGGGTGTTGAGCAGTGCGGCGGCATCGAGCCCGGCGACAGCGAGCACGATCAACCCGACCAGCACCCAGGCCGAGGCAACGCCGCGCCAGCCCGCGGCTTCCCGTTCCCGGTCGGTCCTGACGTCCGGGACGGAATAATCTGCATTGAACTCCGCGAACATGCCAATCTCGCCCATGCTGCGCCGCAACACAAATGGTACGGCGTCAACCACGGTGCAAGCTTTGTTCGGCATGGCTGGCATGCGGGTGCGGGGACCCGCCGACCGGCTCCGCCTGCGGCGGGCGGCTTGTTTCGCCCCGCACAAACGGGTTCAGTAGCCCTCGCGCTCCAGGCGCTTGCGCAACAGCTTGCGGTAGCGCCGGATCGCCTCGGCCCGTTCGCGCGCGCGCCGCTCCGACGGTTTTTCGTAATTGCGACGAAGTTTCATCTCCCGGAACACGCCCTCGCGTTGCATTTTCTTTTTCAGGGCTCGCAGAGCCTGATCGACATTGTTGTCGCGAACGAGGACTTGCACGGGCGTTCTTCTCCTTAGCCGTAGGAACCAACCGCGGCGGCGGCTTGCCGCCAGAAGCTAGCAGCTTTGCCGGCCTGTGCATAGACCGGCGCGCAGGGAGCGGCTTTACCGTTTCCCCGCGCTGTTACATATTTTCGCGCATGGCGCTTTTGAAGATCGCCCGCATGGGCCATCCGGTATTGCGTGCCCCCGCCCGCCCGATCGATGATCCGGGCGCACCGTGGGTGCGCCGCCTCGTCCGCGACATGATCGAGACGATGGAGGACGCCGGCGGCACCGGCATTGCCGCGCCGCAGGTCCACGAACCCTATCGCCTCGTCGTCTTCCGCGTCCCCGAGGCGCGGCTCAGCGATCTCCCCGGAGACTGCGCGCAGGACCTCCTGGCGCTTGTCAACCCGGTCGTCGAGCCGATCGGGCGGGAGGAATTGTTGGACTGGGAAGGTTGCCTGTCGGTGCCGGGGCTGCGCGGCGCCGTTCCCCGCTATGCCCGCATCCGCTATCGCGGCCTGGGGCTCGCGGGCGAGACGATCGCGCGCGAGGTCGCCGGCTTTCACGCCCGCGTCGTGCAGCACGAGTGCGATCATTTGGATGGCATCCTCTATCCGCAGCGCATGCGCGACCACCGCCTGCTGGTCTTTGTCGAGGAGCTGCAGCGCCATCCGATCGACCTCGCCGCCGTTTCGGCCGCGGATCAGCGGGCATGAAAAGCCCGCTTGCCGACAGCGAACGGGAGGCGCTCGTCGCCGCGATGCTGCCGGAGGTGCCGTTTGAGGGATGGTCGCGCGCGGCGCTGCGGGCGGCGGCGCGCCGGGTCGGGATCCCGCCCGGCGAGGCGCTGGCGCTGTTTCCGGGCGGCGCCGCCGAGCTGGTCGCCGCGTTCAGCCGGTGGGTCGACCGCCGCATGCTGGAGCGGCTCGAGCGGCTGCCGCTCGACGAGCTGCGGGTTGCCCGGCGCATTGCGCTGGCGATCGCCGTGCGGCTCGAAATCCTCGAACCCTGGCGCGAGGCGGTGCGCCGCGCCCTGATCGTTTTGGCTCCGCCGCATCATGCGCCGCTGGCGCTGCGGCTTCTCTATGAGACGGTCGACGCGATCTGGAACGCCGCCGGTGACCACGCCACCGACTTCAGCTTCTATACCCGGCGCGCGACGCTGGCCGCCATCTACGCCGCAACCGTGCTCTTCTGGCTCGAGGACCGCTCGCCGGGGGCGGCCGAAACGCACGCCTTTGTCGAGCGGCGGCTCGCCGAGGTGGCGCGGTTCGGGCGAGCGCGCCGCCGCCTCGCCGAGACCCTGCCGCGTCTGCCGAACCCGTTGCGGCTGCTGCGTCCCTACCGGTAGCACAAGGCCGCCCCGCCGGAGCGGGGCTGGACAAGGCCGCCCCATCCCGCTAGCCGTCACAAGCGCCGCGACGACAGCGGAGAACAGCAGCGATGAACGGAACGCGACGGCCGCCCCCCGTTCCGGCCGGACGGCTCCGACGGGGCGATGCGGGCACGCGCGGGCGCTGGCTGATGCTGGCCGGCGCCTTCGCCGTCTTTGCCCTCGCCGTCGGCGTGATGCAGTCCTATACGGTCTTCCTGGTCGCCTTGATCCGGGAATTCGGCTGGGGCCGGGCCGAGACGTCGCTGCCCTATGCGCTCTCCCAGCTCGTGCTGGGCGCCTCCGCGCCGCTGATCGGCGCGCTGGTCGACCGGCTCGGGCCGCGCCGGCTGGTCCTGCTCGGCGGCGGGCTTTTGAGCATCGGACTGTTCGGCAACGCCGCCGCCGGGGCGCTGTGGCAGGTGATGCTGCTCTACGGCGTCGTGATGACGTTGGGGGCGAACGGGCTCGGGCTGGTCGTCTTCGTGCCGCTGCTGTCGCGCCGGTTTGTCGAGCGCCGCGGCATGGCGATCGCGATCGTGCAGTCGGCCAATGGGATCGGACGCGCCGCCGCGGTGCCGCTCGCCCAGTTCGCGATCGCGCGCCTCGGCTGGCGCGCGACCTATCTGATCGAGGGCGGCCTCGTCGGGCTGCTCGCCCTGCCGCTGGCGATGCTTTTCGGCGGCGCCGAGCGGCCCGCCGGCACCGCCCGCCCGACCGCCGCCCCCGGCTGGACCCTCGGCGAGGCGGTAAAAACGCCGCATTTCTGGCTGCTGTTTGCGGTCTACCTGTTTACCGGGCTCGGCAGCTACATCGTCTCGCTGCATCAGCTCGCCTTTGCCGTCAGCGTCGGCTTCGCCAAGCTCTACGCCGCCGAAATCCTCGGCACCGGGGCGTTCCTGTCGACCTTCGGGATCCTTCTGACCGGCACCTCCTCGGACTATCTCGGTCGCGAAGTGTCCGCAATCCTCGCTTATGGCGTCTCGATCGCCGGCGTCCTCTGCGCGTTGTTCATCTCGGGGCCGCAGGACGGCTGGCTCTTATGGTTGCACGCCTGTCTGTTCGGCCTGACCTGGGGGGCGCGCGGCCCGGCGATCACGGCCAAGACCGCCGATCTGTTCCCCGGGCCGCGGCTTGGCACGATCCTTGGGGTCATCACGCTCGGCAGCGGGCTCGGCGCCGCCGCCGGCTCCTGGGCGGCGGGCTTTATCTTCGACCTGTTCGGCAGCTACCGCCTCGCCTTCCTGCTGTCGATCGCCTTTTATGTCTGCGGTGTCGCGGCGTTCTGGGCGTTGCGCCGGCCGCCGGCGCGGCGGCCGGCCGCTCAGTAGGATTTCGGCAGGCCCAGGACGCGCTCGGCGATATGGCAGAGGGCGAGCTGGGGGCTGATCGGCGCCAGCCGCGCGATCTGGATCTCGCGAAAATAGCGCTCGACATCGTATTCGCGGGCATAGCCCATGCCGCCGTGGGTCAGCATCGCGCTCTCGCAGGCGCGGTGCCCGGCCTCGGCGGCGAAATATTTGGCGGCGTTGGCATGCGGCCCCGCCTCCTCGCCGCGATCGTACAAGGCGGCGGCGCGCATGACCAAAAGTTCGGCGGCTTCGAGCTCGATCCAGCGCTCGGCGAGCGGGTGCTGGATGCCCTGGTTCTGCCCGATCGGGCGGCCGAACACGATCCGCTCCTTGGCATAGCGGGCGGCGCGCGCCAGCGCCGCGCGGCCGAGCCCGACCGCTTCGGCGGCGATCAGGATGCGCTCGGGGTTGAGGCCGTGCAGCAGATATTGGAAGCCCTTGCCCTCTTCGCCGATGCGGTCCTGCACCGGCACCTCCAGCCCGTCGATGAACAGCAGGTTCGAATCGACCGCCTTGCGGCCCATTTTCGCGATCTCGCGCACCTCGATCCGGCTGCGGTCGAGATCGGTATAGAACAAGGTCAGGCCGAGCGAGGGCTTGGCCGCCTCGGCGAGCGGGGTCGTGCGCGCAAGGATCAGCATCTTGTCGGCGACCTGCGCGGTCGAGGTCCAGATCTTGCGGCCGGAGAGCACGTAACGCTCGCCCCGCCGCACCGCCTGCGTCTGCAAATGCGTCGTATCAAGCCCGGCATCGGGCTCGGTCACGGCAAAACAGGCCTTCTCGCGCCCGGCGATCAGCGGCGGCAGAAAGCGGCGCTTCTGTTCTTCGGTGCCGAACACGACGACCGGGTTCAGGCCGAAGATGTTCATATGGATCGCCGAGGCGCCCGAAAACCCGGCGCCCGATTCGGCGACCGCCTGCATCAGCACCGCCGCCTCGGAGATGCCAAGGCCGCTGCCGCCATAAGCCGTCGGCATCGCGATGCCGAGCCAGCCGGCCTGCGCCATCGCGCGATGAAACTCGTGCGGGAAACCGCCATCGGCGTCCTTCTCGCGCCAGTACGCGTCGCCGAAGCGCGCGCACAATTTGAGGACCGCCTCGCGAATATCCCGCTGCTCGGGGGAGAGCGTATAGGTCATCCCACTCCTCCGTGATGCAATCCCGATGCGCCGCGCGGCGGCGCGCCGCACCGGCCGATCTCAACCCGCGCCCCGCACCCCATATATCCAGATCCGTAACCTCGCCTGCGGAGGCGACAGCGGAGCCGGACGTGCCGCGCGACATCGTCCCCAGCATTTGCCCGCATGATTGTCCGGGCGCCTGCGCGCTCGCGGTCGAGCGCATCGACGGGGTGCGGATCGGGCGTTTGCGCGGGGCCGCCGGGCAAGCCTATACGGACGGCGTCATCTGCGCCAAGGTCGCGCGCTACGCCGAACGGCAGCACCATCCCGAGCGCCTGGCAACGCCGCTGCGCCGCATCGGCGACAAGGGCGGGGGGCGCGCGGCCTTCGCGGCGATCGCCTGGGACGACGCGCTCGACGAGATCGCCGAGCGCCTGACGCTGGCGGCGCAGCGCTGGAGCGCACAGAGCGTATGGCCGCATTTCTATGCCGGCACGATGGGGCTCGTGCAGCGCGACGGCATAAGGCGGCTGGGCCATGTCATGCGCTATTCGCGGCAGCATTCAACGATCTGCACAGCGCTTGCCGATGCCGGCTGGCTTGCCGGCGTCGGCGCCAAACGCGGCGTCGACGGGCGCGAGATCGCCAAGGCGGATCTGATCGTGGTGTGGGGCGGCAATCCGGTTGCGACCCAGATCAATGTCGCCGCCCATATCGCCAGGGCGCGCCGGGAGCGCGGCGCCCAACTCGTCGTCGTCGATCCCTACCGCACCGCAACCGCCGAACTCGCCGACATGCATCTGATGCCGCTGCCCGGCACCGACGGCGCGCTCGCCTGTGCGGTCATGCATGTGCTGTTCCGGGAAGGCTATACCGACCGCGCCTATATGGCCCGCTATACCGACGATCCGGCCGGGCTCGAGGCGCATCTCGAGAGCCGCGGGCCGGATTGGGCGGCGGCCATCACCGGCATCCCGGCCGCCCAGATCATCGCCTTCGCCCGGCTTTACGGCCGCACCAAGCGCAGCTATCTGCGCCTTGGCTACGGCTTCTCGCGCCAGCGCAACGGCGCCGCGCAGGTCTTCGCGGTGAGCTGTCTGCCGGCGGTGACCGGCGCCTGGGCCCATGAGGGCGGCGGCGCGCTCTATTCGAACCACGGCCTGGTGCCGCTCGACCGCACCCTGATCGAAGGGCTCGACCGGCTCGACCCGGCAACCCGCATCCTCGACCAGTCGCGCATCGGCCCGATCCTCACCGGCGACCGCCGCGATCTCGGCGACGGCCCGCCGGTCGCGGCGCTGCTGATCCAGAACACCAATCCGCTCGTCGTCTCGCCGCATTCGGGTCTCGTGCGCCGCGGCTTTGCCCGCGAGGATCTGTTTGTCTGCGTGCACGAGCAGTTCCTGACCGAAACCGCGGCGATGGCCGACATCGTGCTGCCGGCGACGACCTTCCTCGAGCACGACGATCTTTATACCGCAGGCGGCCACAGCTTCCTGCAGATCGCCCGAGCGGTCCTGCCGCCCTTCGGCGAATGCCGCTCGAACCACGAGGTCGTCTGCGCGCTGGCCAAGCGCCTGGGCGCCCGCCACCCGGGTTTTGACATGTCGGCGATGGAATTGATCGAACGCACGCTGGCGGCGAGCGGCCTGCCGCCGCCGGCGGCGTTCGCCCCGGGCGGCTGGCTCGACTGCCGCCCCTCTTTCGTGCGCGAGCATTTCCTCGACGGCTTCGCTCATGCCGACGGGAAATTCCATTTCCGCGCCGACTGGGCGGCGCTCGGGCCTTACCCGGGGCTGCCGGTCCTTCCCGACCATGTCGCGGTGATCGACGATGGCGACCCCGAGCGGCCCTTCCGCCTCGTGCCCGCGCCTTCGCGTTCCTTTCTGAATACGACCTTCAACAACACCCCGTCGAGCCTGGCCCGCGCAGGCAGGCCGACCGCCCTCGTGCACCCCGAGGCGCTCGCCGAACTCGGTCTGGCGAGCGGCGGGCGGCTGCGCATCGGCAATCATCAAGGCAGCCTTGTCGTCCATGCCCGCGCCTTTGCCGGCCTGCCGCGGCGGGTTGTGGTCGTCGAGGGGCTGTGGCCGAACCATGCCTTTGAGGAAGGGATTGGGATCAACCTGCTGACCAGCGCCGATCCCGGGCTGCCGCAGGGCGGGGCGGTGTTCCACGATACCTCGGTATGGCTGCGCCCGGCGTAGGAGGAGGGCAATGAGCGAGGACAACAACCGGCTTCCGGCCCGATCGCATGCCGCTGCGGTCGACGCCTTCCTGGAGCGGGTCAGACAGGCGCCGCCGGCACGCCCGGGCGGCGGTCGCGGCCGGCTGATTTTCGCGCTCGATGCGACGGCGAGCCGCGAGCCGACCTGGGAGCGCGCCTGCCGTATCCAGGGCGAGATGTTCGAAGCGACGGCGCGCCTTGGCGGTCTTGAAATCCAGCTCGTCTTCTACCGCGGCCTGCGCGAATGCAAGGCCAGCCGCTGGATGACGAGCGCCGCTGAATTGCACCGTGCGATGCGTTCGGTGTTCTGTCTCGGCGGCGAAACCCAGATCGAGCGCGTTCTCGCCCATACCATCGCCGAGACCGGCCGGCGCCGCGTCAACGCGCTCGTTTTCGTCGGCGACGCCATGGAGGAAAACGTCGACCGGCTGTGCCGGCTCGCCGGCGAGCTCGGATTGCTCGGCGTGCCGATTTTCGTGTTTCACGAAGGCGGCGACCCGATCGCCGGCGCCGCCTTCCGGCAGATCGCAAAACTCTCGCGCGGCGCCTATCTGTCTTTCGACCTCGCCAGCGCCGAGCGGCTGAAGGAACTGCTGGGCGCAGTGGCGGTCTATGCTGCCGGCGGCTACCGCGCCCTGGCCGATTACGGCGAGAGGAAAGGCGGCGCGGTGCTGCGGCTGACCTCGCAATTGCGCGGGTAATGGAAGCGGCCCTTTACTTCGCGGGCGGCGTTGCAATCCTGTGCGGATTGCTGCTGCTGCTTTACCTGTTCGTCAACGCCGATCCGCTGCGCCTGGCGCGCGCGCTGAAAGTCTTCGGCATCGTCGCGGCGGTGCTGGCCGCGGCGGCGCTGGCCGTGTTCACCGGGTTCTTCGTGTTGTTTCTGCCGCTGCCGCTGCTCTGGGGCTTTTTTGCGCGCGGCGGCCGGCGCTTTGGCGGTTTCCAGAGCGCCTTCCGCCCGGCCGGCGGCGGCCCGGGCCTCGGCGGCGCCGGCTTCGGCAATCGCGGCCAGAGTTCGAGCGTGACGACCCCGTTTCTGCGCATGACGCTCGACCACGATACCGGCGCGATGAGCGGCACGGTCCTCGCCGGCCGCTTCGCCGGCATGCGCCTTGACGAGTTGGGGATCACCGAGCTGCTCGCGCTGTTGCGCGAATGCCGGGCCGAGGACGAGGAGGGCGCCCGCCTGCTCGAGGCCTATCTCGACCGCCTCCACCCCGATTGGCGCGAGCGGCTGCGAGGTGCGCAGCCGGGCGCCGGCGCCGCCCGTCCCGCCGCCGGCGATATCAGCGTCGAGGAAGCCTATGCGATCCTCGGCCTTGCGCCCGGCGCCAGCGTCGAAGAGATCAAGGAGGCGCATCGCCGGCTGATGGTCAAACTGCATCCCGATCATGGCGGCTCGGACTATCTTGCGACTCAGATCAACCGCGCCCGCGACGTGCTGCTCGGCCAGCGCTAGCATCGGTCAGGGCGGGCATGCGCCGGGGCGGCAAGATGAGGGGAAAGCGCGCCGCCTCGCCATGCGCCGGCGCCGCGGTCATGGCACCGTCCCGGAGAATCGGGCTTTGCCATAATTTGGTAAGACTGCGGTAAAATCCGAGAAACATTTTCCGATCAAAAAATCCCAAGCATCTTTCTCTACCGACAGGTTTGCTGCTTCGCACAAGATTTTCCGCTCCGCACAAGAATATGACATTTCCTTGGCACCCCTTTTTTTGCCTCACGACAATGCTATCCTGAAACGGAGGGGTAAGAATTTTATGACCGGGTTGTCACGACAGGAGGACGAGATGACTTATCGGGTCTCTTATGTTGACACATCGCCGCAGTGCGGCGATCGGCCGCGCTTCGAAAGCAGGCTCAAAGACGAATTCTTCCCGACCGAACCGGCGGCGCTGGCAAGAGCGCGCGAACTCTTGGACGATATTCACTGCTACGCGGTCACCGTCTCCGACGGCGCCGGCGAGCCGCTGCGCGGCATTTGCCTGCAGCTCAAGCTCGGAATGGCCGCGGAATAGACCGGCCGGGTCGCCCGCGGGGGGCGGGCATGCTTAATCGGCAGACAGACGTATTTTAAGTTAAGACACAAGACAGTCGCGCGAGGGCAGACGGGCGGGCTGCGCGGCAACCGGTGCGGCATAGGGAATGCCTTCGAGCGGATCGCCGCCGCGCTTGCGGATCCCGCTCAAAAGCGCGGGCCGGTCGGGGTTCGTGCCGGTCGCGATCGTGCCGCCCGTCACCTCTTCATGGGTCCACGGCCATACAAAACGGAAATGCGTGATCGTGCGGCCGGTTCCGCCGGGGATATAGATCGCGGCGGACAGCTTGAAGGTGCGGTCGGCGATCGTGGCGCCGACGCTGGCGCCGCTGTCGGCCCATACGACCCGCTCGCCGCGGAACCAAGCGTTGAGCGCGGCGGTGTCGTCGTGGCGGCCGTCGCCCCACAACACCAGCGGCGCCGGCCGGCAGTCGGAAGCAGGCGGCTTGACCGGGGCCGGCGACAGCCCGGCCAGCAATGCGAAAACCAGTCCAAAGAGCGGCACGGCGCCGGTCCGTTCTATGCGGCGGCGGGCGTCGGCGCGGTCAGCCGCCGATAAGTTTCCGACACCAGCGCGGTGACCACCGCGATGCCGGCAAAGGCTACGGCAAGCCCCGCCGCCTCGAACAGCAGCCAGATCACGAAGAACGCGGAGCCGCCGATCCGCGCGAGGATGAACCGCCCGATCGCAAACGGCAGGTAGCACAGCACGACGGCGGCAAACAACCGCCAGTAATTGCTTGCGAGCAGATCCCAGGCGGCGCGGAACGACAGCGGAGCGTCGACGGCGGCGGCGGGAAAGACCAGGGAGACCCGCACGGCGGCGATAACGAGCGCGAGCGCGCCGATCACAAACAGCGGCGCGGTCAGGAAATGGGGCGGCAGCGCCGCGATCAGGCCGAGCACGAGCCAGCCGGCGAACAGCGCCAGGGCAAGCTTCAGCGTGACGACAAAGAACGCCCGCCAGCTCGGCGTGAACAGCGCGCCGGCCGCACGCTCGCCGAGCAGCAGGAAACGGTACCAGCGGACGATGAAAACGGTGCCGAAGACGAGATAGCCGATCGCATGGACGAGCCCCGCCAATGCCCGTCCGAAAATCCCGCCGCCGCCGGCGACGCCCGCTACGATCTCCGCTGCCAGCACGACGGCGAAAGGCAGCCAGGCAAGATCGCCAGCGAGGCGGGCGTTGTCGGCAAGCGTGCGATAGGCGCCGGCCACCGCAGCGCCGATATCGAGCCGGTAGCGGGCGGCGGGGGAGGCCGGAACGTTCATGACGATCTCTCCGCTTTCCTTGGACGAGAGGCAAGCAAGCCGCGGTTGCCGTGAAGGTGCGCGCTCTCGGCGTTCTTGGCAACGGCGCTCATGGCCGCCGCTAGCGCTCCTTGCGGCCGCCGCCGCGGGCGGCGGCATATTCGGCTTTCGAGCGCGTCAATTTTTCCGGATGGACGATGATCTTGTTGACGGCGGCGCGCGCCGTCCCGAGGGTGGGAAATTCCTGGTCGACGCCGTCGCGCCGCAGCACGTAGACCGCCGACATCTGCTTGCCGCTCTTCTGATCGGCCACGGCGCGCTTGACGATCGTCCAAACGACGCGGCGGGTGCCGCCCTCCTCCTCGACATCCTCGAAGCCGCGATCGACGACCGATTCGAGCGCATAGAGCTTGCGCTCGGGCTCCGGCCGCCGGCGTCCGGCCGCCGCGCGTGTCTGGTCCTTGGCGCCGCGGCGCTCCTTGCCGCGGGCGCGCTCGCGCCCGCCTTCCCGGCGGCCGCGGGCACGCGGCTCGGGGGTCGTCCCGGCGCCGGCCGCCGGCGCTTCCGCGACAGCGGGAGGGTTTTCGGGTGCGGGCCGGCGTCGGGTCCGCCGCCGCGGCCGGCGCCGCGACGCGGCCGGGGTGTCCGGGGAAGGTTGTGCCATCGCCGGCTGCGGGCGCGGCCTTTTGAGACGCAGCGTCAGCCGCGGCCGGCCGCCTGTCGGCTGGGCGGCGGCGTCGCCTTCCCCGGCGGGCGTGGCCGCCGCGGCGCTCTCCGCGGCGCCGGTCGCGGCAGGGGCCGGCGGCCGTGCTTCCGGCACCGGCAGGCGCGGCCGCCGGCGGCGCCGGCGTCGGGGCCGGCTCGCGGCTGTCGCAGCTTCCGCCGGCGCGACTGGCGCTGGTAAGACCGCCGCTTCGTCGCTCGCACCGGCTCCGCTCGCCGCCGCTGTCGGGACGGCGCCGGCCGGGGGCGGTTTGCGCCGGCGCCGCCGGCGCCGCCGGCGCGGCGCCTTCTCGCCGGCGGCCGCCGCATCCGGTACGGCGCCCGCAGCCGGAGCCTCGCTTCCCGCCTCGGCGGGCTCGCTCTCTCCGGGCTCCGCCGGAGCGCTTGTCGGATCCTCGGAAGCAGGCGACATCGGCGCACTCTCCTCGGGCGCTGCCGGCGGCGCCGCGCTCGCCGCGGGCGGCCCGTCGGCAATTCTATACCATGACCGCGGCGGGATTGGAGACGGGATATGCCGGGGCCGCCCCGCCTTCACAGGAAGTCGCGCACGCGCTCGATCTCGTCGAGCCGCTCGCCCGGCGAGACCAGCAATATCTCGTCGAACCCCAGCCCTTCGAGCCGCTTCAATCGCCGTCGCGCCTCGTCGGGCGGGCACACCAGCGAGACCTTGGCGCGTTCGGCCAGACTGCCCGGCTCGGGTCGGGCGGAGAGGTCGACGATGACATTGGCGAGGACCGCATTGTCGCCGCCGGCCTCGCGGTAACGGCGCAGGCCGGTTTCGAGGTCCTCCCAGCTGCTGTACAGGCCGGAGGCGATCCAGCCCTGACATTCCCTGGCGGCATAGGCGATCCAGCGCGGATTGCGCCAGGCGCCGAGCAGGACCGGCGGGCCGCCCTCGCAGCCGGGCCATGGCGACAATGTGCCGCCGGTGAGCGCTTCGCCGCGCCAGGCGCGGCGCATGATGTCGAGCGAACGCAGCATGGTCCGAAAGCGTCCTTCATAATCGCCGCCGAGCAGCGCGAAATCGGCGCGCGTCGAGCCGCTGCCGACGCCGAGCCGCAGGCGCCCGCCGGCGAGCGCCTGCACCGATTGCACGCGATGGGCCAGCTCGACCGGATGGCGCAGCGGCACCTGCAGCACCGCGGTGCCAAGCTCGACCCTGCGGGTCAGCGCGGCAAGCGCCGCCAGCGCGGTCAACGGATCGAGAGTGGGCCAGCCGCGGCCCAGCGAATCGGTGACCCAGATCCCGGGAAAACCGCTTGTTTCGATCCGCCGGGCATAATCGGCAAGACGCGCCAGGGTTTGACCTTTCGGCTCGCCGCCGGGACGCATGAAGGTAACGACGCTCACTCTCATTTTTGCCTCTGCCGCAGGGATCGACGCGGGTCGCGACAATGCCGCATGCGGCGCGCTGCCGCCTGCGACATTTCGCACGCGGCAAACGCCGCACCGTGCTACACTCGCGCAAAGCGCGCAAACCGAGGGAACCCTAGCCGAGAAGGGGGTGGGGATGAGGTATGACCTGCTGATCCGGAACGGCCGCATTGTCGACGGCTCGGGGCTGCCGGCCTTTTGCGGC